>Ga0123353_10019807_pt1 | contig 10019 bp, 4 predicted proteins | sample TergutLab28metaG_3_FD_92763 | JGI IMG/M metagenome (GOLD analysis project Ga0123353, IMG submission 92763) | Labiotermes labralis P3 segment gut microbial communities from Petit-Saut dam, French Guiana - Lab288 P3 | ecosystem: Host-associated > Arthropoda: Insects > Digestive system > Gut ...
ACTTTTGTGTGATATTCCATGAAACAAGGCACCACGCACAGGCCCACGTCACATCTGGCACACTTGTACACTAGGCCCTTTCTTTGGCCATGAGAAAAACACAGACAGCAGAGCAGTGGGTTGATTTTGCTGGCCAGTGTTTGTTATGGCTACTTCTGCTGAGGCTTCCTGCTGTTGTTGTTTCTTCTTCTTCTTCTTCCTCAAAATAATCTTCTAACATCGCCAGCTTTCGCACCTGATTCCGAGTCGGTGTCAGCAACCAGAATTTCACTGATGGCTTCCTTCTCAAGTTTTATTTATTTTTTTCTGGCCATTTCTCAAGACTCACAATCGTCTGCCTTGTTTGGACTACTATGTATGACTCGTCACCGTTTCAGAAACATAGTACCAGTGAGTATGAATGTCTTCTACAGTGAGAGTAAAACAGATCTAAAGCTACAATGTGACTGCTGTATAAAAATTCCAGCTATTCAAGGGTGCCCAAGACCTTGGTCCTAGATTGACTGCTGTGTGTTACATGTTACTACCCTACAACCCCTACAGACTACCCAAGCACTACAAGAGGCATGTCTGTGGGCCCTCCTGTAACTGTAAACATTGAGTTTTGTGGATATCTCCGATTTTTGAGCATTATTTTTGTCTGAATTATATGAATACAGTACGCCACTGACAACCTTTCTGGTCAAGAACTAGAGTTCACTTCATAGGTCAGTGCTGATATTTCAACCCCCAGTGAAGTCCAGAGCAAGCGACAGTCATAGCAAGCAGTGTCAGAACTGTATTAGTCAGCCAGGAAAAATGCGCAGTTACTAAGTATCTACATATATATCGGTGTTTGTGGAGGGGTTAAGGAGGTGGAGGGGGTACATTCTGGCTCCTAAATGAAAGCCTGACCTTCAAGGGTCCTGAAGCATAGAAAGCCACAGCAGTTAACCAAATAGGAGTAAAAAAATCCTCCAAACTTCGACACACTGTTTGCGACGTCTTTAGCAGTCATTCGGCTATTTAAAGGGCTCACTGCACGATGTCTTTAGAAGTTGTTTGGCATTAAAGGGTTAAGGCCTATACATATGATATAACTGTGTTTTTGGTTCAAAGACAGAAAATGCAAGGTTGGTTCAAGGGGGTTTGGATTTTACAAAAGGGAACAAGAAACACGTATGAACATTCCTGAATGATCTGTATACATGCGTGTCTGAGTTTGAAGCTTTGACAAACAACAGAATAAGAATGCCTGCTTGTAGATCTCTTTAAATAAAGCATGACTATTGCAAAAATCATAAGGTTGTTAGTAAAAAAAATTAAGCCTCAAAAGTAAAAAATACAATTAGAAGTAAACCTCAGACAATCTTCAGAATGTATAGGAACATTTTAGATAACTAAGAGTTGTGTTTTTACATACAAAGAAAATTTTAAAACAACATGATTAAACTCAGACATGTTTGACCCACAGTGAAGGAATTATTGAAACCTCAACTGGGTGAATGAACAGTCCGCCGAGTATGACTAATTATTCAGTCACCAAAAATTATCTGTAACACAGCCACTGAATTACTGGTTGTATGGAACAAAGTATCATCTTGCTGGAAGAAAACAGTATTCCACCTCATCTCTTAAATTTTCAAACTATGGTGCAAGAATTTACCCATAGTACCATTCTAAATTCACTGTGTCTCAAAAACAAGGTAGGTCCAACTGATCTTTCTGCTGATAGCACACCATACCTCAACTTTTATGTCACATAATGGCATCCTGTGTGTTCGGATGGGATTATCTGCTGTCTAGTGTCTGTCATTTTAAGAATTTATGTGGATGTTTAAATAAAATCATTCTTCATATGCAAATGAAGTTAGCAATGAATCAACCTCACTACTACAAACTGCTTCACAAAACCGGTAATAAAACTGCACTCTCGTAACACAGTCTGCCTAATGGGGCCTGTGCACAAACATACATTTGTATGGTATCAAAAAAAGCTGTTTTGTGGCTGTCTATACAGATGATTTGATAACTATTTGCTAGGATAACCATCAAAGATATTCGTGGATGTGCTTCTGAGTGCCATCTCGTATCATCAATTGTTTCTTCTGAAAGAACATGTCATACTCGCTCTTGCTTCTTCCATAACAAAGAACATCTTCAAAATTTGTTCACCAGTAAATACACTTCATTTTGAAGGAAATGCAACACAGGATAACCAACTTATACAATGCCACAACATTCCTACAGAATTCCTTCCTTATACAGATTTCTAAAATAAAATCCTTTTTACTATACAGAACAGTAACAATAAAAATCCTCTGTGTTCCACCACTGTACTCCATATTCAAGAACAAACAAAAATTTACATCTATTGTATTCAGTTCAGAAACTGTGTGACCACACCTCCATATGATGTATGGCAAGTGAACATGCTGCAATAAAACTACCAGAGGTGAGTCATATAGATGTCACTGCAGATGAACAGGGCTAACAGAGAGATAGAGATTACAATGTCAGGAGACATGCTGGATAAACTTTCAGACAGTATTAAGTTCCACTTTCAAACAGTCTGCATCTTTGAGTAGAGATTCTGTCTGCCTGTATTGGTGACCTACTTACTTTAATGCCAGTATACTTTGCTGCAGATGTGAGGTGTCTGTGTACTTGCATTGCCAGCTCTCTTGTGGGAGTCAACACTAGGGCATAAAGCTTTGATTCTGGATAGCCTTTGGTGTTGTGGGGAGAGACATCACTCACAACTTGTGCACAGCCAATGTCCACCAGTTCACTATTATCACACCCTTCAGACTCAGTTCCATTTTCATATAACTCAGCATCATCTGTCATCTTGGGATCACCTGAAAAAAAGAGACAAATTTTTTACTTTACAGTTAGAATCTTCACAGAAGGTAAATGTGAAATTTTCCCTCTGTTTAATAAGTGCAAGGCCATTAAAAAACAAGGGAAAGAGAAAAAAAAACTACTCCATACATTCTTAACTTCAGCACTGGATGGAAGTGAGCAGCTTAATGCAACAGGACCTGGTATCACTGGATAGGAAGCTGGGTGGGTCCCAGAGCTGGATTTGAAATGAAGGAGAAGAAAAAAAGTCACTGTCCCTGCTGGGATTTGCTTATCAATTCCACAGCTGTCCAACATGAAGTATACTAGACAACTATATTCACTAAGCAATATTTAGAAAAGAAAATGTTTATATTCATAATTCCTTTTTTTCTTACTCCATGTCTTATTGTTAAGTGAGCAAGGAGGGAGTTGAGGACTGTTTCATTTGGCTAAGTAAGAAAGCCAAAAGGAGGTACATAGGCAAAGTGTGCTTCTATGAGTTTATTAAAGTATCACATCCTACAATATCAAAGAACATATGCACATTTGTAGCACAGAAAAGTGAAGAATCACAACAATAATTTTCGAGAACACCAAAAATTAGAGTAAAATTCACTTATCCTTGGTTTATTTAAAGGCACTTCAAATGGCTCAGAGTACTGTCACATGAATGATTAGCAAGTGTGTGGAAGGAAGCAGTCATGACCTTATTTTATACACTAATCTGGCCTTTACCTACAGGATTATTATACGAAGACAGCAAGGTCAGATTGGAAAATAACAAAAAACAAGTAATCTCCCTCCATTTTTTTGCATATTTAATTAAATATAAATAACCAAATTCAAAACTTCTTAAGTTTATCAAAACAGCTCATTGCAAGAACAATTTTTTAGATGTATGTTTAGGATTTCTGGTAAAATAGAAGCCAGAACAGTGGTGATATCCTGTTGCAGGTGAGCCACTTGTGGCCTTCAACACTTTCCTAGCCTGCAGTTCCTTGAGACTGTATATTCATCAGCCCCATACAAATTCCATCAGGAGCAGATATAAATGTACCAGTATTACTTCTTGTAGAAGCTATACAGTTCACTGTAATCCAGTACAAATATGAATCAGATATATAGTAGTTGACATGTCACACATATTCACAGTATGTTTTAAAACCCATTTGTGGCACTTCACCAAACCAGTCACATCTGAATGGATAGGTTGCGCACCAATGAGCTATAAGACGAAGTTACACGTGTGACTGAGCACAATGCCTAGGAGGCACAGAGGAGAGGGGTGGAGGGTGAGGATGTAATGTCAAAATCCATAATTCACCAATGACATACACACTTATTATTTTATACAAATTCATCCAACACTGCACATATAACAGTTCAAAAATACTAATACAGCCAAGCTAACATTCCGACATGTTTTGGTGCCACCACCACTATCATCAGGGCAGACAATTCCACAGACCAAGAACACCGTAATTTTTAGGCTGCCCATCTTGCCATGCACACGCAGTTTATTCAGTGGCCCCTTCAACACAGAGTTTATTGATGTCACACTTCCCACATATTGACTGGTGAGGTCAGCTGTACTGTCAGTTACAGAAGTTCTGATAGATGGTGCATACGGCTGCACTAACTGTTAGAGTGGACGTCTTGGGTGAAGGGACAACGTTTGCAGGCACAGGTGTTGCACCACCTAACAGAACCTACAGACATGACACTACAGATGACCTTGGCAGTACATACATAGAAGTGTGGCATAAAGAAGCTCTGTGTTGAAGGGGCTGCAAAATAAATCTGCGTGTACGGCAAGACAGACAGCCTACAAATAGTGGTGTTCTTGGCCCGTTGAATTGTCTTCCATGATGATGGTGTTGGCTGCCACAAAAACATGTCAGAATGTGGCTGGACTGTAAAAGTATTTTTGAACTCTTATATGTGCAGTGTTGGATAAATTTGTAGATAATAACTCGATAGACATGCATGGTGCAAGCAACAAAGTGAAACTCACACACTTTACTACCAAGGTTCTCCCATATACGATATAATCAAATCCAACAAATGGACAGAGACATGGTGTGCCCATGAAGTGTTTGGATAATTACTAATAGGTAGCAGTGGCTGAAAATACAGAAACTGTAAGCACTTTTAAACACATTTTAGTGTCAATGGTGACTGCCCATTTACAACACATTACATATGTACACAGGCAGTTTGAAGTGAATGTTAAATTGTCTACAACATGATTTATCAGACCACTAGGAGTCTCAGTACCTACATGTCATAGTACATACACTGCAAGACAGATGGCATGCTGGCAACAAATACATGTCATTTTTATGGTACTATGGATGACCATGTAGCAGGAATCACATATGCAATCTACACAGCAAGCATATACATTATCATTAGATACTGTAATGGTAATTTTTTCTTATTCACACCATGCATGCTCTTACAATCAATAAATCATCCAACATATGCACTCTGTGATACACCATTTATGACATATACCAACTCAACTGTTGATGGAGGCAATTTCATACTTCTACGCACATTAAGACATGTCTGACCATCTTTCATTCTATGAATTACCTCTATCTTCTTATCCTAAGTGACAGATATACGTGACATTTTAGTGATATTTTCACATTCACTTGGACTCACTGCACTTCTCTTACTAAACATGCGGCTCTTATTTTAGTAATTCAATCAACCTCATCCATGATTGGCTTAGAAGGCAGATGAGAAAAGCTCCCATCTCTGATTGGCTGTGCTGTTTCTTTACATAAATCCTGTTATTTTTTAGCTGCACATTTTTGAAATTTGTATACTTTTTTTTATATTTTTGGTCTTCTGGTTTCAAAACTATTGTTACTGTGAATCATCACAAAACACATCATTACAAACCAAGGGCTATCTGTACTCAGACAAAACAAAGAGTGGGTTGGCATAACAAGGTAACATACATGGCGATGTGGAATGGGCTCACCATGGGCAAACACACCAGAGACAAGGAAAGTAAAATCAAGAAGCAGAAGGAAGGAGAGCTGAGTACAGCTTCAACAAGCAGTATCACATACAACTCCAAAATGAAATCACCTCTACCATACCCCATTACACAGACAGTTATCATCAGGGAGGTGACCTAGATTGAGCTCAATCATAACAACATGTACATACAGACAGAACGGCCTGGTCTTGAACAGATCGTGGAAACCTCTCATTCAGAGACTTTCAGGGCCAAGATACTCAAGCTCTCCTTTCATTGGTATGTTCTACACATGGTTCTGCCCACTCCACAACACTTCTCCTAATGACATTCTATGTCATTTGCTCTAAACCACCATTTGCCTGCACTTCTTCCACATAATTTCCTCTTTTTAGACTGCCCTGAAGATGGAGGCAGCAACTTCATCTGAAGCATAATCAACTACATACCAATGAACACACTGCACATATTACATACCATACAGTAAACAAGGCTATATCTATCTACCTGTTGTCTGTTCCTTGTATTCTAAAATCCTGTGAAGAATTGGGATTCCGAATGCAAGAGTTTTCCCACTGCCAGTTTCTGCAGCTCCAAGTACATCCCTTCGGCCCAACACAGTGGATTGCAGAGTTCTGGCCTTCAGCAGTTCCACAGTAACAAAAAATAAGTTTACTTTAACTTGAAAAACAGAGCTCTAAAATAATCAGATGTATGTGCATTAATCACACACAATATGCTAAGGTCATGGGGCTGTAATAATTCTTACCATAGACCAAGATAAATTATACTTGTCTGAATTTCTCATTACCAGAGGGAATTTATGTGTTTGGATCCTTCAGTTTATTCATGGTGGTGAAACTGATTTCCATTTGGTTTTCTTTTGTGATGAGAACTGGTCGTATATACATGTCTCATTAAACAGAGCAGCAGATGCAATCTGAGACTAATATATCAGGCCCCACTACACATTTCCAAATCTGTGTAATAGAAATAAACAAAATTTTGACCAATCTTCTTGGAGGATACAATTAATTTTGACAAGTAATAATGATTAGCAATTATCCAAGGAATTACTGGTTGCAAAAAAGAAAGGCTCAGGAGACATTTTTATGCTCGGTCTTACAAAACAAATGTAGATGCTGGACAGAGTTCTGTAAGTATGATAAATGACATAAAGGAAAGAGAGAAAATATTCCAGTGATCAAGGACCATAATGGCAAGCTCATCACAAATCCAACAGAAAAGTCCAACTCCCTAAACTTTTATTATGTGTCTATTTCAGTTGTGAACTTAATAATCCACAAATTCAATCAACAGAATCAGGTAAACCCTTCACCACTGTATTAACATTATAAGGAATTGATTACCAGCAAACGGGAGAAGGAAGTCTGTCGGACCAGATGGCATTCCTGGAGAAATTTTAAAGTTAGGCGGGGAAGCCATGACTCCATACCTCACAAGATTGCTGAATATTACGATGAACAATAATGCTCTCCTAGGTGATTGGTAAAAAGCTACAGTGGTTTCCATTTACAAAGACAGAGATCGATTGTTAGTTGGAAACTACAGACCAGTCAGCTGAACCTCGGTGGTTTGCAAGCATCTGGAGCAAGTTATAGCAGGGAACCTAAGAAAAATCTGGGAAATGAGCGGGTGTTTATATGAGGGTCAGCATGGGGTTAGTCCAGGGTATTCATGTGAAAGTCAAGTAGTTGCAGTTTGTCAGGATATCGCAGATTCACTGGATGAGGGAGTCAGGACAGACGCGATAATAATAGAATTTTTAAGGGCTTTCAATTTAGTTCCACATGATAGGCTGCTTACAAAAATCAAGGCAACTGGAGTGGATTTGAGGGTAGTTGTACAGATAAAGGAATTTTTTTAGGATGTTTGCAGAGAATTAGAGTAGATGGACAACTACATGAGGAAGTCAGAGTAAAGTCAGGAGGGCCATGAGGGAGTGTATTAGGTCCTCAACTGTTCCTCGCTTACATTAATGATATTTGGAAGAACACCGAGTCTGTTCACAATGATTGTATTATACACACGAAAATAACGGATAGCAGTGACACTGATAAGTTACAAAAGGACCTAAACAGATCAGGGGAATGGGCGGTATAAAATGAAATGAAGATAAATCCAGGCAAGAGTAAAGCAGTAAGCTATACGAAAGCTAGGGTGAAGGAACGAATAAGGTATTATTTTGGAGATCTATTAATCACGGAGCTATATAGCTTTAAAGGTTTAGGAATAATTATAAGTGATCTAAACTGGGCAGATCATGTCAATTACACACTAAGAAAAGTATGGAAGACACTTCATTTCATAATGCGTATAATCCAAAAGAGAAATAATAATATGAAACGTTTAGCTTATATGGCACTAGTGAGACTGATACTTGAGTATGGAGCGGTGTGTTGGGACCCAAACAGAGAAGGCCAGGTAAGTGCTTTAAATCACGTGCAAGAAAAAGTGGCTAAATTTGCAAATAATATAAATGAGTCAGGTTAGGAAACTTTGGCACAGCATAGAATGATAGCCCGAATATGAGCCCTTTTAAAGGCAGACACCAGGGGATGGGCATGGAAAGCAACAGGGGATAGACTTCTAAAATCATGCTACCTGAGTAGGGACGATTATAATTAGAAAATTAGGACGAGGAAACAATAAACAGATGTTGGTAAATATTCCTTCCTAAATAGGACCATTAAAAGCTAGAACCAATTACCTGCAGGCTTACTAGCATCTTTCCCCTGTAAACTGGACACTTTTAGAAAGAGGGTTAAGAATGTAGTTACAAGCAAACGGAATTCAAGTGGGGATCGAGTGTAAAGAAGTGAAGTGACGTGAAGTGGAGTGAACTGATGTGATTTTTGTAAAGTGATATTGTTTTGAAGTGAAGTGCAGTGAAGTGAGCTATGGTGAAATTCTTGGGGACAAAAGAACCATGCACATTAGGGTGACATACTGTGGGTAACTGAATGTATTGTGAATTATTTCTTTTGGTGTGTGTATTGTACTATGGTTGTTTTAACATGTACTGTAATGTGTGGGTGTTTTGGTAATATGTGTACATGTATTTACTGTGTTTTGTATTGTTAGTACTGTGTTTTTATATTGTTTCATTTATGTATATTTTATTCTCGTTTGTTTTGTCTAAACTAGTGTAACTCAACAGTAGTAACAGTAGTAGTAGTGATATGTGCAGCAGATACTCCAACTGCTTTTCATGCAGCCAGCAGATTAAGGTCACACTGAGGATACTCATAGATAAGTACATGCTTATAAAATTAAGTATATGGTCCTGTCCCATCAACAGGATATAGGACAAAATGCCAACATAAAGACAGCTAATAAATCCTCTGAAAATGTGCTAGGGTCCACACATTTTGAAACAATTCTACATACCAAAATTATACGTGTGATATTAAGAACAAGATATAAATATAAGGAATGTTGCTGTGTTTCTGTTAACTTAGAAGGCAAGAAATTTCATCATCAGCAATCAAAAATACTGCTTAACCCCCAAAAAGACGTATGAAATAGAAAGAAACAGAATCTTTGAAATTGCCACACTTAAAAGTACAGAAGAATTCCTTTAATCCAGCTACTAATACTCCAGAAATTCTGAGGGTTTGACAGTTGAGGAAAATACCCCTAAGACCAAAAGTTTCACCACTGATCTCACACTAAAGACATATATAATAACAAAATAATTTGCTTCGTTGTATGTGTTTACACAATGCTTGGTGATGGCCACTGTGTGCTGAAACATGTAGCTTACCGTTAAGTGAATACTGCTATACAATGACTATAGTTGTTTCATGGTAAACTCATTTGCCAGTTTCAGAAAACTACTTCACCATACAAAATGCATCACCAGGTCTGAACTTAAACAATACTCAGGTAACTCTTCATCCATTTGTGGGTTATTATTCATGCAAGGAAACAACATGGCATATCACATTTTGTTCTTACACTAGATTCTTTAAAACATGACACTGGTTGTGCATCTGTTTCGAAGGAAACCGTGTTCCTTCTTTGTCAACTGGAGAGACCTGGCAGCATAAAAATTATGAAATTCAACCTCTGCTGTCATATATATGATTCTGGCATGTATGAGGGGGTGCTGGTAAGTCCTTAGCCCGACCTACTTCCCGATGTCATAGGATGGAATCGATAGTGTCGTTGGAAA
>Ga0123353_10019808_pt1 | contig 10019 bp, 5 predicted proteins | sample TergutLab28metaG_3_FD_92763 | JGI IMG/M metagenome (GOLD analysis project Ga0123353, IMG submission 92763) | Labiotermes labralis P3 segment gut microbial communities from Petit-Saut dam, French Guiana - Lab288 P3 | ecosystem: Host-associated > Arthropoda: Insects > Digestive system > Gut ...
AACCAGCCTGACGTCCTCCCTACTCCGGCAAAGCAGTGCCCCATCTATGAGAATCATCAATCCTTGTCCAGTTCCGCCCAAGGCATGAACCTCATCGTGCGCGACCTGCTGGAAGATAAGCTTGAACCCTCGCAGGAACTTGTTGAACATATGTACGAATGTATTCTCTGCGGAGGATGCAAGGCTGTTTGCGACGGCATGGACAGCATCCCTCTCGGCTGTATAGAAAGCCCGGACATCTATCGCGCATTGCGCGCTGATTTCGTGGAAATGGGAGTAGGCCCTCCCCCCAGCATCAAGAAGTCCACTGACAATATAGCCGCTAAACACAATAGACAGGGAGTTGACAAAAGCCGCACTTCGTGGGCTGACGGACTGGATCTCAAGGACGGCGGTGAAATCGTGATTTTCGCGGGATGTACGGCGGCATATGCCGACAACTCCAGCGTAGCCAGCCTTGCCAGAATACTTCAGCACGCCAATGTTGACTTCGGCATACTCAAAGATGAATGGTGCTGCGGTGTGCTTCAGGCTGACACGGGTATTCTCGACGGTTTCAAAAAAAGCGCCGAACATAATGTTGATATCATCCGGAAGTCGGGGGCAAAGACAGTGGTCGTAACTTGCGCTGATTGTTATAAAGCTCTTAGCGAGTATCCCGGGTTTGTTGGCGATCTTGGATTCGAGGTGGTACACTCGTCGGTGCTGCTGCTGCGCTTGGTAAAAGAAGGAAAGATCAAGCTTGACAAGGCCGGCTTGGGCGGCGTCGCAACATACAACGACCCTTGTTTCCTTGCAAGGGGCTCCGGCAGCCGCATAGTAAACGAACCGCGTGAGCTGCTGCGTTCGATCCCGGATACCGAATGGGTCGAGATGGAGGGTTTCGGCAAATATACATATTGCTGCGGCAGGCCGATAACGGCGCCCGGCTCTCTGAAAACGTATCAAAAGACCGGCCAGGCCCGAGTGGGCGACGCAGAAACAGCCGGAGCCAAAACTATCGTGACCGGCTGCGCTAACTGCAAGACAAGCCTGAAGTCCGCAGCGCAAAAGGTTAACCCTGATATCAACGTTATGGACATTGCCGAACTGGTCGAAAAAGCGCTGATAAAGTAGCGGGTATCAGAATCGCCAAAAAAAGGAAAGGAGCGCATAGATGGGTTTAGTTTATGATCCAGAGCTATACAGAGCAACTGAGAAGCACTTTGCTCCGTATCCCATGCCGGCGCATTACAAGGATGCTTTTCAGACATGGCACACTGACATGGTTTTTGACAATGGTTATTATGCGACGGTCATGTTTACATTCATGGGGCCGCTTCGCGTCGTCATGCTGCAAATCGTGGATGATACGGGAGCGATTGCGGTTGAATCTGTGCAAATTTTCCCGGAAGAAGAATGCCGGTTCGCGACTGACGGCTACGACATCAATATCGCCGACAACTACTTTCGCGCAAACTTCCCGAACCTTGTGGTGCACGTTGCCGACGATAGCATTGGCGCCGGGGCCGACATTCTCGTTGAATCGCTTGTCATGCCGACGATTTCCGAACTGCCGGACGGAATAGGAATCGGCAGGATGAACACGCCGAATATGCCGGTTTCGATCGCATGGTTCTTCATGCCCTGGAATCGCCTCACCGGCACGCTCAGAGTTGACGGAAAGGAGATACCCGTTTCCGGGTATGGCTGGTCCGACCATCAGTTTGGCACTGATGATTTCTTTTCAAAGGCATGCCATTTCTTCTACTGGGCAAACTTTCCGCTTGGAGAGCATACTTTGACTCTTTTTGAGGCGCAGGGCGCGGCTGCGCAGGGCTTCCGGAATTTCAAGTGGCTTTGGGATTTCAAGGGTGACAAGCTCTACTCGTATGACAGGAACGCCGATTATTACATCTTCGCGACAGAAATCGAGGAAGGCGACACCGTCCCGAAAAAACTCACATATGTGTTTGAGGACAGCCGCATCAGAGGCAAAGTGACCTGCACATGGAAAGCGCTTGTTCAAAAACAGCCTGTTGACGCCGTGCCATTCAAGGTAATGCTCAACCGCTCCGCCTATGACTGCCACGCGCAGCTTATGATCGACGGCGAGAGTATAGACAAAACCTTCGTGCGCATACTTGAAGCGGCGTACACACTGGACCCTGAGCCTGACAAGAACGTTACACAGCAGAATTTTCCTGCAATAGATCCGGCGGAGATGTCGCCGACTGCCTGGGTTACACCGGTCGAGGACGTCAACGCGCCCTACAGGCTTTCAATCAAGTCAAAGCTGAAAGCTGTAATAAACGATCCGGAAGGCAATGCTGTCCTGGAAAAGTACCTGCCTGGAATCTCCAATGATCCTAACACGAAGCTGGGTTACGGTATGACGCTGAAAATGCTCTTCAGTATGCCGAAAACCGGCGTTACAAAGGAAATGCTCGCGCAAATGGACGTCGATCTCAAAAAGATAAAATGATTTGCTTATCTATGAAGAAAACAGTAAGTAATAAAGAAACAAGGAGGACAAAATGGCTCTTTCATATGATTCAACATTAAAAGACTTATTGGACAACCCTGTGAACAAGGCGGTTTTTGACAAGCACATACCGGGCCTGAGCAGCAATCCAATGGTCGCGATGGGCAAGAAGCTTGCCATCAAGTATTTGCTGAAGCAACCCCAGGCAAAAGGTCTTGGTTTCACCCAGGAAAAAGTTGACGCGATAATTGCCGAGTGCAACGAACTGGGTTGATCCGAAGGGACGGAAAGGTGTCAGGGGGACGGTTCTGTTGACACCTTTTGTCTTCGGACAAAAGGTGTCAACAGAACCGTCCCCCTGACACCTTTCCGTCCCCCCTCACACCCTACCGTCCCCTCGACACAATTAATTATCTTGCATTAGCCGCGCTTCCGCTGTATACTTCTCTGCGTAAAATATTTTTCTCAGAGGGTGTTCTTTTTAATGCTTGAGTTCAGAAAACTGCAGTTGCGCGATATCGATACAGTGAGGCCATACTTCCCGTACTCCATTAACAGAATATGCGACAATACTGTCGGCGGGGCGCTGATGTGGAGAGATTACTTCTCAGTCGAATACGCCGAGTACAATGAAACCGTTGTGTTTAAAGCGCAGGTCAAGTATCACAATAACATAACGGCTTTTTCCATGCCCCTGGGCAAAGACATATACGGGTGCGTCGACCAGGTCGTCCGGTACTGCCGTGAACGCGGCATCCCGGTCGCTTTCTGCACCGTGACGGACGAGGACATCAAGGCGCTGAGCACGGTTTTCCGGGATTACCGGCTGTTCAAGGAGTCCGACTGGAGCGATTACATCTACAGAGCGGAAGACCTGGTCGGGTTGTCCGGCAGAAAGTACAGCGGGCAGAGAAACCATATCAATTACTTCGTTAGGACATTTGAAGACTTCTCTTTCGAGGTGATCGACGGGGAAAACCTTGAGCAGGTGCGCGAGTTCTATGCCCTGTACGGCGCGGGCGTCAATCTTGATTCCGAGGTTTTTGCCGAAGAGCATGTCAAAACGACAGAGGTCCTCGAAAACTATGAGCTCTACGGCCTGTCCGGCGCGCTGCTCAAAGTAAACGGTTCTGTTATCGCCTTCTCGATAGGCGAGATAATCAACAACGTCCTGTTCATTCACATCGAAAAGGCGGATTCGCAGTACAGAGGCGCCTACCAGGTAATATCGCATGAATTCGCGAAACATTTCGCTTCAAGCGCGGTCGAGTTCATCAACAGGGAAGAGGACGTCGGCGACGAGGGTCTCCGCATTTCAAAAAATTCCTACCACCCTTGCGAAATCATTGAAAAGTATATATTTATCGTGGTATAATAGATAAATATATCAATTCAGGTTTTCGGGAGGATCATATTATGGATGCGACCCGCGAAATAATCATCATCGTTGACGACGACTCGACCAATCTGACTGTCGGAAAAAGCACCCTTTCCGACAAATATGACGTCTTTACCGCGTCTTCGGGTGAACGGTTGTTTTCGCATCTTGAAAAAGTATACCCCGATTTGATCCTGCTGGACATCAGGATGCCTGAGATGGACGGCTACGAGGTAATAAAGAGGCTTAAGGATTCAGAAAAAACTATAGATATCCCCGTAATTTTTCTCACCTCGAGGATCGACCCGGCAAGCGAAATAAAGGGTCTGAGCCTTGGGGCGGTCGACTATATCACAAAGCCGTTCTCGCGTGAGCTGCTGCTTAAAAGGATCGACCTGCATGTCCTTTTTGAAAGGCAGAAGAAAGAACTCCAGAAACACAATCTAAGACTGGAATGCGAGGTCGACAGAAAGACAAGGACTGTCCTTGAGCTGCAAAACACAGTCCTGAAAACCGTTGCGGAACTCGTTGAGTGCAGGGACAACGTTACGGGTGGGCATATCGAAAGGACTCAGCATTATCTCAGGCTGCTGATCGACTTCATGCTCGAACACGAAGTGTATTACGAAGAAATCTCATCGTGGGACGTAGGCCTGCTGGTCATGTCGTCCCAGCTTCACGACGTGGGAAAAATCTCGATCAAAGACAACATCCTCATGAAGCCGGGCCGGCTGACCGACGAGGAATTTCAGGAAATGAAAAGACATACAGCGTACGGCGTGGACATCATCAGGAGGATCGAAGAAAACACGTCCGAAAGCGCGTTCCTGTATTACGCGAGAATTCTGGCGGGCAGCCACCATGAAAGGTGGGACGGGAACGGTTACCCGAACGGGCTCAGCGGCAGCGACATCCCCTTGCAGGGAAGGCTGATGGCGATCATCGACGTATATGACGCGCTGACGAACGACCGCCCGTATAAGAAAGCGTTTACCCATGAGCAGGCGGTGGATATCATCAAAGAGGGCATGGGGACGCAGTTCGACCCTGCCGTATGTAAGGTTTTCCTTACGCACGAGAACTCCTTCAGACATATCGAAATCCAGGAGAACATGCACGCGGAGGCGCACGACGAGCTCCGCTCCGCGATGGAGGTCATCGCAAACGCCGTCGGCGCGCGCAGCGGCAAGGAGCAGGGTTATGTGGAGCGGATGCGGATGTATCTGAATCTGATCGTAAACGCGTCGCTCAGGCATATGAGCTTCAAAGAAGTCGTTTCTGAATGGGATATCGAGCTTTTCCTGCTGTCGGCGCAGATGCACGACGTCGGCAACATCGCCGTGGCGGACCATATCCTGAACAAACCGGAGGAACTCTCGGACAGGGAGTTTGACGATATCATCAATCACGTGGATTTCGGCGTAAAGATCATCAGGCAGATCAAGGAGAACATCAAAGACGGAGGTTTGCTGCACCACGCGGAGATGCTTGTCGGCAGCCATCACGAGAAGTGGGACGGGACCGGATACCCGCGAGGCCTCAAGGGCAAAAAAATCCCCCTGCAAGGCAGGATAATGGCGATCGTCGACGTATACGACGCGCTGACAACGGCCCGGCCCCACAGGGGCGGTAAAACGCACAACGAAGCAGTCGAAATAATTAAGAACGGCGCGGGTACTCAATTTGACCCGGAACTCATCGACGTCTTTCTGGAATGTGAAAGCGACTTTGAGAAAGTAGCGGCGTCATGCCCCCTCGATGATAGATGATCGTCCGGGGAAAGCGTGCTGCCGCGCTGGTTTTGCTGATTTGCATATCGTTTACCGCGGCCGCCTGCGCGGCCCGGCAGACCGAGCCCGCATTCGACCCGGACTCTGTGAGGACATATCGCGACATCCCGAATATTACGGAATATGAGATCGATGCGATAGAAAAGCTCAAGTCAGGAAGGGAGAGCTTTTCCTACGGCTGCTTATTGACTTCAGACGCGTTCTTTTTGCCGGACGGGACCTCCGCCGGGTTTACGAGCTTGTTCTGCGAGCTTCTCTCCGAGTTGTTTGAGATCCCTTTCATCATGGAAATACACTCGTGGGATAACTTCATCGATGAGCTAACAGGCCTCTCCATAGACTTTACCGGCGACCTGACGCCGACGCCGGAACGCAGGCAGACGCTTAAAATGACTTCTCCCATCTCGCAGCGATCCCTTTCCGCGTTCTTTCTGGAAGGCGACGTGGCTATCAGGGCGACCGAAGACCTGCAGGGACTGAGGATCGGTTTCGCGCGGGGGACCATAACCGCGGATTCGGTAAGGATAACCTATCCCTCTTTGGATTTTATAGCCATAGAAGTGCTGAACCCGGACGACGCAGCCGAGAAGCTGCTCTCCGGGGATATTGATGTGTTTATCGACGAGTCCGTTCTCTCCGTCGGTTATTTTCATATTGAGCGGCTCGCCAGCGTCAACGTTCTGCCGCTGGTTTTCACGCCTATCTCGCTGGCTACGGCAAACCCGTCCCTCGATCCGATCATCTCGGCCGTTGACAAATACCTCGAAGCAGGCGGAATCGTAAAAACGCACAGGCTGTATCAGGCAGGCGCCCGCGAGTATGCCGCGTTTCGGTTGTCGCAGACGTTTACGCCTTCGCAAAAATCATATATCGACCGCCTCGCCGGGACCGGCCAAAAAGTGCCGGTTGCGCTGGAGCACGATAACTACCCCGTCTGCTTCTGGAATGAAAGGGACGGGGAGTTTCAGGGTATCGCCCCTGATGTGCTGGGCGAGATAAGCTTGCTCACCGGCATAGAGTTCGAAATAGTGACGAAGAAGGATACCCAGTGGGAGCTTGTCATTGATATGCTCAGGACAGGCGAAGCGGCGCTGGTTTCGCAGCTTATGTATTCCGAACAGCGCACCGGTTTGTTCATTTGGCCGGAGAACTCTTATTACAGTTCAAACATCGCTTTCCTGTCCAGGTCAGATTACCAAAATCTGGAATTCTATCAGATCCCGCTTTCTATTGTGGGAATCGTGCGAGAGAGCGCTTTTGAGGACATTCTCGAGTCCTGGTTCCCGGGCGACACGAGAAAGCTGCTGTTCGCCACGCAGGACGAGGCTTTGGACGCTTTGGAAGCGGGCAGGATAGACTTGCTGCTCGCCACGGACTATATATTACTTTATCAGACGCATTTCCGGGAAAAAACGGGGCTGAAGATCAACATATTGATCGATGAGCCCAAGGCAGAGTCGAGTTTCGGATTCAACGTGCGCGAGGAAGTGCTTTGCTCGATAATAGACCAGGCTCAAAACTACATAAATACCGACGGTATCTCCAGGGAATGGCTGGGGCGCGTCTATGATTATTCGAGGAGGATGGCGGAGGATCAGGTATTTTATCTGACTGTTTTCCTGTCGATCATCGCGGTGATGATGGTCGCGATGGTCGTGTTATTTTTAAGGAACAACAGAACCAGGGTTATGTATAAAAATCAGTTGATGACACTTTCGACGATCTACGACACCGTCCCGGATATGATGCTCTGCAAGGATATGAACCTCGCGTACACGAACTGCAACCGCCGCTTCGCCGAGTTCGCCGGGTCTCCCGAATCGGAACTGATCGGGAAGACCGTGCATGACGTAGAGAGCCTCACGGGCCGCGTTTCCGACGAAGTCTCTGTCACGGACCGGGAGGTGCTTGAAAAAAGGACGATATCGCGGGTCCAGTCGCAGTATACATATCCCGACGGCAGGCGTATCATGGCGGAGATCATCAAATCTCCGCTCATCCGCGGCGGAAAGCTTACGGGCCTGCTGACGGTCATCCGCGACATAACGGAACTGAAAACCGCAATGGACGATCTATTAAAGACGTCCGCGCAGTTGGAAGAAGCCCTGAAAGTGAAAAACGACTTTCTGGCAAAGATGAGCCACGAGATCCGCACCCCTATGAACGCGATAATCGGAATGACGGAACTGGCGCTGCGCGAAGAACTGCCCGGCGCCGCGCGCGAGCATGTCCTGACCGCAAAGCAGGCCGGCGTGAATCTGCTTGCGATAATCAACGACCTGCTTGACTTCTCAAAAATCGAGTCCGGCGCGATGCGAATAAACCATGCGGAATACGCGCTGTCGTCTTTGCTCAACGACGTCATCAGCATAATACGCATGAGAGTCATCGACTCCAGGCTGCGTTTTGCGGTCAACCTCGACAGCAACCTTCCGAACTCGCTTTTCGGCGACGAGCCGAGGATCCGCCAGGTACTGATCAACATACTCGGCAACGCGGTCAAATACACCGACAAAGGCTTCGTGTATTTCAGGGTCGGCGGCGAGATGATCGATGAAGATTTGATAAATTTGCGAATAGAAGTCGAGGACAGCGGCAGGGGGATCAAAGCGGAGCATATCGACAGGCTGTTTGACAACTACTTCCAAATCGAGTCGGTGTCAAGCGACGGCGCCGAAGGAGTCGGCCTGGGGCTTCCGATAACAAGGAATATCCTCAATGCCATGGGCGGAAACATCACAGTCGAGTCTGAGTATGGCAGGGGAAGCACGTTCACTGTGATACTGCCGCAGAAGATAGGAAGGTTTCAGAAGCTCGCCGTCGTTGAAGAACCGGCGAAAGCGAACGCGCTTGTCTACGAGCGCCGCGAAATCTATGCCGAGTCCATCGTTTACACGATCCGCAACCTTGGAGTCAAGTGCAAGCTGGTGTCCAACCGGTCGGAGTTTTTCAGCAGGATCGCGAGCGGCGCCTATTCATTCGTTTTTATGTCGTATATCCTTTACGACCAGTTCAAGGAAACAATCCTTAAATACAGCGGCAAATGTAAAATCGTGCTTCTGACGGAGTTCGGTCAAGCCCTTCCCAGCGTCAACCTGCACATACTCTCCATGCCGGCTCACGTTATATCCGTCGCGAACCTGTTTAACGGCAATGCCGACAGTTATGCATACAGTACGGGTACCGAGTCGATCGTCAGGTTTACCGCGCCCGACGCCAACGTGCTCGTCGTCGACGATATCAGCACAAACCTCAAGGTGATAAGCGGGCTGATGGCGCCGTACAAGATGAGCGTCGATATGTGCGCAGGCGGCGAAGACGCAATAAAAGCCGTCGCGTCAAAGAACTATGACCTGGTGTTCATGGATCACAGGATGCCTGACGTCGACGGCGTTGAAGCAACGCGGCGGATCAGGTACATGGGCAACTCCGATCCGCGATGCAAAGATTTGCCGATCATCGCGCTGACAGCCAACGCAGTTGCCGGAATGAAGGAAATGTTTCTGGCAAACGGCTTTAACGGTTTTCTGCCGAAACCTGTCGATACGGTGAAGCTCAACAGTATTCTGGAAAAATGGATCCCCGGGGAAAAGCAGCAAGCCGCTTCCGAAGACGGCTTCGGCCCGCCGGATGAGGAAGACAGCCCTCCCTTTACGGTCGTTTCAATCGAGGGGCTGAACACCGACACGGGCATAAGGATGTCCGGCGGTGATGCGGGCTTTTATAACGAAACGCTAGCAATATATTGCGACGACGCGCTTTTGCGTATCGGAAAAATACGGGAATGCCTGGAGAAACGCGATTTTGAGCTGTATGTGACATACGTTCACGCGCTGAAGAGCGCCTCCGCGAACGTAGGCGCCGAAAAGCTCTCCGCGGCGGCCTATGACCTGGAAATGGCGGGCCTGCGCAGAGACATGCCCTTTATTATCACGCACAATGAAAAGTTCCTCACGGAGCTAAACACGCTGATAACAGGCGTAAGCGCCGCGTTGGAGGCGAACAGCGCAGCGTTGGCAGCGAATAGCGCCGCAAACGCGGCGTTAGGCGATTACGGCGACGACCTGCAGCAGGAGCCCCTCGACGCCGAGCGCCTTGTGGCTGAGCTTGCAAAGCTCAGAATCGCGCTGGAGGACATGACCGCCGGCGCAATCGACCGGTCGCTCGCAAACCTGACCGCCGCGGCGCGGACCGAAGCGGAAAAAGACGCGGTAAAAAAGATTTCAAAGCATATCCTTATGGGCGAATATGAAGACGCTATCGCTATGGTTGGGACGGTAGGGTGTCAGGGGGACGGCAGGGTGTCAGGGGGACGGTTCTCTTGACACCTTTTTCGAAAAAAAAGGTGTCAAGAGAACCGTCCCCCTGACACCCTGCCGTCCCCCTG
>Ga0123353_10019810_pt1 | contig 10019 bp, 4 predicted proteins | sample TergutLab28metaG_3_FD_92763 | JGI IMG/M metagenome (GOLD analysis project Ga0123353, IMG submission 92763) | Labiotermes labralis P3 segment gut microbial communities from Petit-Saut dam, French Guiana - Lab288 P3 | ecosystem: Host-associated > Arthropoda: Insects > Digestive system > Gut ...
AGAATTTGAAGTTTTTAATTTTATTTAATTTTACCCCAAAATGTCTCAACTTTAATAATTAAATAATTCCATATTTCTACTCTGTTTTAAGCCATCTGTTTGTGTTTACTTCTACTCAACTAACACCTGACCTCAAGTATAAACTTCCACCCCTGTTCCATTAAACATGATTATATACGGCATCATCATATTTAACTCAAACAAGGAAGGGCGCAACTCGACTGTTGTGTCATAACACTGACAATTCTTCTGTGGAACAGATCTCTCTTTTTGTGGCATGCAGAAAGTAACACCTGGCGTAATTTTAAATTCAAATTTTAGTGGAAGCAATTTGGGCGGAGAGATTTGAATGCGTGGGTAGAACAGAAGAATATAGTCTTTGAGAGTTTCAGTCACGAAGTAGTGAAAATGTGACATGATGAAAGGAAGTACTGACAGTGTCGGACACAATTCCTTAGTTAACCATTCTGCGTATCAGCAGTTTCCCTACGCGTAAAATTTGTAACGCAGCAGATAAAGTGTTATTTTGGTACACAGCTACAAAAAGTGATTTCGTTAAATATCAAATAGAGTTTTGGCATTCCTCAAAATTCCAGACTTTAATGTGGACAGTTTTCAGGCGCGTTCCAAAAATTGCGAAAAGCTTTGTCATGTCTGTCTGTCCGATCTCACTGCGGAAGCGTTGGATTCCCCAAACAGCAGTATCCCATACCCATCCATTGGCCGAACTACAGTTCGTACCGCGGAAACAAGCGATCGACTCGTAACTCGTACTAAGTGCAATCGGTCAATCGTCACAACAGAACATGAGGGAGTTGCTTCTCTTGACACCAGGGGTGAAGTTATTGGGGAGGACGGTAGTATTTATGAGTCCCCTGAGGAGAAAAGCCAGCAGACAAAACCCTTATGTTGGCCCGTGATTTATATTTATGTGGCTGAGAAGTTATAGACACCCTAACTTGTCAGCTAATACACTACTTCTGTCCCGCTCAAGAGGAAATCCTCCCATTACTTGACGCTGATGCTAACGCTATTGCAAAGAGACTTATTAAAGACAGCCTATCGTAATCTGACGTTAGTCCAAAATAACTACCGACCCCCATCCTTGCTGATATTCATGACGCTCGCACGGCGTGGACCACGAAGATTACTACACGCTGGGGTGCGACGCCGTGTAGTTTGTTAGATAGTTACAAAGATTCAAAATAATTTGCTTCCTTTGTCTTCAGGGAAAAATGAAATGAGCTGCTGTTGCGATGAAATATACAGTAGGTTTGTCATACTAAGATTAAGGAATACAGTCCTCCTTGAGACGCTACTAGTCGCTCAGCTACTCATCTTCCTCGATTTTCACGAGAGCTAGAGGCTCGTTCACGTGTTCTTGAGTGTCCGACTTCCAACATTCACGCGAGTGTGATGAATCAACTCCACATCGTGTTTCTGTAAGATCTAGTATAATATTCACCTCATATTTAGGACTAGGACTTCGTAGTTTTTTCTCCCATTCAGGTTTTTTGACAGAATTTAGTAACAAAAGCTCTTCTTCCTCTCCATACTACATGTACGTCCTCTCATCTATCTACAATTTGATGAAAGCTACAATTTACGCAACCCATTATGGTTTAAACTTTTCCATTTTTTTTTTCTGATTTCCTCTGTCTTTTACTAGCAGGTTCTTCTCAAAATTATGTTCAATAATAACAAGCGAAGTACCGCAGGTCAAAAAGTTTCTACACCTGTTCTTCGCGCCTTGATATTCTTATTCTCAAATTTGTTACTAGCATATTTTTTTTCGGACACAAACAGTATTATGTAAAACTTGCAACATGGCGTAGTTCCTTTCAGTAACTCCAGTTCTTGTTACACTCGGCTGAAGTGTTTTATTATTACACAGAGAAACAAAAACTGATTTAAGCATCAGATTCTCTTTATATATATATATATATATATATATATATATAAAACACACAAAATTTAACACACTTTAAAAGTTGGAAAAGAGTGATATGGATTGTACATGTGGACAACGAGAATGTGACGTCTGACACGAGGAAAAGGAGATAGGCGTTACGTAATTTGATATTTCATTTGTCCGATATAAACTAAAATTAAACTGGCTCCACAATTTTTCGTGAACCTCTCGAATATGAAATTTCATCAAAATTTATCCACCAGTTCTCCAGAAGAAATGCGACGATAAGATAGGACTAGAATTACGAGCTTTTTCGTTATGCATATCACTAAAACATAACATAAAAGAATATATTAACAGTTAAATCCACGTACTGTTTCATATGATACTGAAACAGTTTATTGATAATTACTTTGAGAGCAAATGTTACATTCGTTTAAACAAAGTCAAATGCACGAGAAACATAAAGGCATATGAAGTTGAAAGACAATGAAAGTTACGGACTTGACGATCCCATTTTCTTGTTCAGCGTAATGACTCTTGGTGTCTGCGATAAGTGTTACAAATTACAAGCTCTGAACCCAATATTATTGCTTTGGGGTCAGTTCAAATTGCCGCCCCTTTGGAGAGCGTCCCCTGCCTGTAATCGCGTTATGGCTTTAGTGCCAGGCTAGATGCGGTGCACCGACCGTATGGCGAAGGCGTCTTAATCATTAACGTCAAGGCATTTCATAAGCAAACATCACATGTCTTCCAAGAAACGTTTCTATAGTAACGCAAACCGTATAAACAGGGAGTAGTTTGATTGAGACATCACTCTAGAGCTATCATTACAAGACGTCAGCTGACAGATCCTTTGTGCAGCTTGCATTGCCCTAATGGAGCCATTACGTTAGCAGAACCTCAACATTTTGGGTTAACAATGGTGCCTCTGGAGGAGGAAAACACGATTAGGCTAGTACCTATGAAGGCTGCCGTCACATTTATTTTGAAGAACCAACTTTGTATGCACCAGGTGTATTCCTTACATGATGTCAATTCTCCAGTACGTTGCAGCATAACACACGTGCAATTTGCAGGGAATCTTTGTGGTTATCATAAAGCTTTCGATAGGTCCTTTGAACAAGAAGTGAATGCTTTCACAATTATACACTCGCACAGTCTAAAATTCCTGTTGAAATACACAAAACTTTGCAAACACAAATTTTAAAACACTATAAATAAGAAGAAATTCCGTCGGGCACTTTTAGACTGTGGATGGTGGCGCATTTCTGCTTGTTTTGTGCTGGAGTTACTTTTGATTTCGTCTTTTATGTACAGGTGCGTTGGTTCAGGAGTTCAGTGATGAATTCTGCGTAACTTTTTGTACCAAATGCATGCGCTAGTCTTTAAGAACTTGAGTTTAGTGTCATCACAATTTGCTTTGTTTAAAAGTACGCTCCACACAAACCCTTCTCTTTCCTCATAGTTTTCAAAATCACTTAAACTTAAAAGCAAGCCACATAAAGATACTTTTCCAGTTTCTGTGTAAGCCTTTGCCGTATTGCGTGCTACTTAGCTATAAAAAAAAGAGGTTTGTACAAAAGAATTATGTAAAGCAAAGTATTCAGGATCGCAGGACTATTCAGTGAAAAGGACAGTGCGGAGGTCCGATGAACTACCCGTGTAGAGACAGTCTAAATACCCGCTGTATTAACTGTTAACTACCAAATGTAATGAACAATTGCATGATCAAACACAACGGTACAGTAACCGTAAATGCACAGAGCCTACAAAATGTTTAATCATGACTTGCAAATAATTTAATTTTTTTAGTTGATAAGGATGTAACTTACTGACGCCGTTCCGACGAAGCATAAGTAACGGTTTATTTTAACAAAAATTCACTGATACATCCTAATATAAACGCGAAAACCGTTAGTATAAAATTTTTGCCATTGGCCATTATCTTGGGTCACTTCGATCCAACAAACAACATCCTCAGACAACACAAAATACCGAACACTGTGGATTGTATCTACAGGCTTGCATTATGTATGACCATTAGACCATTACAACGAATGATATCCCCCCCCCCCCCAGATTTGAATATATAGTATATATATTTTCTACGGTCAGAGTACCCGCTGTAATTGGCAGCTAATTAGCGAATAGCGTGATAAAAGTTAAAGAAAAACTGCTACAGGGAGAAATGTATAATTCGAGCAGACGAGAGAAAAACACTTGTACAGTACCACTGAGTACAATTTGGAGGTACACAGACCCATTCATGCACAGTGCAGTGAAGCTGATACGGATCGACGGAGTAGGCCCACTGATTTTTTGTCATTGTTGATGAGCATTATGAAAGGTGGCACGGAGGGGGGAAGAGGGAGACGTATACAGATACTGAAGTAGATAGAGAGTTAGGCCATGGAAGGAGGTGTGGAGATAGTTTGTGTTGATTGAGGTGCGCGCCCGGTAGATGGTGCTGGTTACAGGCCGACCGCCTTGTCATTAAGTCTAATTACCTGTTCATTACAGTTTAAAATACAAAATAAAAGCAGATACTCCCTCCTAGAATTTTATATATATATATATATGTATATACATATATACCTACACAATATTAAAGATAACAATATACATATAATAATGTTTCGGAACAGTCTGTGTTTCACATTAACTGTATACAAATCCTCCAGTGTCGCACTGGTAAAAAAGGAAAACAAGACAAATACAAATCGACATATCGAACGTTTTTTTTATGTACTGGTAGAGGAGAAAGAGACAGAAAAGAAAAAATAACTTTTTTTTCCGTTTCTAGGACCTTTAGTGTCACACCTGACTGTAGACTCACAAAACCAGTCAGTGCCGTGGGTATTGCTGCATCGCGACTCTTCTTCCTTCCCAAAACACTCTGCAGTGGTAGGACCAACTACAAGAGCAAGAAATGTCTAATACTTAAGCACTGCACCTGGGTAGCTGAGCACGTCTTTTTCCTTGAACTGGGCTCAAATATAGGGGCCAGTCATGTAAACATTCTGGAATAACAGTTCAAGTATTTCTTCAGTTCCTTCAATTTTTTACTTCGATAGAGGCCAGGAAACAAGAAAGCCTACACAACGCGCAATTTATAATACCGTGCGTTCGGAAAGTCGCTGTGAACTTAGGCACAAGCAAAAAATTAAAAGGTTTCAGGCATATATTCGCTAGCGGACATAAATTCCAACACCTTTTATAAGTTCACAGCGAATTTCCGAACTTCCCCTCCCGTGCGTCACCGTCTGCCGTCGCATTTCAAATAGACTCTACCGTAGCCTAAGTGTAAAGCAACTTTCCGAACGCACTGTACTTCACACATCCTATGCAAAGCAGGTTTAAGATATTTCTGAACTCAATGCAAAAACAAATTTGTGTCCCTACTTCAAACCTATATCTAATCACGCAATGGCGACGCAGGTATCTGAAACTTTATTATTATTTAACCTTTAGACGCCTGATGTCAACTATAGTGGTCGTACCGCACCGCTAATCTCTAAAGTTGCATTTTATATATTTATTAAACAAATATAGGTACTGAATATTTTAAACATGGTATATACTCTCCGTTTCTTTTTTTCTTCAAAACGCAGTTTGTTTCATAATTCTAACGTATTTGGTTCCTGTATTATTCACATTTTATATATAGGTGTGCTAAAATTAAAAAAATAATTCCGGCGCCAAAAGGTTAATCTGTAAAAAATTTTTCGAGAAAAAAATTTGAAATGCAAGCCTTCTCGGGGTCCCATGAAGCGGCGGAGGAATGGAGGAAGGTCCGATGCAGTTCTATAGATTACGACGGACTCAAAATGGCCCGCCTCAGTCCTGCGATAAAGCGAACTTTGACAGACAGTTATAGCGTAACAGAAAACTTACAAAAATTGAAGGCTTTTATTTAATTCACTATATTGTGAGGCACTTAAGTCAGAAAACAGATTAGGCCTACATTGTCTTACCGTGTCCGATTAAGACGGAGTAAAGTTTTACAAATGCAAGTTGCTGCAATAAATAATACGTGATTCCGAACAAGCAGCAGATTTTTAGTTGAAGACAGTTACTTTGGTCACTGAAAGACCGCTGTTCAATCCAAATTTTCTACTTTAAGACAAAATATAAATTCATTGTTTCTTTGTGAATTATTGATGTTTCAAATAACAATATTTTTTTTAAAAAAATCTCAAAGTAACATATAGTATATTAAAAGTTCTTGGACTTGGACGGGCAATTTGACAGGTTTATTAAATAAATGTAATTTTATCAGAAAGTGATAATCGAATAGGATATCGTGGGTCTGACGTAATAGCATTCATGGGAGAAAATAAGCAGACCCACAAAATTTTGCGGCAGGAAGGGACCCGTTTAAGGGTTCAAACAAAATGGGGTTCAAATAAAGCTTGAAATGACAAAACATTATACTGCTGACTGTACACGCGATTCTCACGGCCGAACTCTCGCTGCGGAGGCCTGGATTCGACGCCGGCAAAGTCTATGTTGGGTTTGTGGCGACCATGTGGCACTTGGTCAGGTTTATGTACAAGTTTTTTTTTTTTGACAGCAGCCATCCCGTTGTGTTGTAGTGAAAAACCAAAATGATCGTTCACTCAAAACACAACAATATATGCAATAATAAACCTCATATATTATTGAATATATTTTTGTGTTTCGAGTGAACGATCATTTTGGTTGTATCCCCAAGTATTTCTCTTCTCTCCGATTATTATCCTTTCTTACATCTAGCGTAATCAGACAGCCGTCTGTCAACGACATTATACAATTTCAGTAATTAACAACTTCAATAAATAAGAGTATTATAATGCTGTCGCAATGAATACGGTAATCGGGCTGCCCAAGAACAAAGGGCGGTGAACTTCAGGACCAGCTTAGCAACTACCTGGTTTTGAAAAGAGATTCCGCTCTACACAGTTTGTCATTAATTATTAAATAACGTCGAAAATAGAGTGACTGAGTGATTACTTGCCAATTAAGCGAACGGGAGCTATTGACTTTATTTTGCTCACTTTTATTGAGAAAACCCACAAAGCAAATCAGAACTACCTGACCCATGGCTGGAACTTGAACGCCTTTTTCGCACATATAAAGCAGGAGTGGTAAAATCCTATCTACAATTTCAATTAAAATTGACTTAAGAGAAAGGAAATATTTTCGTACTCACGGCTTTCACAGATTATAAAACCACGCAGCCACAGACACAAATGACTTACAGCGCAACCGCATTAAATTTCTGAACATGCCAATACCCCTCAGCCCTTGGAGCTGACGGCAATACATTTCTTCGAAACGTCGGGAAAAATAAATTAGCGACTCAGTGTCACATCCCAGAAGACGTGAGTCCTCAAGAAGAAAAATTGTCGAGCAGGGCTCGAGTGTAAGTCCGACACTGGCCAGGGCGTGCGAAGTGTGACAGCAGGGCGCCAGTGTCAGTGCGACACTGGCCAGGGAGTGCGAAGTCTGACAGCAGAAAGACCGACCCCAGAAATAATGACTGATGTATAGATGGCCACGGAATTGCAATCAGGCAGATGTAAAACCAGCTTTAAAAACTTCAGGCCAATAAGGGGTCATTTAAAAAGCACTACAACATTTAATGTGTTGCTGTTTTCTTAGTTACGGTTACAAGTTCTTGGGGTAAAAAGATGATAGTAATAATAATAAGAAGAAGAAGAACGAGAAAAAACTGGAAGAAAGACGTGAACTGTGAGCACAGTGTGATTAAAATGGAAATAATAGTTGGATTAAAAAAAGATGTTTGGCAGAAACAGAACATCCATGTGTAAAAACGAAAGATTGGGTTGCATTCTAAATAAACTTACATGAATAAGGTCCTTACAGCCTTGCAGGTGGTCAATCTGGTGGAGCCACCGTGTCGAAACATGTCGACTCCTCTAAGTACATTTCAGAGGTGATCTTAGAGACGACGATACATATTCATCTCCCGAAGAACCGAACCTATCAATCTACAGTGCAGAAGGTATAATGTCATCCCTGTGCAAGGCATGGAGACAAGCGTCGGTACTAGAAATACAGCTCCACTTAACTTCGGCACTGGACGGGCTTGTGGCCATCTCCACGTCCGGGTCGCTTTAACCTAGTGGAAAATACCTTCAGAACCAATTGAATCGCTACGGGCTGGAAGGTCCGGGGATCGGATCCCGGTGGAGGTGACAGTTTCGGCACACGTCCAGACCGGTCCTGGGGCCCAGCCAGCCTTCCATACAATGGACACCGGGTCTTTCCCGGGGTAAATCGGCTGAGGCGTGGCGCTGACCACCCAACCACACATAGCGCCAAGGTTAATGCAAGAGTATATCTAAAACCTCTACTCCCCCTCTCGGCCTTCGTGGCCTGTTCTAGTGTGAACTTTACTTGTACCACTGAACAGGAGGTTGGATGGTACCCAGAGCCAGTGGGGACGTTTTAAGAGCAGCCAAACGCCTTCCTCCTGCCGCGAATGACATCTTACGACCCAGTCCACAGTTGCTCTCTATACTTGACGGCGTAGTGCAGTGCGAACTATAAATGACATTATGATAACATCACGTGTTCACGTAGCTGCTAGTGCGACCACACGTTCCATCATCACGTTGCTCCAAATACTCCTTACCTCAGTATGCCTATCACGCGTGTTGTGCACTGTCCGCTTACTGAAGTAGTGTTGACACACACAGCGCTGCGATAGTCGGCTGTACACAAGTTTTCGGTTGGCTGGTTGTAAATTTACAGCAGATAATTTTACATTAAGATTAGAGAACACAGACGGGATCGAATTGGTTCCCCGTGCTCTCGCAGTTGGTATGATAGCCTGTTATTTAAACCGTCACGATTTCCAAACCAACCGTTACCACTAGTCTTACAATAAAAACAGTCGGCCAGTTTAATGGCAACCGGTCACCTTAAGGCAGTTGTGTCAGCTACCGAAACTTCGCGTTTAGCAAACTGGGCTAAACAGAATCCAACATCATACTGGTACAAGCCAACACTATAACCAGACGTCGAGGAGTCGTTCACGAACACACCATTACCGAATTTTGGAGTTACAGCTTACCAATCACGGCACTGAAAACAGCTGATAGCCTACTAAACAATTTTTGGACATTATGACCAATTTATTTTACGTGATTTACAGGCTAATATTAGCCTACATTTAGATAATAAATAACTCATACAGTTTATAAAAATTAATGAATGTTTGTGTGTAGACTGACCATTGCTTAACCTAAGTTCAAAACCGTAATATTTATTTTAAATAAGCCCGACTACAGTAATAACATTCCTACGGAATTACCTGCTTATTGACATTTAATTGAAACTTATATACATGTGGATAAACCGATTCTGTGACAACAATCTCGTTGTCGACTAACACTAGCAGCAATTCCTGAAGTAACACAGTGGCTTCTTAAGTACAGTCTCTGTGTTAAACATATACACCTGGAATTCCTTTCGCTTTAACTCTTAAACTGCACAAAAAGTTTAGTTACTGCAGGTTTAGAAGCCGTTGAATGCAGCAAGTTTCAGAAGTCAGCTGCAAACGACTACAATGTGGATTCTAACCGCTTATTGAATCGATCTGTTTGTATACTACATGAAACAGAAGACACGTAAGATCATAAAATTTTCGTCTAGTAGATCTACGTAAACTGTTTGTAGGACGCCAGTAGATAAACGCGTGCCGTACCAACATAAGCAACACGACAACAAAAGAAATAAGAAAAGTGAAAGAGTAAATATAAGTGTATGAATTTGAATAAAGGTTGACCAACTAGATGACACTTGCTTTATTATCTACTGTTCAAAATGTTTCAGACGTTAATACGTCCATCTTCAGGAGCTATCGACTACTTGTTGCGTTGTGTAGGCTGACTTGAGGCGTGCTGGTATTATGTGGCGGGATTGGCTGTTGGTGATGTGGTATCCGTGTGCAGGCTGAACCTACACTCGTATATCACATCACCAACAGACAATCCCGCTACATAACACCAGCACGCCTCAAGTCAGCCTACACAACGCAACAAGTAGTCGCAAGCTCCTGAAGATGGACGTATTAACGTCTGAAACATGTTGAGCA
>Ga0123353_10019811_pt1 | contig 10019 bp, 10 predicted proteins | sample TergutLab28metaG_3_FD_92763 | JGI IMG/M metagenome (GOLD analysis project Ga0123353, IMG submission 92763) | Labiotermes labralis P3 segment gut microbial communities from Petit-Saut dam, French Guiana - Lab288 P3 | ecosystem: Host-associated > Arthropoda: Insects > Digestive system > Gut ...
CGCTCGCCGGTGGCGATGGGGGTGGAGCCATGCTTGCGCAGTTCCACGAACGCTTCTTCATTTTCGCACAGCACCGGTTCTTCGATAAAGAGCAGGCGATACTGCTCCATCTCGGCCATGAGCACCCGGGCCATGGCCTTGTGCATGCGCCCGTGGACATCCATGGCGATGTCCATGTCGTAGCCCACGGCCTCTCTCATTGCCGCCACGCGCTGTGATACCTCGTCGATTTTTTTGTAGGTGTCGATCCAGTTGTAGTCCCGAACGGCGTTCATCTTGATGGTCCGGTAGCCCAGGGCCTGTCTTTCTTTGATAGCCCTGGCGGCGCTCTCGGGGTCGCTGCCGTCCGCGCCGCAGTAGACTGCGATCTTCTCGCGCACGGGGCCGCCCAGGAATTCGTAGGCTGGCAAATTATAATATTTCCCCTTGATGTCCCACAGGGCCTGCTCGATGCCGCTTACGGCGCTGGTGAGCACGCCCCCGCCCCGGTAGAACCCCCCCCGGTAGAGCACCTGCCAGATGTCCTCGATGTCCCCCGCCCGGCGGCCCAGCAGCAGCGGCTCGAACTCCTTCACGCAGGCTTGCACGGCGTCGGCGTGGCCCTCGAGGATGGGCTCACCCCAGCCTACGAAGCCGTCGTCGGTGGTCATTTTGAGGAAGAGCCAGCGCGGCGGGACCTGGAAGAGTTCGATGGAGGTGATTTTCATGATTATCTCCTTTTTTGTTTTTGTGCTCCGCATCACCCCCTCGCTCGTTGCACTCGCGGCCCCCCAAGGGGGGCATCTTGACAGTGCCGCAAGACGAGTTCGTTAAGCGCAGTTATTTTCCGCTCCGTCAGGATGCCCCCCTTGGGGGGTGATGCGGAGCACCGATAACTGATCACAGATTGAGCCACAAAGCAGGGCGTACACCGCCAGCCTCAATAATGACATGATCACCACCGGGGTTCACATCGCCGCCACGGTTGACAAACGCGGCGTAACCCCGAGAGAGATACCCGGGCGACCGGAGCCACCACCAAGCCGCGTTACCGTTGAGTTTCGCCACAAGTCGCTCGTCCGCTTCGTAAAACCACTCATCCCCGTTGCTGTCCTTGTGCAGCTTTAAGCCGGGAAAGTACTTCAACACCTCCGGCACACTCAATAGGAATATGTAGTCGTCCGTTGGGTTGCCACCCGGCGTATTGAACCTCTTGCCATTCCATGTTCCCCAAGTGTTATCCGGGTTGATGCTGCGGGTAAGCGCAATGCGCGAACGTTCGCCCTCATTGAAGCTTGCGTAAAACGAACTGTTCAAGTATTTTAAAGTATACAGCATATTCCTACAAATTTCAAGCGGAAATGTAAAATTTGCGCATGAGCGCATGAGCTTATTCCGATTGCATTTTAACCCATTTTCGGCCGACCAAAGGTCTGTCGTGGTGCAGAGATCAGTAAAACACAAAATAATTTTAATTAAGTTGAAAAATATATTGACATTATTAAGTTCATCCGCTATAATAGTAAACAGGAGGTGAATCAATGGAACACACACTGCCCAAACGGTGCCCGGCCTGCGGGGCTGCCATGCGGGTCAAGCTGCTGGGCTGCGCCGGCTGCGGCACGGAAATCCAGGGCGAATTCCCGCTGGGCCGCTTCGAGGCCCTGGACGCCGAGCAATGGCTGTTCCTCGAGCTGTTTATTCGAAGCAGAGGCAGCCTGAAGGACACGGGGGCCGTGCTGGGGGTCTCATACCCCACCGCGCGCATGAAGCTGGACGCGCTCATCGCGGCGCTGGGATTTGAGTCCGAGCCGCGGCAGGGCAGCTGGCGCCTGCGGGTGCTCGAGCAGCTCAAGCGCGGCGAGCTGACCGCCGACGAGGCCCTGAAACTATTACAAGGAGGAAAAGGCAATGATGAATGACGAGCAGCGCATGATTTTCGAGATGCTCAAGGCGGGGGAGATCACAGCGGAGGAGGCCGAGCGGCTCATGGACGCCGTCGGCGTACCGGCCCACTGGACGGGCGTGCAGGGGGCCGGGACCGCGCCCTCCCGCCTGCGTGTGTTGGTGAGCGAGCACGGCCAGAGGAAGGTGAATGTCAAAATACCCTTTGCAGTGGTGCGCCTGGCGCTGAAGCTGGGCAAGGGCGTGGGCGGCCTTGCCGTAACCTTCGGCGGTTCCGACGGCGCGAAGGTGGCCGAGGCCCTCGAGCAGGTGGACCTGGACGAGATCCTGCGGCAGCTGGGCGACGGGGAGATCCCCCTGCCCTGCACCCTTGTGGACGTGGACGCCGAGGGCGGAGTAAACGTGCAGGTGGAATTGGAGTAGATATTTACCCCCTCTGCCCTGTGGGCATCTCCCCCAAGGGGGCGGCTTTGGCAGCGAACGATCGTTTTGTGAGAATGCGCACAAGCTATCGGTTGCCGCCAGGGTCGCCCCCTTGGGGGAGATGCCCGCAGGGCAGAGGGGGTAAAGAAAAAGCTTTTTTTCTTGACGTGCCCTTCGAAATATGGTATGATTAAAAAGAGAAAAAGGGGGGATATCATGCCGGAAACGCAATCCTGCCCGTTCTGTGGCGGCAAAGACAGCGACTGCCTGTATTGCTCCGCTGAACAGCGCAAGGAGGAGGCCAGGCTGGCGCGTGATCTGGAAAGGCAGCAGCGGGAAATGCCCCCGGTTCCGCCCTCGCCGCCTGTCCCGCCCTCGCCGATGGAGAGTTTTTCACGCCCGCTGACAGAGCAGCCAGCGCCCCCGCCAGCGCCGCCTGAAAAACGCAAGATGAGTGTCGTTGCCGTAGTGGGCCTGACGATTCTGGGTTACCTGTTTTTCTCCCTGTTGGTGATGGTCATTCTGCCTGTGGACGCGGCGCTTGTCGTCCTTTCGATCGCGTATTTGGTCGTCCCGCCCGCCATTGGCCTGGTATCCCTCTGGAAAAAGGCCAAGCGGCTGAGCGATTTCACCAAGGTTCTGCTCAGCTTTCTGCTTTGCGCTGTCATTTTGTTTGGTATCCTGCTGGCGGTGCTCGGCCCCGGCGAGTAATTCAGCATTGATTTATGGAGGTATCCCATGACCTACACCCCATCGAAGCTCACCGCCATGGCGAAGGATTTGTTCGCCGAGGAGCGTTCCATCAACCACCTGGAGGGCTGGTTCCTGGCCCGGGAGGCGGCGGCCTATGCCGGGATTGATGCTCCCGCGGGCGGGTTGCGCGCGGCCCTGGAGCTCAAAGAGATCATCGCCAGCCTGCCGCTGAGCATTTCGGAGCACGCTGTTTTTGCCGGAACACAGAGAGACGCCTTCGCCCGCAGCTACGCGCTGATCAATCCCGATTTCACAGTCGAGACCTTCAGCGGCTATTGTGACCCGACAGCCGTGTTCGGGGATATCCAGCCCATAGGGGATATCACGCAGGAGCGTATTGATCAACTGCGCGAAAAGACGAGGCAAAGCGCTTACGTCACGCAGCTGATGGAGATGTACGCCGCCCACGAACGCAGCATGAGCGAGGTGGCCTTCTTCGTGGAGCAGGTGACGGGACACCTCATCCCGGACTTCCGCCCGGCGCTGCAATATGGCGTGGACGCGCTCATACAGGAGATTGACAAACGCGAGCCCAACGAGGCCCGGCAGGCCATGAAAATCGCCCTGGAGTGCGCGAAAACCCTGGCAGGGCGCTACGCGAGTATCGCAAAAGAGCAGGCTGCGCAGGCTGAGGGCGAGCGCAGGGCCCACCTGGAATACCTGGCGGGCGTGCTGCAAAAAGTCCCCGCCGGGCCGGCAGAATCCCTATTCGAGGCCATACAGGGCTATCTGCTCCTTTGGCAGGTGATGTGCCTGGAACAGGCGCCCAATCCATTTGCTTTTTCTGTCGGCAACGCCGATCGTATTTTCGAGCCCTATCGGGACTTAAGCGGCGAGGACCGGGACGCCGCCGCCGCGCTGTTCCGTCATTTCCTGGTGTTCTTCAATGTGGGGGACCGCAGTTGGGCCATCTCGCAAAACGTGCTCATCGGCGGACGCGATGTGGACGGCTCCGACCTGACCAATGCCTGCTCCTACGCCCTGATGGACGCCTACTATGACATGAACCTGCCGCAGCCGATCCTCAGCTGCAAGCTGCACAAGAATACGCCCAAAGAGTTCTATCGCGAGCTGGGGCGGTTCTGGTTCACGCCCGGGTGCCTCACGCCCTCGCTGTTCCAGGACGACATGCTCTTCTCCATGCTGGGCGAGAACGTGGACCTGGCCGATCTGCCTGATATTTCAATTGCGGGCTGTCAGGAGCCGCTGATTATGGGCAAGGACAACGCTAACACCACCAATTCATGGCTCAACTTGCCGAAAATTCTCGAACTGACGCTGAACAATGGAAGATCACTGCTCACGGGCGATCGCTTGCTCGACATCGAAGACGCGCCGGCGGCTGAGATATTGACAAACCTGCGCGAGCGCTTCTACGCGAACCTAGACACCTTCCTGGAAGAGATGGCCCAGTCCGCCAATGGGGCATCCAGGGCGCTTGCGAACCTGCCGGTGCCCTTCCTCTCGGCCAATATGGGCGGAATTGAGACAGGCGTCGATCTGCGCGACACAAGCAAGCAGGGCACGAAGTACAACGGCAGCGGCTGTTTGATCCACGGGCTTTCCGTGATGGCCGACAGCTTTGTGGCCGTCGATCACCTGTTGAACGAGCGCCCCGAGGACGCCGAGAGATTGCTCAAGGCGCTGCAAAACAATTTCGAGGGCGACGCGGAGTTGCTTGCGTATCTCAAGGCCTGCCCCAAGTTCGGGAATAATCTTGATGAGCCGGACAGCGAGGCTGTAGCTATTGCGCAAAGGGTTTCGGATGCGGTAGCGAAGCGGCTAAATTATCTCGGCAATCCCTTCCGGGCGGATTGGAGCACGCCCTCGACGCACCTGCTCTATGGCTACTGGGTGGGCGCGACGCCAGACGGCCGCCTTGCCCGCAGCCAGCTGAACTACGGCGTGGACCCTCTGTTCGGCGAGGCGGAGATGGGCCTTGGCCTGCGGGTGCTCTCGGCGCAGAAATTGCCCTACGGGAGCTTTAAGGGGGGGTATGCCTCGCACCTGGGGCTGGACCCGCGCTATTTCACCGCGCCGGACTTCGAGGGCAGGGGGGAGCAGTTCTACGAGTTCGTGCTGAGGCCCCTGTTCTTCGCGAAAGAGAACGGGCCGTTCTATCTTTACGTGAATATCTCCACGCCCGAGACGCTGCGGAAAGTGCTGGCGAACCCGAAGAAATACGCCCCCAGCGGGGTGTACATCATGCGCATACACGGCACCTTCGTGAATTTCCTCGATCTTTCGCCCGCGATACAGCAGGATATTATCGCGAGGCTGGATTTGGAGAGCACGAAAATAGGCTGAGCAGGGGATAGAAAAATGACGCAAAGACAGCAGGCACTCATTGCCGAGCTTATTCATTCGTTGCCGGAAGGCGAGAAAAAAATACATGAAAAGGTAGTGAATTGCCTTGTTGAGCTCGGATATGTCCCTCAGAAAAATCGCTCGTATCTATCTTTTAAACATAAATTGAATGGCAAAGTAATTGCGAAAATAAGAAAAGGCGAATTGAGAATCAAGTTTTTCGCATGCAAAAATCCTTCCGAAAAAGTTGTTGACGCCTTGCGCAGGGAAATGGAAGCAAACGGTGGACAATACAGCCTTTCGGTGCCCCCTCCAGATTGCGATCCAATGCCAAGCGGTGTCATGATGAAAAAATGCACACTACAGTGCAATGTTTGTACCGGCGGAGGCATGCGGTATTATTATCAGTTTCCTGAAGGTAAAGAAGTTTTCAGATGCGGGGCATATCCTGTTTTGATTCCGGATATCGAAGAAAGCGACATAGATGAATTGAAACGACTTATTTTAGAGCAACACAATTATTTCCTTGCTATTGCGTAGAATATGGAGGAGTTCATTATGGCTTTGAAGGAAATCATCAAGGGCACGGGCATCGCCGCGGGGGCCTACGCCGTGGGCGCGGCATTGGGCAAAGCGGCCAAGGAGAAAAAAATCGAGGAGCTGCCCACAGACTTCAACCAGGTGACCGGGCTGGTGAAGGTGAACATTGACCTAGGCGAGGACTATAACAACGGCGCGGCCCTCACCCCGCCCATGGGCTGGAGCAGCTGGAACACCTTCCACAACAAGGTCAGCGAGTCGCTGATCCTGGAGGTCGCCGACGCCATGGAAAAATCCGGGCTGGCCGAGGCGGGCTACAAGCATGTGAACATCGACGACTGCTGGATGTCCGCCCAGCGCGACGCCAACGGGCGCTTGCAGTCCGACCTCGTCACCTTCCCCAGCGGCATCGCCGCGCTGGCGCAACGGGTGAACGCCAAGGGGCTGAAGTTGGGGATATACTCCTCTAACGGTGCTCGCACTTGCCAGGACCTGCCCGCGAGCCTGGGGAAAGAGGACATCGACGCGCGCACCTTCGCCGAGTGGGGCGTGGAGTACTTCAAGTATGATTTCTGCAACCACAAGATTTTCCCCCTGCGCGGGCCCTGCATCGAGAAGATCGCCGTGGGGGCGCTGGGCAGCGGCAGCGAGACCGTCTACGAGGCAGAGGACGCCCTGCTGGAGGGCAACGCCGCCATCGTGGACTACGACAGGCTGGAGACCGGCAAATATATCGCCGGGCTGGGCTACGGCGGCGGGGCGGCGGTGTTCCCTCAGGTGATCGCGGAGGAGGACGGCCCCCACGCCCTCACCATCTGCATCCGCAAGAAGAGCCACAGCGAGAAATTCGCGGTGATCGAGGTCAACGGGGAATTCGCCTGCGACACAATCTTCCCGCCCACCTGGGCAGTGGTGACCAAGGAGGGCCGCCACCAGGTGATCGTGAACCTGAAGCGCGGCGTGAACGCCATCAAGATTTACAACCCCCTCGCGTCAAGATTTGACTCCTCGGCATACCAGTACGCCCGCATGGGAAAGGCCCTGCAAAAGGCGACAAAAGAATATAGCGAGGCCGCCGGTGTGCCCGAGAAGAAAATAATATATTCGATTTGCGAATGGGGCTTCAACCTCTCGTGGAAATGGGGCAGGAAGGCGGGCAATCTCTGGCGTACCACCTTCGATATCTTCCCCTATTGGGCCAGCATTGTGGGGATTTACGAGTTCAACGTGCGCCTGTGGAAACACGCCGGCCCCGGCGGCTGGAACGACCCCGATATGCTGGAAGTCGGCGTCGGCGGGCTGAACTACGAGGAGAACAAGGCGCACTTCTCCCTCTGGTGCATGATGGCCGCGCCGCTGATCCTGGGCAACGACGTGCGGCAGTTCCTCAAGGCCGACGGCACGCCCGACACCGCCAACACCGCCTACAATATCGTGACCAACAAGGCCATGATCGCCATCGATCAGGATCCCCTTGGCGCGCAGTGCCGCCGCGTCGAAACCAACGGCCTGCAGGATACCCTTGTCAAGCCCCTGGCGGGGGGCGAGGTCGCGATCTGCTTCTTCAACAAGGCCTCGGAGTCGAAGCCCTTCAGCCTGCGCCTGGCCTCCGTGGCGGCGAAAGATTTCGTGGATATGCCCTTCGCGGACAGCCATGAAATCACGGATTTGTGGAGCGGGGTTTCGCAGACGATCGGCGACGAGATACGCTGCAATGTGGCGCCCCATGGGGTGCGGGTGTTCCGGGTGAAGGGGAAGGTGTAAGAAATAACCCTCAGCGTGCCACAGCACGCAGGGGGGTTATTATAGGTATAACGCATGATTCCCCCCATTCCCGCATAGTATATCCCAGCTAAAACTATGCGGAGGCGAACATCATGCACTGCTGTATCACGGAATTGCGCAACAAGGACGTCATCAACAAGAAAACCGGCGCGCGCCTGGGCAATGTGATTGACTGCCAGGTGGACACCTGCACGGGCTGCGTGGTGGCGCTGGTGATCTGCGGACGGCCCAGGGGGGGCTTCGGGCTGTTCTCCCGCGACGAATGCTTTATCCGCTGGGAGGACATCGAGGTCATCGGCGACGACATCATCCTGGTCAACTGCGCCCATACGTGCCCTGCGCCGCAGCCGCCCAGGCGCAAGGGGGGTATGGAGGGGCTGTTTCGGTAATGCTTAATGTTGAATGCTTAATGATAGATTTACAAACCAAGTGCAACAGGAAAGCGGTTAAGAAAAAGGTAGTGACACACCGAGCCGAACCTTGTATAATGGGAGTTGACAAGACAACCAGAACAAGGAGGCGAGCAAGATGCGCCACTACACACATCTTAGCACAGACGAGCGAGAAAAAGCAATGGTTTTGCGAGAAAAAGGTTACAGCCAGAATGAAATCGCCCGGCAATTAGGTCGGGATAAGTCCTGCATCAGCCGGGAGTTTGGCCGCAACAGTAAGGCGGACGGCAGTTACAGCGCGGCATTTGCGGAGAAGAAGTACCGCAGACGCAGGAAGAAATGTCACAAGCCGTACGTCATGGCAAACACGGAGTTGGCCGAATATGTCGTCAAGCGGTTACGGTTAAAGTGGACGCCGGAGCAGATCGCGGGCCGTGCGCGACTGGAGGGTTACCCCATCCGCTTCTCGTACTCCAGCATCTACCGCGCAGTCGACCGACGGCAGCTGCCGCCTGAGATAAAAAAGGAAATGCGGTTCAAGGCGAAATACAAGCGGCGAAAAGCAAAAGAGGATGACAAGCGGGGCAAAATGCAAGGGCTGACCAGCATTCACGACCGCCCGGCTGAGGTGGAAACGCGCCAAACGATAGGCCACTGGGAAAGCGACACCGTGCTGGGTCAACGCAAAACAGGGGCAATCGGCACGCATGTGGAACGCAAAACTGGCTTCTTGATCGCTTTCAAGCTTGAAGGCACAGACAGCAAGAGCTTCGTCGACGCAACCGTGCAGGCGTTCAAGCAATTACCAGCAGAAAAGAGAAAATCCTTCACGGCGGACAGAGGAAAAGAATTCACAAACCACGCCGACCTGAAGAAAGCGCTTGATATGCCGGTTTTCTTTTGCGACCCCTACGCTCCCTGGCAGCGCGGCTCCAACGAGAACACCAACGGCCTGCTGCGGCAGTTCTTTCCCAAAAAAACTTCCTTTGCGGATGTTTCCGCGCAAGATTTGGCCTGGGCCAACAACCTGATCAACAACCGACCCCGCAAGCGCCTCGCGTGGCTTACTCCCTACGAAGCCTTCTTAAATCTTGCGCTTGGGTGTTGCACTTAGAATGAAAATCTGGTATTGAGAAAACGGTCTATGGCACGATTTCATTAAGCATTAAGAATTCAGCATTCAGCATTCAGCATTGATGCTCCTCTCCCCATTTCTTTGCCCGCTTTACGTTCGCCTCGCTCTGCCGGGCGGCGTTGGTCTTTGGGTCGCGGGAATCCTGCGACTGGATGGGCAGGGTTTTCTGTTCGCTGAGAGTTTTGGGATTCTTCGTTTTCTTTTTGGACATGTTCATACTCCATTGCTTGCATTTGCTTTAGGATGCGCAAGGGCGCTATAATTATGATATCTAAAATCTAAAGTCTATTATCTAAAAGTCTAGCATGGGGGAGGCTTAAAATGAAAAGCTACTTCGACGGCAAGAAAGCCCTGGTGGTGATCAATCCCATTGCGGGCAAGAAGACCGCCAAGGCGCAGTTGTTCGACATCGCGGACCTGTTCAGTGTCAACGGGCTGGAGACCACTGTCTACACCACGCGCTGCAAGGGCGACGCTACGGACGTGGTCACCCGGCGGGGCGGGGATTACGACGTACTCGTGATCCGGGGGGGCGACGGCACCTTCAACGAGGTGATCAACGGCCTGATGACCATGCCGCCCGAGAAACGCCCTCTGCTGGGCTATATACCCGCGGGGAGCACCAACGATCTGGCGCGCACCCTGCAGATACCTATCAACAACAACCACGAGGCCATCGACGTCATCCTCAACGGGCAGCCACTGTGGCAGGACATGGGCCTGTTCAACAACGAGGTCTACTGGTGCTACACGGCCTCCTTCGGCGCGTTCGTGGATATCTCCTACGATACGCCGCAGAA
>Ga0123353_10019812_pt1 | contig 10019 bp, 12 predicted proteins | sample TergutLab28metaG_3_FD_92763 | JGI IMG/M metagenome (GOLD analysis project Ga0123353, IMG submission 92763) | Labiotermes labralis P3 segment gut microbial communities from Petit-Saut dam, French Guiana - Lab288 P3 | ecosystem: Host-associated > Arthropoda: Insects > Digestive system > Gut ...
GGCAAGAATGTCTCGCGGAAGCAGATTCGGTGTGCGTAAAGAAGGCGAAGCATCCTACAGTTACGTAGGCGATTTAAAAACGATTTCTTTGCCGGAAGCGGCTACGGATCAAATTGACGTAAGCACGCTTGACAGTCCGGGGAGAGACAAAGAATTTATCTCAGGCGCGGTAGACGCGGGCGAAATCGCTTTAGACGGCAACTATAAAGCCGTTGACGCAGGTCAAGACGCTATTTACGGCTTTTTTCAAAGCGGCGAAGTATTTTACTGGGTTGTGGAAGTTGTCGCGGTTGACGGGGAAACTTCCGTTGCAAAACTTACCGGAAAAGCAATATGCTCAAGCTGCAAAAGAGTAGGGGACTTGTCGGAAGGAGAAGTAATCCCTTTTAGCGCTTCGTTAAAAGTTACCGGCGAAACGGAATTTACGCCCGCGGGAGTATAATATATGAGCGAACTTGTAAAAACCAAAACCATTGTTTTAGACAAAGAAAGAACTTTAAAATTTAACTTTAAAACCATAATGCTGTTTGAAAAAGAAACCGGCAAAAATTTCTTCAAAATGAACGGCGAATTCAGCGGCACGGACACATTAGTCCTTTTATGGGCGTGTTTAAAAAGCGCGGGCGAAGACATTACTTTAGACCAAACCGCAGATATTATAGATTTATCTAACATAGGTTCAATAGGAACGGCAATAACAGGGCTTATAAAAGACGCGATGCCCGGCGATAAAAAAGAGGGTGCCTCCCCTTTGGCATAAACGCCCCTGAAATTACGGATTTCTGGGGCATAGCGCTTTACGATTTGGGCTTAACCGAAGAACAGTTTTTGGCTTTAACGCCAAAATTGTTTCAGTTGCTTTGCGGCAGAAAATACCAAAATGACCGCAGAGAACTTTCAAACGCAGCGCTTGTTACGGCAACTATAATAAACGTCAACAAAGGCAAAGGAAAACGCGCAGTTTCAGTGGAAGATATTATCGGAAAAGATATTTCTGATAAACAGAAAGAACCTAAACCCGAAGAACTTCTGGCATTAGTAAAGGTATTGCATAAAAAACACGGAAAGAAAAGTAAAAATAAATAATCTGGTTTTGTACAAACATTATTGTCACCCTGAACGAAGTGAATGGGTCTGCCTTAATTGTCAGTTTTTACAATAATGAGCCTTAAACAAGGGAGCAATATGGGTATTTTAGAAGAAAGAAAAGCAATGAAAGAAGCAAAGCAAGAAACAAGAGAAGCGGAAACAGTATTAATAACAACAGAAAGCTATAAACGCGGTTGTTTTGGACAGAGTATTAAATTGGGTATTTATACTATTTAATGTTTTCATGATAATTTGGGTAATTGCGCTCTTCGCTTTAGCAATATCAACTCAAATGTCAGTGATTTCCGACGCTGAAAAGGTTGGTGCTGCTACGAACTCTGCAAAACAAATTTTATCGCTTCTGTTTTTATGGTTTTTAGGGAATGTAATTTTAGGTCCATTAGTTTTTTTTACGAGAGGTAAAAAAACTACGATTACTAAATATCAAGAAACTAAATGATATATCTTTTTAATAAGTTGAATTAATATATCTATGGTCAAGGGGACGGGGGTGTTGACCAGAAGCTTAATATGTCTAATTTTTTTTGATAATACCATTACGTTGTTCTTGTGATTTAGACTTGGGAAGAATACAGGGGGTGGTGATATCTTTTTTAGGTTTTGGCGTAGTAGAATTGTCTTTTTTTATCTTATGCCCTAAATAAAAATGGTAAGACCAAAAAGAAGTTGGAATAGCTAATATTAGCGAGGGAACTAACGCTAATAAAATTGCACCCGATACATACTTGAGCTCGTAGAGAGTCTTATAGGCGATAATACTATAGATAAAGATTATCGAGAAGAGAAACCACCAGACAAAAATATTGATTAAGATTATGTAGGTTATAAGAGGTTTTTTTTGATTGCGTTTTTTTAAAAATATTGCAACAACCAGAAGCAGTAGTAATAGTGTATACATAAATTCCATAGTGTTTATTATAAAAAAAAATAAAAAGAAGGCAATCACATGGCAAATTCATTGATTGATTTAGGAACTTTAGGCAAGTTGACATTAAAAATACAGGAACTTGCTATTGTAAGCGCGGATTTTGCAAAAAGCAGCAATGCTATTTCTGCGGCAAGCGAGCCTATTTCTGATTCTGTAGGTTAAAAATAAGGGAGGCATTATTATGGGTGTTTTAGAAGAAAGAGAAAGAACAAAAGAAATAAAACAAGAAGTAAATATTTATGAAAGAGAAATGTTAAAAAATATCAAGCATATTGCTTTTTGGGTTAGACTTTGGGGTATATTTTCTGTCATTTCGATTGGTCTATATTTGTTGATGATATTTATTAAAGTAGTCTCAAAAATGTAAGGAATGGCAGAGTTCATTAATAAGTAATGAACAATACGGTATTGAGTTAAGCGAATTAATGACACCATTATAAATAAAAAATTAAAAGAAGGCAATCATATGACAAACTCATTGATTGATTTAGAAACATTAAGCAAGCTGACATTTAAAATACAGGAACTTTCTATTGCAAGTGCAGATTTTACAAAAAGCAGCTCTGCTTTTTCTGCAGCAAGCAATACTATTTCTGATTCTATCAGAAAAATGACAAAAGATATGCAAGCTTTTAGTGTCAAAGCTGGAGAATCAATCATTGAATCTAAAAAATTTGCAGATACAACACAAACGGTTTCTTCTGAATTGCTTGACGGATTTGGTAAATTTTCAATCCTTATGACAGCTGCGCAATTTTTTGGTCCTGTCGGGGCAGTAATCGCAACTATTGCAATAATATTGAATGATTTAACAAAGAGTGGCAAACAAGTAGCAGCCGAGATAGAAGATATTGAAGAACTAATACAAAAAGTAGTTGCCGAAACGCTCAAGAGGCTTAAACAAGAAGAAGAAGCCATTAAGAGCAAAAATCAGCAAGTATTGGACAGTTCTATCAACGCTCTGGATGCGGAAAAAGCAAAATTGCAGGAAGTTTCAGATGGAAAAATAGAAATAAGGCAAAACGAACTTGCCGAAGAAAAGGCAATAATAGAAGAAAGCCAGGCATTGCAAACAGAAGCAAATTTGAATATGGAAACAAGTTTTACCGGTTCGCTGGAAGAAATGCAAAATAAGGTTGTAGAGTTTAAAGATGTAACATCAGGAATGTTTGATGAATTTCAAACAGCTGTATCGGATAGTTTTAAAACAATGTTTGACAGCTTAGGTTCGGATTGGGGCACATTTGCAAACGGAATAGAAAATACTTTTGATACTATGTGGAAAAATGTATCAAATATAGTTAAAAAATCATTGCAAGATATGCTTGCACAAGAATTGGCTGCGTTTGCAAAAAAACAGGCTATTGCCGCTAAAGAAGTTTTGCTTAATGCGGGTATAGCAGGTTCTAGCGCTGCTGCAAAAGATCCAAATCCATATACTAAAATAGCTACGGGATTGTTAGTTTTTGCAGGCGTTGCGGCATTGGTCGCTAAAATGTCCGGTGCGTTCGCTCAAGGCGGCATAGTGGGCGGGACTTCCTGGAGCGGTGACAATGTGCTTGCCCGCGTAAATTCCGGCGAGATGATTTTGACAGAAGGGCAACAACGCAGGCTGTTTGATATAGCAAACGGGCAAGGCGGCTTTTCATCAGGGGTAAATATTCAACAAACGGTAAATATTGAAAATGGTTCTGATATACCCGCTATTATAGACGCATTAAGAGCCGGAACGTTAGAAGCGTTGGAAATGGCTAATTTGACGGTTAAAGTTGGAACAAAACAATCAGGACTGGCAGTTTAGACACGGCAAAAGCAGAAGGTGAGAAGTTGGGAGGTTGGGAAGATGGGTAAAGACGAAACGGCAGAAGACGAAAATTGGTAGGCTGAGAGATGAAAATGGAGTGGTGCAGTTGTCGTTGTTGCTCAACTTCTCAACATCTACTCATCTCATCTTCTAAGAATTAGGAGAAGAATAATGAAAGCAATTCAAAATCCAAATGCGTTTTATTCAAAAAATTATTTGAATGAAAATTGCCAAATTGACGTTGATAATAATTTAGCAATTAACGAAAAAACTTTATTCGACTTTAACCCTTACAAAGATGACAATATTTTAATTTCAGATACAAGGCAGGTAAGCTTTTCAATTTGGTTTAAAGATGATTTCGGACAATTCGTTACGCGTGAAATATCTACTATAATTTTACAAAATATAAATTGGCGGAGTTTTAAAATTTCAGCAATAATGCCTGATAATTCTGAAACTCAAATAGTATATCTTACCGAAAACTACGAAAAAGATTTAGTTATTAATATTCCTAATCCGGTAACTGCCGGAAAAATATCAATAACAATTAATGATATTCAAGAACAAAATGACGATGTTGTCAGAATCGGTCAAATGCGTATTTGTAAATTTATTATGGATTTAAAAGCGACAACCAAAACAGAAGTACAGCCTGTTGTTGACGATGGAGATTTAAGGACTTTTAACGGCACTTTAGCTTCGTGGACAAATTTTGAAAAATGGGGCGCTCGCATTACTATTGAAAATATTAAAAAAGAGCAGTTAGATTTATTAAAATCATTTATAAAAGAAGACGGCTATATAACCATAATTCCCTGGTACGACTTTGAGCCGAAAGATATTTACGAATGTTTAATCAAAAGAGGAGTTATAGGGACTTATGCGGTAAATAGATGGAGCGGATTGATTTCGCAATCATTACAATTAGAAGCAAAAGAAAATGCGGTTAATTAGTTGGGAGTTAATAGAAATGAGATATATGAAAAGATTATGCTTATTATTAAGTATGTTGCTAGTGTTTTCTGGTTTAGGAATAAATGTTATGCCTGTATGCGCGGAAACGATTACCTACCCTATTCCTGATTCAACGCTGCAAGGCATTCCAAGGTCTGGCGGCTGGACACCATTGTATAGTTCTTTGGCGCCTAGCGGCAGTAGTAGCGGTAAAAGTAACAGTTTGTCAAATAATATTGTCACCGTTAACGGCGGTGCTCCTAACTATGTTTTTGGCGCGGTAAATTCACGTGATTCGGATGCCGTTACCTACAATCAGGTTATTATCAATGGATATTCTTCTATAAGATCTGTTTATGGCGGATATGTCAATATTGAAAATGGTTTCGCTTCGACCATTGGTAACAGTGTAACCGTTAACGGCGGAACAATAGATTCCGAAGTTAACGGCGGATGTGTCTATAATTATTACTCAGGTTCCTCTGTTTCCTCAAACAACAGTGTGACTATTACAAGCGGAACGATAGGTTATAGAGTTCTCGGTGGGTATACCCAACAAAACTCGTCTGGTTCTGCCACATCTAACGGTAACAGTGTCATCATTACCGGTGGTACGGTAAATAGTTATGTTATGGGAGGGTGCGCAGTTGTCCAAGCTGGTTTTGCAACGTCTACGGACAACAACATAACTATTACTGGTGGCATGATAAATACTTCTATTTACTGTGGGTATGCCCAAGCTTCTTCTTCCAACACTATATTGACCGCCACAAATAATAACATGACTATATACGGCACACCGGATTTGAGTAACGCATCTATTTATGGCGGTTTTATTTATGTTTCTGCAGGTGATGCTATAGGAGATCAGCGTACCGGGAACACTCTAAATGTAAGAAATTCAGCTATGAGTGTAAAGGGCATATATAATTTTGAAAATCTTAACTTCTATTTGCCAGAAAGCATGACTGCTGGCGGAACTATGCTGAATGTAACTGACTTTGTAGATATTTCAAACAGCAAAATCGGGGTTGGCATTAACGGTTATACATCAGCTTTAAATGTCGGCGACACTGTCACATTGATAGGTACTGTTGCCGGTATTAACACGACTGGTATTAATACTTATGCCATAATAGATACACAAGGTATTGCGAAATTTTATAGTTTTGACTTAACTGTTGATGATTTTAATCTTTATGCCAAATATATCGGCGAGTCAGACAACCCGCAGTCCAAAGCGTTAACTGAAGGACAGCTCGGCGGTCTAGCATTTCTTAATCAGGGCTTTGACCTTATTTCCGGGACTGGCATAGACAACGCATTACATGCAGCGGAAAAAGCTCAGGACATAACTGGTTTTGCCGCAATGGGCGGCGGATCGCAACGTTATAAAACTGGCTCGCATATTGATGTCAACGGTTTTTCAATGATGGCAGGCGTTGTAAAAAAAATGCAAGGTATTACTGCAGGTGCATTTCTTGAAGGCGGTTGGGGTAATTATTACAGTTTCAACAGTTTCAATTACGTGCCATCAGTTAACGGCAATGGGAATACAAACTATTACGGGCTTGGCGTATTAGGCAGATATGCTATTGACGAAACGTGGTATGGAGAAGGGTCATTACGTATAGGTTCAACAAAAACAGATTTTAACAGCGCAGACTTTATAGGTTACAGCAATGTAAGTTATGAAACATCTGCAATGTATTACGGTGCGCATTTGGGCGTGGGCTGGTTACATAATTTGAACGAAACATTAGGACTTGATTTATCGGCAAAACTATTTTATACCCGTCAAGGCGGAGATAATTTAACTATTGAAAGTGACAAGGTAGAGTTTAACGCTGCAAATTCAATGAGAACAAGGCTTGGCGGGCGTGTAAGTCACGCTATGAATAGAACTCTTATGCCTTATGCAGGCGCATTTCTTGATTACGAATTTAGCGGAAAGGCAAAAGCTAAAATAAACGGTTCAGACATTGACTCTCCGGACCTGAAAGGCGCAACAGGCATAGGGGAGTTAGGCATGGAAGTATCACCTACAAATTTGCCTTTAACATTAGATATAGGCTTGCAGGGTTATGTAGGAACAAGACAGGGTTTTAGCGCAAGCTTGCAGGCATGTTATAAATTTGGTTTTAACTTTCCTGAAAGAAAAGAACCTGAAAATAAAGAAAAAGAAGTTAAGAAAAGCGAAAAAGAATTATTGAAAGAACAAAACGAATTGCTAAAGAAACAAATAGAGCTATTGCAACAGAATAAATCAGAGGTTCAATAAAAATGTGGTCAAGGGGAGTCTAAAGTGAAGAAAACTTTAGCTATATTTTCATTTTTTTTATGTGTTTTTATTTTCCTGTTCAAAAAATAATGAACAGCTAAGAATTATTATAAATGGCGATAATATACAAAAAATTTTTGGACAATGGCGGGCAACTTTTGATGGTCCTTTCTATCTTTTTGAAAAAGAAGAAGAAATCTTGAAATTTGCTTACAGAGAAAGTAATAATGTGCCAAAAATTGAGCGTGGAGTTTTTACTGTAGAAGGTTCTCAAATTATATTACATACAACTACAATAGGAGTTCCAGGCTATACGCCAACATATGTAGATAATTATAGAACAATAATTTGTTATATAAAAGGCAATAATCTTATAATAGACGGAGTCGTTTTTGTACGATATTAATATATAAAAGTGATATAAGTGAGAGGTTCAATAGAATGCGTATAATTTGCGATGCTTTAAAAGCTAAACTATTATCTAGAAATTGGTCTAGTCTTGGTCATAAACTATTATTATATCGCAGGAAATGGGAGAATGGTAAATATATAATAGAAGAAACCCCAACAGATATATCAGATTCTATAGATTATAAAGGTACGAATGTTTCAATAAATCAACAACTTGATACTGAAATGACAAATGTTTGGAAAGTCGGGAATCTAAATTTAACGCTATATAATAAAAATAACAGATTTTGGCAGGATAAAGAAGATGGATTATTTCCAGAACCGTATATTTTGTATGGCAGTAAAATAGAATATTTTATCGGAGACATAACAATAACTGATTATGTAAAACAATTCACAGGTTATTTAACTCAGCCTCCGACATATCGTCAGGATAACGCGCTCATAGAATTTCAAGTGCTAAATAGATTAGATTTTTTAAAAACAGTTTCTGCCGAAACAGTATCAAAAAATGCTGCAGATGAAACTCCAGTTGCTGATCCGGCAGGACAAACGGCTAAATATAGAACATTAAATCCAGCAGTTGGTCGCTTCTTTCGCATTATGCAAATATACAGTGATGGAAGTTCACGTAATTTAGTTGAAGAGACTGATTACACACTTGCCGATTTGAATGAATATGGTAAGGGCGCATTAATAGAGTTGACATCAGTATTGCTACCCGGTGAAAGTTTGCGAGTCGATTATATTTATTGGTGGAGGAATTTAACTATTGATGCACTTGTTTTGAAATTACTTGATGCTGCTGATATTGGAGAAAATGAAAGAATTGTAGAAAATGTTGTTTTTGAAAATCAGGCACGTATTGAAATAGATTTATTAAATAAACCAATGACTGCGAGATTTAACTATATATTGGATAATGGAAAGCTAGTATATAGAAGTAGAGGTTATTCAAATACCGGCGTTCTAGCTAATATAAATCAAAATGAAATCGATATATATTTAAAAGGCGGAAGATTAGGCTTTTCAATTCCTATGCCACCTATGGGTGTTACTTCAGTAAGTCCAGTATATTTATATATTGGGACAGATATTTATGATTTAAGCCTTGTACATCCTGTTCCAACCACAATGACTGTACTTTTAAGAATTGCTAAAAATAATGTTGTTTTATATCAAGAATTGGTAACTCCTCAAGAATTTTTTGTAGATTTATCAGATGGTGTTAAATTTTATGCTTCATCTTCATTAATTTATACTGATGGAAGTGGCGAAAAAGAATTGACTAGAGCATTAATTGGAATAGGTTCAGGATCTGCAACTTTTTCTAGATGTTTTACAAAATATGGTTTTGAAATTAATCAATCAGGATTTGAATTTGAACGATTATCTATGTCTGGAGAAAGTTGGGCGGATTTTATTGCAACTTATACAGTTATTGGTAATCCTATCTTTAATTTTTTTATTTTACAAAACAATCAAATAATACCAATACAAATAAATAGTAATTTAAGCGGATTTAATGATATTGTTTTATTTTTTCATAATCCACAATCTAAAGATAATGGAGTTTCTTTTAGTTTATTAAAATTAAGATATTTTCAAACTTCAAATATAGAATTAGGTGTCTGCAATTTAACTAATATGTCAGTATTACAAGCATTGCATGAATTGGCTTCAATGGCAATGTATGAAATAGGATTTGACGCTGATGATATTTTCTTTTTTAGACCGCGTGAAAGAGCAGCTTATATAAAAGAGTTTACTGATAAACAAATTATATCAATGAGCAGCGCCAAATCAGATGTTAACAGAGTTAAAACACAAGTTGCAGTAACTTATGGTAATTTCAATAAGATTATAAACAGCGATACGCAAAAAGAGCCGCATCCTAATAATAAAGACCGCTATGGCGACAGGTTGTATGAATTATCAGGAGGTCAATTATTACCGGCTGATAATGTGGATTTAACAGAAGCCGTTGCAATAACAACGTATGAAGAGTTGTCAAAATTAAGGATTGGACTATCTGTTGATGTGGCGCTTGATTTGGAATTAGAACTCGGGGATTATGTGCGTATACTACACAACAATAATCTCTGGGCAAAGCCGGAGTTTACTGACTATACGAAATGGGAAGAACTTGGGACTTTTTATATGCGTTGTAAAGTTGTAGGCATACGCACAGATTTTAATAAAAAAATAACTTCACTGACTTTATTAGATTATACATCCGATAATGATAAGCCTGTACCGGAAACAGAAGGTTTCAGATACCCGATGATGTCCGAATTTGATGCAAAGAAATAAGGGGGAATAAATGAAAATAGGAAGAAAACAAAACAGACGATTATTACCCAAATCTGAATTTACCTGGGGCGCTGAAGATATAAACCAATTAGTTGACGAAATGCAAAATACAATAATTGAAGCGGGAATTGAATTAAATGAAAATGATGTAACCCAATTAAGTCAAGCATTTAGAATTTTAGTTGAAAGAATGGCAACAGAAAATTTAGCAGATA
>Ga0123353_10019813_pt1 | contig 10018 bp, 7 predicted proteins | sample TergutLab28metaG_3_FD_92763 | JGI IMG/M metagenome (GOLD analysis project Ga0123353, IMG submission 92763) | Labiotermes labralis P3 segment gut microbial communities from Petit-Saut dam, French Guiana - Lab288 P3 | ecosystem: Host-associated > Arthropoda: Insects > Digestive system > Gut ...
GGATATGGCGATGTCCGGCACGACGGCAACCTTGCTCGCCCGCCGTTGGGAGAGCGCGTTGCTCGTCAACGTGGACAACAACACCCTCCGCCGCCTGATGGACAACGAAAAAGCGATGAAGGCGCTGATGAGCATCGAGGGCTTCCGCAGCCTGAATCAGGACATCGAGACCATCATCAACAAATCCGAGAACGTGAAGAACCTCAAACGGAAAGCGAACGAGGATGATTTGAGCGAGCGGGAGAAACGGCAGCTTACCGAGGAGGAGAAAGAGTTTAAGAGCAAGCGCAAGCAAATCCAAGAGAAACTCATCAAGTTCGCGACGCGCGTGCCCGTGTTCATGTATTTGACGGACTACCGCGAGCATTCGCTACGGGACGTGATCACGCAGTTGGAGCCGGGGCTGTTCAAAAAGGTTACGGGCTTGGGCATCAAGGATTTCGAGCTGCTGGTGTCGCTGGACGTGTTCAACAGCGCATTGATGAACGATGCCGTGTATAAGTTCAAGCGCTACGAGGATTCATCGCTGGAATACGTCGGCATCAACCGGCATCAGGGTGAGAACATCGGGCTTTACGACACCGTCATCCGCGTTGAAAAATTGCGCTGGGCTTGAGGCGATACCCGCCGCATGACCGCCCCATCAACCTGTCTCTCTCCCGTTGACATCTGCATCTCCCTGTTTTTCGGTATCGTCTTATTTGACGCAGACTGTTTGAAATACGCCTTTCACAAATCTCCAAAAACTGCGACAATGCATCAACTCCTTGGGCTTTTTCCAGCCAAGGGGGAAGAGGGGGAGGATATGGCAGTCGGCAAAATGGTTTTGGGTAAATGGGTTAGCGTCTTGGCGGTGTTTTTTGTCTGCGGGGACAATCTTGCCGAAACAAAACCTGTCGGCGGATTTGCCAAGGGCGCCGATGTGAGCTGGCTGACAGAAATGGAGGCGGCGGGCAAAAAGTTCTACACGGCGCAAGGCGAGGAAATGGAGTGTCTGGCGTTGCTGAAAAGCATGGGGATAAACGCCATACGTTTGCGTGTGTGGGTCAATCCTGTTGCGACCGGTAACTGGTGCAACACGGATGATGTTATCGCTAAGGCCAAACGCGCGGATGCACTCGGGATGAGGCTGATGATAAACTTCCATTACAGCGATTGGTGGGCGGATCCCGGAAAGCAGAACAAACCCGCCGCGTGGAAAGACCTTTCGTTTGACGCGTTGAAAACGGCGGTTGCGGAACATACCACAGAAGTCCTGACGGCACTCAAAAAGGAAAACCTGTCGCCCGAGTGGGTTCAGGTCGGCAATGAGACGGATGACGGGTTGCTGTGGGAAACAGGCAAGGCATCTGCGAACATGAAGAACTATGCCGGGCTGGTGCGCGCGGGTTATGACGCCGCAAAGTCCGTGTTCCCCGAAACGAAAGTGATTGTCCAAGTGTCCAACGGTTACAGCAATGGGCTGTTCCGATGGAACTTCGACGGGCTGAAAAACAACGGTGCGAAATGGGACGTTATCGGGATGTCGCTCTATCCGTCGTGGGCAAAGGAAAAAGGCTACGACACCTGGCAGAAGGTCAACGATGCCTGTCTGGCGAACATCAAGGACATGATTGAGCGGTATGGCACGGACGTGATGATTTGCGAGGTCGGGATGCACCATACGCAGGCGGAAGCGTGTAGGGATTTTCTGTCCGACCTGCTGACCCGAACCAAGGCCATACCCGGCAATAAATGTTTAGGCGTGTTCTATTGGGAGCCGCAATGTTATGATTGGAAGGATTACCATCTCGGGGCGTTCGACCGTTCCGGGAAACCGACCGCCGCAATGGATGCGTTCGGGTTGCCGTTTTGAGGCGCGGCGAGGGCTGCCGGCCTCAACAACCCTGCTCACAAGACTGCCGCGCCGAGGGCGATGAGCAATGCACCGAGGGCCAGGTACAGCACGCCGAGGGCGCGGAAACGCACCGGGGTGGCGGTGCCCCACACGATCCACTGGCGCATCTTCCACGGGTACAGCAGGAAAATCATGCCCTTGATGATCGCGATGTAGGCGAGGGTAACCAGCACCCGCCGCCACGGGGACGGGTGAACCCGCGCAACGTGGAGCAGCTCGTAGGGGACGAGCGTCAGGATGCCGCCGAGGGCGCGGCACGGCAGCAGGTTGTCGAGCCAGAACCAGGTGAGCGGGATGCAGACCATGAACGCAAACAGCACGATGTGCTTGTACGGGTTGAGGAAGTCTATGTCGAGCGTATAGACGGCATAGCCCGCCCACACCCATGCGATGGTGCTCAGCACATACCCCGAGACCGCATGGCGCGGCAGTGCGTTCACCAGGCGCGACGCGACCGACGACTTGGCCAGCACGAAGCCGCCGGACAACAGGCAAATCGCCCCCAACAGATAAGACCAGCATGACAGTGGCATAGGACTCCTTTTTCTCTCGTTTCTCGTTTCTCGTTTTAGTTGCCCGCCTGCCCACAGGGCGGCAGGGCTACGGGGCCACGCCCCTTCAATGCGGCTTTCTGGGCGGCCAGCAAGGCGCGGATGCCCCTGCCCGCAAGCTTACGCAGGACATCGAGGTCGCCCTCGGTGAACGGGTTGTTCTCGGCAGTGCCTTGGATTTCCACATAGCGGCCGTCGCTCGTCATGACGACGTTAAGGTCCACCTCCGCAGTCGAGTCGTGCGCGTAATCCAAGTCCAGCACGGGCTTGCCGCCGCAGATGCCGACGCTGACGGCCGCGACGAAGTGGCGTATCGGCGATGCCACCAACGCGCCTTTCTCCTGCAGGTGCGCCACGGCATCCGCCAGCGCGACCATGCCTCCGGTGATGGATGCACAGCGCGTGCCGCCGTCGGCCTGCAGCACGTCGCAGTCAATGGTAACGGTGCGCTCGCCGAGGGCTTTCATATCCACGGCGGCGCGGAGCGCGCGGCCGATGAGGCGGCTGATCTCGGTGCTTCGCGCGTCGGGCTTGCCGCGCTTGATTTCGCGGTCCACGCGCTCCGGGGTACTGCCGGGCAGCATGCTGTACTCGGCGGTAACCCACCCGGAGCCTTTGCCTTTGAGGAACGGCGGGACCTTCTCCTCGATGCTGGCGGTGCACAGCACCCAGGTGTTGCCCTGGCGGACCAGGACCGACCCTGCGGCGTACCGCGTGAAGCGGCGTTCAAACGTAACCGGGCGCAACTGCGCGTCTTTTTTCATCTCATCCCTCTGTTGTGCGAAAGGGCGTAATATAGCAGGTTGGGGGGCGGGTTGCCAGTTTCTAGTTTCCCGTTTTTCGCATTCCCGCCCCCGGCGCCCCATGCTGAACTTTCAATTAACATTTGTATCTTCACCGCAAACAATGGTATCATTCCGTGTTTTGAACCTGCGCTGTGTTTTTGGTTTCCAAGCAGGCGCGGATGTGAAACGTTAATCATGCGCGGAAGCGCATCAGGGGATTGTGCAAGATGGTAAGCATGGTAAGCATTGACTGGTGGAACGTGGGCGATGCGACAGTCGCCTTGCTGTTCGGCCTGGCGGGGGTGCTAGGCGGGTATGCCTTCCGGGGGCTGATCGGCCGCTGGCAGGCGGACGCGATCGAGAAGAAGGCGATGCTGAAGCTCGAGGAGATGGACGTCGAGGTCAAGAGCCGCCTGAAGGAGGCCGACATCCAGGCGCGCACGGAGGTGGTGAAGGCGCGCGAGGAATTCGAGAAAAGCACAAAGGCGCGGCGCAAGGAGCTGCAGGACATTGACGACCGCCTCACCGTCCGCGAGGAGAACATGGACAAGAAGGCCGCCTTGCTCGACAAGAAGGACCAGACCGTCGCGCAGAAGCAGGAGGAGGTGCTGCAGAAGGCCGAGACGCTGAGGCTCAAGCACGCCGAGGCCGACAAGCGGATCAGCGAGGCCGACGCGCGGTTGCAGAAGCTGGCGGGCATGACCAGCGAGGCCGCCAAGCGCGAGGTCCACCAGCGCGCGGAGCAGGAGGTGCGGAGCGAGGCCGGCAACCTGATCCGCCGCCTCCTCGACGAGGCCAAGGAAACGGCCGACCGCGAGGCCGCGCGCATCGTCTCCATGGCCATCCAGCGCTACGCCATCGCCCACGCCAGCGAGACCGTAACCGTAACCGTGCAGCTGCCGAATGACGACATGAAGGGATACCTCATCGGCCGCGAGGGCCGCAACATCCGCGCGCTCGAGGCGACCACGGGCGTTACCATGCTGATTGACGACACGCCCGAGACCGTCGTCATCTCGGGCTTCGACCCGATACGCCGCGAGATCGCGCGCCAGACGGTCGAGGCGCTCGTCGCCGACGGGCGCATCCACCCCGCCCGCATCGAGGAGGTCGTCGAGAACGTTACGAAGAAAATGGAGCGCACCATCCAGGAGGCCGGCGAGGTCGCCGCCTACGAGGCCAAGGTGCAGGGGGTCCCGCCCGCCGTGTTGCAGACGATGGGGCGGCTGAAGTTCCGCACGAGCTTCTCGCAGAACGTGCTGCGGCATTGCATCGAGACCGCGCACCTGATGGGGATGATGGCCGCGGAGCTGGGGGCGGACCCGATGGTCGCGCGGCGCATCGGGTTTTTCCACGACATCGGCAAGGCGCTCGACCACGATGTCGAGGGCACCCACGCGGCCATCGGCGCGGACTTCCTGCGGCAGAACGGCGAGAGCGGCGTGGTGGTCAACGGCGTGGCCGCGCACCACGGCGACGTGCCGTCCGAGGGCATCTACGGCATCCTCTGCGCCGCGGCCGATGCGATTTCCAGCGCGCGCCCGGGCGCACGGAACGAGAACATGGACCTGTACGTCCAGCGGCTAGAGAAACTGGAGACCATCGCCAACAGTTTCCCGGGCGTGAAGAAAACGTTCGCGATACAGGCCGGGCGCGAGGTGCGCGTCATGGTGAACCCCGACGAGGTCTCCGACGACAACGCGATGGTGCTGGCGCGCGACATCGGCCAGCAGATTACGGCCAACCTCCAGTTCCCGGGGCAGATCCGCATCATCGTCATACGCGAAACACGCTGCGTGGAGTATGCGAAATAACACGGGGAGCGGGTTGAGGATTTGTTTGGACACAGAAAGGGAGTTTTTTTAAGGACGCTTGTTTATGGATAACATGGAGATCATCTCATCACTCTGCAAACGCCGCGGCTTCATCTTCCACAGTTCGGAAGTGTACGGCGGCATCAACGGCTTCTGGGACTACGGCCCGATGGGCTGCGAGATGAAGCGCAACATCAAGGAGGACTGGTGGCGCTTCACCGTGCGCAACCGTGAGGACGTCGCCGGCCTCGACGCGACCATCATCATGCACCCGGCCATCTGGAAGGCCTCGGGGCATCTCGACACCTTCTCCGACCCGATGTGCACCTGCCGCGCCTGCAAGAAACTCATGCGGGCAGACCAAGTGTGGGACATCCTCGCCGAGGGCGCGACCGGCCAGAGCCTCCAAGCGTTGCTCGACGAGAAAGCCGACATCGGCAAGCTCGCCGCCTGGTGCAAAGGCAAGGCCCAGGGCCTGGCCCCCAACCTCGCGGCCGTGCAGAACGCCGACGCGCTGACCGCCGCTGTGGAGGCCCTCAAAGCAACGCCCGAGGCCTACGCCTCCGTGCAGTCGCTCTACACCCTGTTCGCGCAGCTCAGCAGCGGCGAGCCTTGCCCGTACTGCGGCGGCGAGCTCACCGAACCGCGGCCGTTCAACCTCATGTTCAAAACCATCGTCGGCCCGGTCGAGGACCCCGCCAACGTCGCCTACCTGCGCCCCGAGACCGCACAGGCCATCTTCGCGCAGTTCCAGAACGTCCTCGCGACCAGCCGCCAGCAGGTGCCGTTCGGCATCGCGCAGATGGGCAAATCGTTCCGCAACGAGGTTACGCCGCGCAACTACACGTTCCGCTCGCGCGAGTTCGAGCAGATGGAGCTCGAATATTTCATCCGCCCCGACGAGGCCGCGGAACTCATGTTCGGGCGCATCACGACCATGGCCGACAACCCCGACCTCTCCACACCGCAAGACGCATGGGGCTGGGAGGTGTGGCACAAATACTGGGTCGAGCAGCGCAAGGCGTGGATCGCGGCGTGCGGGCTGCCCACCGCGTCATTCGAGGAATACTGGCAGAAGCCCGACGAACTCGCGCACTACGCCCGGGCGTGCGTGGACATCCTCTACCGCTTCCCGTTCGGCACGCAGGAACTGGAGGGCATCGCCGCGCGCTCCGACTTCGACCTCTCCCAGCACCAGAAGCACAGCGGCAAGAGCATGGAGGTCTTCGACGAGGCCCTCAAACTCGCCGCCGCCAAACTCGACGACGCCGCCAAGGCCGCGTTCACCGAAAAGGTCGTCGCCGACTGGACCGCACGCGGCAAAGACGAAGCCGCCGCACGCGTGTTCGTCGCGAAACTCTTCGAGGGCAAGTTCGTCCCGCACGTCATCGAGCCCTCCGCCGGGGTGGACCGCATGATGCTCGCCCTCCTCTGCAACGCCTACGAGGAGCAGAAGCTCGCCGACGAGAAAGGCAAGGACGACACGCGCGTCGTGATGCATTTCAGCCCGCGCATCGCCCCGGTCAAGGTCGCGGTGTTCCCGCTCGTCAAGAACAAGCCCGAGGTCTATCACAAGGCCCGCGAGGTGTTCGAACACCTGCGCCGCCGCTACGCCGCGTTCTGGGACGAGAGCGGCGCCATCGGCCGCCGCTACCGTCGCCAAGACGAGATCGGCACGCCGTGGTGCGTTACCATTGACTTCCAGACCCTCGACGACGGCACCTTCACCGTCCGCGACCGCGACACCATGCAACAGGAGCGCATGACCCTTGAACAGCTGAAGACGACCATCGAGAACGCACTCATTTGACAAACGAAAGGAGACTCCAAATGAAACACACCCACCTGACACTCGGGCTCCTCTGTTGCGCCGCAGGGTTGGCGTGCGCCCAGTTCAAGCCCGCGCACATCCCTGAAAAGGCAACATGGCTTGCCCAGCTGGATATGAAGGCCCTCCGGAGCGGCACCCTCATCGAGACCCTCACGCCCTTGCTGGACGAGGGCGCGTTGCGCCAGATTGCGTGGTTCCACATCGCAACCGGCCTGAACCTGACCAACGACCTTGACACCCTTGTCCTCTTCGGAAAAGGGAATGTGCCGACGAATGCGGTGCTCGCGCTGTACGGGCGCTTCGACGTGCCACGGATTACAACCCTTCTGGGGACATGGGCCGCCAAGGACTTCATCAACCGCGCGGTCGGCGAGCGGAGCCTGCTCAGCTGGACCGACAACGACGGCCAGCGCTCCAACCTGTGCTTCATTGACCCCACGCACCTGGTGTTCTCGCGCAACGAGCAAGAGGCCGTCGAGGCCATCAAGCAGGCCGCCAGCCCCGCCGCGCCGAACACGGTCCTCGCCACGGCGATGGCCTCCGTAACCAACCGCTTCGGCGTGCTCCAGATGAACAACGTGGCGGATTTCGTTGCGGACAACCAGCAGCTCGTCATCCTCAAAGACACCGACGCGCTCGTCCTCGAACTGTTCATGACGCCCGGCGAAGGGGGTATCGAGGGCGCACTCGCGCTGAATGTCGGCAACCCTGAGCAGGCCACCCTGCTGCAGCAGATCCTGCTCGGCCTGCAAGCCATCCTGACCATGCAGGCCAAAGAGAACCCCGAGGCCGCCGCGCTTGCCCAGAAGGTCAAGGTCGGGCTCAACGAGCAACGGGTCGGCCTGCGCATGAAGCTGCCGCAACAGGACCTGAAACAGATGGTCGCGGCCGAGGTCGCCAAGCGCCTAGCCCCGGACCCTGCCCCCGAACCCCCGAACAACCGCCAAGCGTTTTAACCGCCGCGCCCGCCGTTTGTTTCCCGAGCCGCTTTTTTTATCATGAAATAAAAAACGCCCGGCGCTTGACACAGGGGTCATCTTCGTGGTTAAATTGTCTTTCATTTTTAGGAATGGCATTGCGCCAGACAGGGTGTCTGGAAGACAGTGCGGAAGTGAAGGAAAGGTCTCGATATGAAAAGACGCGAGTTTCTGACCGCCTCGGCGGTGGCGGGTGTGGCCGCAGTGTGCGGCACGCAGCGCGCGACCGCACAGGTCGCAGCGGGTGATGGGATGCCGAAACTGACACCTCCCGAGAAGCCGGCGGTGTTGAACCTGTGCCTCCAGTGGGGCATGATCCCCGGCGGGGACATCAACCAAAAGCTCGATTTCCTCGAGGCGAACGGCTATAACGCGGTCGAGACCCCGACGGGCGGGTTCCTGCTCAATGACGGCGAGAAGCTGCACGCGGCGATGAACGGGCGCAAGCTGTTCGTGGCCACTGCGTGCGGCGGGAGCAACTTCGCGTATGCGTCGCAGGAGAAGCGCGACAATGAGGTCAAGAACTTCCTCCCGCAACTTGAAGTGCTCGGGATGCTGAAATCGCCGGGGCTCATCATCTGCCCCGCGCGCGGCAACCTGTCTGAGGAAGGCTGGCTGAGCGGCAAGGAACTGCGCAAGGATTTCGTGGAGAACACGGGCAGGCGCATGGCGGAGCACGCCCTCAAACACGGCACGAGCATCGTGCTGGAGCCGCTACGGCGCAACGAGACGCCCTTCCTGCGGCAGGTGTCCGACGGCGCGGTGATGGCGCGCGACATCAACAAGCAGATCGGCGGCGCGGGCGCCACCGTGATGGGCGACTTCTGGCACATGGCGCTGGAAGAACACAATTTCTTCGGCGCGTTCGTCAGCGCGGGCAAGCTGCTCTCGCATGTGCATATCGCCTCGCTGAAAGGGCGGCAGATTCCCGGCGTGGACGGGGACGCGGACAATTATGTGGACGGGTTTAAGGGGCTCAAGCTCATCGGGTACCGCGGCGCGGTCAGCCTGGAGGGCGGTGTGCCGAAGGACGGGAACAAGGAGCAGTTGCTGGCGAACATGGTCAAGCTGTTGCGCGACCAGTGGGCGATGGCGTAATTCACAATCGCGGGCCGGCGGTTGACCGCCAGCCCCACACAGGACAGGGAGAGAGACAAGATGCAAAACCGGAGAGAGTTCATTAAGGGCACGGCGGTGTTCGGGGCAATGATGGCCGCAGCGCCAACCGTGCTGCGCGCGCAGGGCGCGGCGAAGGTATTCAAGGTCGGCATGATTGGCGCGGGCGGGCGCACCTGTGGTGCGTTCGACGACCTCCGCAAGGCCGCGAAGGAGTTGGGGCATGACATCGAGCTGATTGCGGTGCATGACTTTTTCGAGGGTAAGGCGCAGGGCGCGGCCAAGCGGTTCAACGACGGCAAGGCCAAGGCGTTCGGGGGCGCGAACGGTTACAAGAGTGTCGTGGCGATTCCCGAGATTGAAATCATCGTAACGGCAGCGCCGCCGGCGTTCCGCCCGCCGCAGGTCGAGGCCGCCATCAAGGCCGGCAAGCATGTGTTCACCGAGAAGCCGGTGGCCGTGGACGGCCCGGGCATCCGCCACTTCCTGGAGACCGCGAAGCTCGCCAAGGAGAAGAAGCTCTCGCTCGTGGCCGGCACACAGCGCCGCCACCAGCAGGGCTACCTCTTGCAGGCGCTGGCCTTGCAGGCCGGCACGATTGGCAAGATTGTCAGCGGCAACGTCTATTGGAACGGCACGGTGCCCTTCATCCGCCGGCGCGGCGACAAGAACAACGCGGCGTATCTGGCGGACAACTGGGTGAACTGGACGGAAATGAACGGCGACCATATCGTCGAGCAGCACGTCCACAACCTTGACGTCGCGAACTGGTTCCTCGGGCGCTTCCCGCGCACGGCGAACGGCTTCGGCGGCCGCGCGCGCCGCAAGACGGGCAACCAGTACGACTTCTTCAGCATTGACTATGACTACGGCGACGGCGTGCATATCCACAGCCAGTGCCGTCAGATTGACGGGACGAGCGGGAACGTGAGCGAGCATTTCCTCACCAATCAGGACTTCGAGATTTCCGGCGGCGGCCAGATCAAGAAAGTCAACGGTGACCGGGTGAACTTGGCCGGCGACGTGTATGTCAACAATGGCAACACC
>Ga0123353_10019814_pt1 | contig 10018 bp, 9 predicted proteins | sample TergutLab28metaG_3_FD_92763 | JGI IMG/M metagenome (GOLD analysis project Ga0123353, IMG submission 92763) | Labiotermes labralis P3 segment gut microbial communities from Petit-Saut dam, French Guiana - Lab288 P3 | ecosystem: Host-associated > Arthropoda: Insects > Digestive system > Gut ...
CCCCCCCCCCCCCCCCAGGAAATATTCCTGGTACTCTTTTCTATTAGAGGCTGAGTCAACCCTAGGGCCATAGTGCGGGCGGAAGGATTGTCAATATGACACCATCGGGAATCGAACCCTCGACCTTCCGGCTTGTAGCGCAGTGCCTCAACCAACCACGCCAACGCGTGCCCCCTAGACCAGGAGCAGCAAACTCAAATCGTACGCGGGCCAAATGAATAATTTTGGAAGTTAAGGTTAGCCGTACGTCGTTTTAAGCGATCGTGTTTACACATCTTAAACGTACTGTGAATAATATTTAATACTTATAACAATAAACCTGAAAAATCTTATAATTACTGAAATGCAAGCACTGCTTCATTGTTGTCGCTTTGCTGACGTATGGTTTACGTTACCAACCGCGGACAGCAACCCTCTTTGAATCTGCGTAGCCTACGACAAAAAAATTATTATTTACATTAAAACCCCCTTTGTAATGCTGTGACAGGCCGCATTCTATAATCAGAATGACGTCAGTTTGAGGGTCGCATGAAGTAAACTGGAGGATCTGGTACGGCCCGCGGGCAGCGTGTTTCATAACCCCGAGTTTTACAGTGCTGCAGCGACTCTTTCCGGCATACTGCTCGGACCTCCAGGTGCCTCAGAAGACAAGGGGCCCAACGTAATGGTAGGTGCACATCTTGCTGCGTGTTCGACGAATGGCGGGTCCTAATTTTTCCACGACGAGTCCCTGGACAGGCCTGTTATTGAGGGTAAAGCGGCTATCTGCTGTGTGTGCTGGCTGCAAACCCGTCTTAGGCAGCCTTCTGAACAGCAGTTGCCTTTTTACATACGTACTGCAGACGTAGCATGGATCCAAGCCAACCAGCTGTCTCATTTTGGCAAGTGAGCACTTCAGCTGATGGCCAGACAGCGCGAAGTAATGCATAGCCGGTGGCTGCACTGTACTGTCTGCAGCTACTGCCATAGGCCCATTCTACACGGAGCCAACACAGTCGCCACTTGTCAGCTATCACACAAATAAAACTGACCGTTACAAAGTGGTATGCGGTTTTGTACAGTACATGGTAGCTAGCATGACGGTCACTGAAACTGTCGCAGGAATATTTTCGGTTATGAACATAATTACCGAATTGTTAGAACACAAAAGCTGTTAACAAAATGTGTGTGTGTGTGCGTGCGTGTGCATGTTGTCAGTGAAATAAGGTTTAAGATCTCTAACATCAGTGGGGCATTAACACAGTAAACCAACTGTATGTCCGTCGAACACAACGTATATTTTATTGAGATACAAATCCATCTACATGTTTCGGCTGTTTAACTAGCCATCATCAGGCTTGATATAGGAAGATAAAAATGAAATTACATCTGCCATCGATATTGTCTTAGAGTATGTTATTGTCTCAGTGTTGTTAGATTTACATTTAGTACCACGATATTAAATTTGGTAATAATATGCAATTTTACAGTCCCTGCGATTCTCCTTCTTCTTCTTCTTCTTCTTCTTTTTCTTCTTCTTCTTCTTCTTCTTCTTCTTCTTCCATTGGCACTACAGCACACTGTGGGCTTTGGCCTGTCGAACAATTTTTTCCAATCTGCCACCAACTCTCTCCATCTTCTCACTCCCAGCACTTGAAGATCTCTTTCTACTTCCTCTTTCCATCTTTTCCTGGGTCTTCCCCTTCTTCTCGTCCCTTCCAGTTTATCTCTTTCATTCTTCCAGGTTTTAGCATGGTCTGTACGTTCCATGTAGCTACGGTTATTTCTGTATATCTAGTCTCCTTCCGTCCGCCATCATTTAATCTATCCAGATTTTTCCTTTGCTCGACTTTCGTAACAATAAGTTTTTTTACTGGGTGGGGTTGTTAGCCCCACGCCAAACCCCCAACCTGAGGACCAGGGTATCCCTTTTTGTCTGGGCATCACCTTTGACCTGTCTGGCATGGGAGGCCCTACCAATAGCATACGCTACCGCCAGCATAGCTCTCAGGATCATGTGACCGCACAAGCCCCATCACTACGTCAAAGTAGGGATACCTTCGGGGGGCAGTCCCTGCGATTGCCCATGCAAAATGTAAAGACCAAAGGGGTAAATTGTTAGTTGATAGCGACGTTTCGGCATAACGAATCGCCCTAATCTTCCCAATGTGAAGCAGACTTTGGACTGCTTGACCCTTGAAGATGAAACGGATACTTTGTTGGGAAACGTCGTTAATCAGCGATACTCTGTTCAGAGTTCAGCTGAGACTACCTGCTGGGCTTTGCTGAGTGTTTTGTTAGATGGGCAGTCGCCACACTGCTAGTCAGTACAAATACAGATATGCGTCGCTTAAAAACGGGAATATGTTCTGAGAAATGCGTTGTTAGGCGATTCAAAGTCGCAGACAATGTACATAGAAACTGTTTTGCAAGTTATTCGCAACAATGTTTCAAGTACCGCATTTTAAAACAGTGTTTAAAACACGCGTACCCAGTTCTTGATATGCGGTATTTCATCCTCATGAAATTTATGGACAATACCGCTGCCAGTTTGTCGCCATAATCTCCTTATTGACAGCTGTACGCCACTTAAACTATTATGGACTCTGGTTTTAAGGGACATGTCATATCTCTTTAATGCCTTCACACTTCGAGTTTACTTGTAGTCCGCAAAGGCATGTAATTTCAAGCAGCAAACCTGAGACTTTGATAAGGAAGTTTGCGTTCCCTGACGTACGCAACAAAGGCGAAGTAAAACCAGCGTGGGGTGCAATATCAGAGTTGCGTCTAGGGGCTTTGTACTACACAAAGGTTGCCAATTTTAAGACGACAACGCGTTGTTCATTACGAAGCCAACGCAACTGGCAATCATCTATCCTACCATTACAATGCATAGTTTAAAAGGAAAGTACCCAGTTTGTTATTTATAACCTGTCTCGTGCGGATGCCAGGCCTTCAACATTTTGACTGCAAAAATGTAATATGGGTAAGTGTCAAGGACATTAAAATTTGGCACACAATCCACGAAGTTTATATAAGTTTACGATTCTTGAAATCGTCTCTGACCAAGAGACTGTATAGTCTTGTTTTTTTGACGTGGCTGTTCAGGTGAATGCGCTTCGTTTCAGCTGAGTTTATTGTCACGCAACAAAGATTATACAATTGCCGTTTAGTCACAATGGGAGCTGTGAACGAGTAGATACATACAGGTATTGTACCTCACCCTTCCTGTCGTAATTTTTTTTAGGGAGTTGCGCTTACCAAATCCCTTAGTGAACATCGTACTGTTTGTGAAGCAGGCTACGTAATAAAAGCTTTTTAAAATCCTATTAAGTAATCCATGCCCTATGCATTAAGCTGATTCGATATAGTAATGACACCACCTAATGCTTACAGACATTTCAAAATATCTTGTATTATATACGTAGTGTATGTACCTCCTACACGTTTCGGCCACACTTATGGCCATCCTCAGGGAGGTGCATTACAAACGATACATTGCCAGAATCTTTATAACCAGTGCATTGCTTCAAAGTATTTTTGTAGTATATCTCTTGTAATGCATCTCCCTGTGGATAGCCACGTGTGCCCGAAACATTTAGGGAGACATAAATTAGTTTAGATTAGATTAGATTAGTGATTGAGTTCGAGCCCTTTCAGCCACGATACACCTAGGCCTTTCGACAGGTCCTTTGTGCCCCAAAATCTGATGCCAAGTCAAGGGAACCCTATTCCTCTACTGAAGGTCCAGATGACCCCCAGACTCAGACTCCTAACATCCTCTGGGTCCAAGAAATGGAGCCCAGATTTGCATGTCTGAGTGAAGCCACAGCTTCGCACTTACGCAAAATGTAGGCTGATGTTTCTTCCTCTGCTCCACATCTCCTACGTGAGGGGCTGTTGGTCAGCCCCATCAAGTAAAAGTATTTTCTCAGGGTATTAATGTCCAATAAAGGGGCCAATAACAACCCTCGAAGTGTGGGGAGGTATTCTATGTATAAAATACAAGGTACTCTTAAATGTTGATAAGCATTAATTGGTGTCATTACCATATCGAATTCCAAAGCTTTGTATTTCGTTGAAATGCTGTCATCAACTATATCATTAATTTAAGGTTTACTAAAACATAAGTTGTGTCAGCACTTCCTGCCGCACCCTATACGTTCACACTTCGTTAGTTTGACAGTTGGTTTTGTATCACAAAAGAGAATCAACAGCAAAGGAAGCTGTTGGCCTACAAACTGTATTCAACACTGTAGATGAGAACTGCCCTCTTCTGGGTTATTACAGAGCGAGTAGTGGTAATTTCTTACCGACGTTTTGGGACAATCTATCGATCCCATCTTCATAGTTCAAGAATCCAAAATGGACCGATAGGTTGTCCCGAAACGTCGGTAATAAATTACGACTACTCGCTGCGTAATAACCCTGAAGAGCACAGTTCTCATTTACTTCGTACATACATTAAACACTGTAGTGTAAAACGTTTAGTATAGGAACTTTTTTAAGATCCACAAAATGACCCTCACTGACGTGAAACTCCCAAATAATAAAAAAGGGAATAACATTTATACAGCCGTGTTTAGGCCTTTCGCGTTCTACGAAGAAAGGGGCAAGAAGCTTAAAAATGTCGGTAACATGATCTATTCCTGCAAGACGATGTAATCAGTATGGAAACTATCAAAACCTCAAACTCCACGTATTAATAAGTGACGTTGGTTTATCTGCGTTAATACCACTCTGGAAAGACGCTTCGGGATAGCGGAGTTAGGCCTTAACGTCGTGATCGTCATCAGTTTGTCGCCATGTTGCGGTTGGACACAGCAGCAGCAGCTGGCATGCCACATTGCATGAATTGACTGTGACGCTGGAAGGTACTTGCTGTGCTGGCGGCAGCAGGCACCTGTTGCGTTGCCTATGTGCCAGATTGCGCCGGAAGTGTCGGTGGAGGTCACTCGCGTCCTTTTTTTACATTTGAGGGTGTTACAGCTATGAGTTTCATTATTACGGTCTACCAAACTGCACGGTGTCACATGCCTGAAGAGCGTAATTTCGTACATTTTTATTTGTTATTATGTGTTTATGTAATTGTATTGTGTTGTGTTGACAAAATCCGAAACAGTAGTAACCTAGTCCAAAAAAAAACCTCTATAGTGCTAAAACATATTGCTTTGCTTTAAAACTTAGATGCATGTTTCGATTTATAATAAAAGCAATATATATATATATACTGTATATATATATATATATATATATATATATAATGGAATATTGCAAAATTTTCTAGTTTTTAGTAAAAGGAGTATTGATACCTTAGACCTTACAGTCGTGATTCAGAAGAATAGTGCCCTTAGAGTAGCCCTAAAAGTATAACATTAGTTATATAATACTAGATTTTATTATACGCCCGTCCAGACGGCTCTAGGGACCGCAGTATCTACTCTACAATGAATACTGGGGCCGTCTGCTGGGAGTAAAGCGGCCGGGGTGTGGCGTTTACCACCTGCTCCCATCTAGCGCCGAGATTAGGAATGAGCAGAGCTATACCTTTCTCCCCCTCTGTGCTTTCATGTCATGTTACGCACTGACCTTTACCTATTATATTACATTATATTTCTGCCTAAGTTTTAATTCATGGTTGTGATGTGAATCTTGTAAATTATACAAAGCTTAAAATTTTTGTCATCTTTACGTTTTAAAATTTGCATTAATATCTGCCCGTTTCTTTATTCCCCCGTGTTAAAATTTCAGCAGTTTGGGTTTACGGCTGTTAAAATCTGTGGTGTTGGCTCCAGTACATTAGACGTGAATCGGTCAGTGCAAATGTTTGAGCTGCAGTATTTACCGAGCGCGTCTTCCGAATACGTATCAAATTGCGCTGAGAGGTTGCCGGTGGTAGGTGTTATCGTTACCACATTACATCAGGGGAGCACAAACCCGGGCGACGTTTCTGTGGCGGCGCCTGATATTCTGAGCATAATTACTGCAGTGCTTTCCTTCCATACAAAAATGTGTGTCATTTCACATGCACCGGGCGAAAACCGCCAAACAGCATTGAGGTTCAGAGATGTCTCCACAGTTTGGCCCCCACTGTACAGTTTATTTCACTCTTCGGGCGCCCAGAATTTGGGAAATGCTTATAGATTTTTGGAAATTGTGCACTCCGTGCATTATTATTATTATTATTACATTTACCCTCCCTGTTTACTGCTACTTGCTAAACCTCTCTTCGGCTGCTACGCATTTGTGCAAGACGTCGATATCTGAAGGACTCCCATTACTTCCTCGACACAAATTCTGCGCTTATCCGTTACACTTTTAGTCACTTGATCTATGTTTTTTCAGGGTTTAAGTTTTTGTTCGAGTACTTCGTTTTTGTTGCTGTTTTTCTGCTATTGCCAAATTGTTTTTCTTTTGTCGTAGTGTTTTGTTTTTTATACTTGTACTGTTGTATTTGTGTTGTGTTGGCTTTACAAATGGCACTGGTGCTGTCAAGCCTGACCGTTAATAAATACCTATTGAATTGAACTGAATTTAATTTAATTTAGATTATTGATTGGAGTGTTAGTAACAGTATTTTTCCCTATTGCGCAACAGCCCTACCGGGCCAGGGCCTCCTCATTGACAAGGCTTCATGATCACAGACATACCATATTCGGTGGGACTCCTAGTGATGGGCCCGTCGCAGATACGTATACCTGTCAACACACACAAAACCCTCAAAACAGAGAGACTTCAATGCCCCCGGCGGCGTTCGAACCCGCAATCCCAGCTAGCGAGCAGTCGCAGACCCACGCCCTAGACCGCGCGGTCACTGGGTTAGGCTGTAGTAGTAGTAGTAGTAGTAGTAGTAGTAGTAGTAGTAGTAGTACTGGTGGCGATGCTGTTGATGGTGGTTAACTTTTTCATCTTTTCATCAATAAAGTTTCGAACAGAGCCCTGACATAAAATTCCCAATTCTTCTGCAACTGAGGACGTAATAGTAACGTTACTCTGCCACGTGATTTTGAATTTACGTGACGTGGCTTGTGTAGAAACGGAGGTGGGCGACGTATTTGTCTAGATTTTCTGAGCAACTACCTGGCTTGAGAACTGTGCATTTCTGGGCTGTTACACAGCGTGTAGCGGTAATTGTTTACCGACGTTTCAGGATTGCCTATCGGACCCTTGAAATTACCACTACACGCTGCGTAATAGCCCATAAGTTCACAGTTATCGTGTACTTCTCGGCGGCAGCTTGAAATCACGCAAATACTAACTTGTCGAGCATTACGATTGTAGAGTATGATATAATTTACTACTGGCTTTTTGTGCTTTTGATGAACCACCTTGTAGAACGTCGTCCGTCCGTCCGCCCGTCTGTCCGTCTTCGTGGCCACTCTCATAATGCTCGTGGATTCCTGTGGCTCGGTCCCGTCAGCCGCACTCGGCCGTCTACACGTGATTTCTGACGAAGAAAACCGCAGGTGTCTTTTGGTACTGAGTCCCTGATGGTTCAGTCAGAAAAGGGACGGACTCTGGGCTTAACGGTTGTGATTCGAATCCTGGTAGGAGCATGCATTTTCTTCTCTGTCACCGTCCTTATGGCGGTTCGCTCATCCTCCTATCCATGGGGATGCCAAGGCGGTCAAAACTGCCGGACTGTGCAGTGTAGAACGTATACCTCCACGTTCCTTCACGCCCGACCCAATGGGTGTGTCTGAATGCTTCCCCAACTCAGTAATGTGTTCTCTGGCTTGGTTTATTTAATGACGTTGTATCAGCCACAAAATATAATATGATTATCATTCCTAACACCATGGTGCGCATGCATCAGTGAACACCTGTGGTCAGTTAATGAAGGAAAGTCGTGCGAGTGTTTGTCAGCGCTGATGGATCCGGTTCACCCTGCCACTGTCAGCACTGCTGGATCCGGTGCACCCCACCACTGTCAGCGGTGTTGTATTTGGTATATCCCACTATTGTCAGCGCTGTTGGGTCCAGTACACTCCACCAATTTCAGTGCTGTTGTATCCGGTATACACCAAAGGTAGCAGCGCTGTTGGATTCGGTATATCCCACCAATGTCAGTGCTGTTGGATCCGGTGCACCCCACCACTGTCAGCGCTGTTGTATTCGGTATATCGCACCACTGTCCGCGCTGTTGAATCCGGTATACGCCACGACTGCCAGCGCTGTTGGATCCGGTACACCCCACCACTGTCATTGCTGTTGTATTCGGTATATCGCACCACTGTCAGCGGTGTTGTATCCAGTATACACCACGAGTGCCAGCGCTGTTGTATTCGATATATCCCACCACTGTCAGCGGTGTTGGGTGCGGTACATCCCACCACTGTCAGCGCTGTTGAATTCGGTATACCCCACCACTGTCAGTGCTGTTGTATCCAGTATACACCACGACTGCCAGCGCTGTTGGATCCTGTATATCCCATCACTATCACCGCTGTTGGACCCGGTACAGCCAACCACTGTCAGCGCTGTTGGATCCGGTACACGTCCCCAGTCAGTGCTGTTGGATCCGGTGCACCCTACCACCGTCAGCGCTGTTGTATTCGGTATATCCCACCACTGTCAGCGCTGTTAGATCCTGTACACCCAACCAATGTCAGCGCTGCTGGATCCGATACACCCAACCACTGTCAGCGCTGATGGATCCGGTGCACCCCACCACTGTCAGCGCTGTTGTATTCGGTATATCCAACCACTGTCAGCGGTGTTGGGTGCGGTACATCCCACCACTGTCACTGCTGTTGTATCCGGTATACACCACGACTGTCAGAGCTGTTGGAGCCGGTATATCCTACCTCCGTCAGTGCTGTTGGATCCGGTACACCTTACCATTTTCAGCGCTGTTGTATTCGGTATATCCCACCCTTGTCGGCGCTGTTGGTTCCGGTACACCCCACCACTGTCAGTGCTGTTGTATCCGGTATATGTCACGACTGTCAGCGCTGTTGGATCCAATATATCCCACAAATGTCAGTGCTGTTGGATCCGGTACACCCCACCACTGTCAGCGCTGATGAATCCGGTGCACCCCACCACTCTCAGCGCTGTTGGATCCGGTACACCCCACCACTCTCAGTACTGTTGTATCCAGAATACCCCACCACTGTCAGCGCTGTTGGATCCGGTATACCCCACCACTGTCAACACTGTGTGTTCCGGTTTCCCGCACCACTGTAAGCGCTGTTGGATCCGGTATATCTACCAATGTCAGCGCTGTTGCATCCGGTATACTCCACCACTGTCAACGCTGTTGTGTCCGGTATACCCCACCACTGTCAGCGCTGTTGTATCCGGTATACCTCACCACTGTCAGCGCTGTTGTATCCGGTATATCCCACCAATGTCAGCGCTGTTGTATCCGTTTTACCCCACCACTGTCAGTGCTGTTGTATTCGGTATACTCCACCACTGTCATCGCTGTTGTATTAGTTTTACCCCACCACTATCAGCGCTGTTTTATCCCGTAAACCCCACCATTGTCAGCGCTGTTGTTTCCGGTATATCCCACCACTATCGGCGCTGTTTTATCCGGTATACCCCATAACTGTCAGCGATGTTGTTTCCGGTATACCCCACCACTGTCAGCGCTCTTGTATCCGTTATATCCCACCAATGTCAGCGTTGTTGTATCCGTTTTACCCCACCACTTTCAGCGCTGTTGTATTCGGTATACCCCACCACTGTCAGCGCTGTTGTATCTGGTATACCCCACTACTGTCAGCGCTGTTGTATCCGTTTTACCCCACCATTGTCAGCGCTGTTGTATCCGGTAAACCGCACCACTGTCAACGCTGTTATATCCGGTATACCCCACCACTGTCAACCCTGTTGCATCTGGTATACCCCAATATTTTCAGAGCAGTTATATCCGGTATACCCCACCACCGTCAGCGCTGTTGTATCTGGTGTACTCCACCACTGTCAGCGCTGTTGTATTAGTTTTACCCCACCACTGTCAGCGTTGTTGTATCCGTTTTACCCCACCACTATCAGCGCTGTTGTATCCGTTTTACCCCACCACTATCAG
>Ga0123353_10019816_pt1 | contig 10017 bp, 9 predicted proteins | sample TergutLab28metaG_3_FD_92763 | JGI IMG/M metagenome (GOLD analysis project Ga0123353, IMG submission 92763) | Labiotermes labralis P3 segment gut microbial communities from Petit-Saut dam, French Guiana - Lab288 P3 | ecosystem: Host-associated > Arthropoda: Insects > Digestive system > Gut ...
AAAAACTGGGTGGCTCAGTTTAAACGTGGTGATTTTTCCACCTGTGATGCGCCTCGTCCTGGACGACCCAAAGCAGTGACCACCCCGGAGATTATTGATCAAATTCACGAGCTAATCTTGGAAGACCACCAGGTTTCGACTAAAAGAATAGCTGAGCAACTGGACATCTCACGTTAGCGGGTTGGGTCCATCATTCATGAAGATTTGGACATGCGGAAGCTCTCCGCGAAGTGGGTCCCGAAATGCCTGAACGCGGATCAATAACGTCAACGGTGCCAGTCGTCTGAGCAACGTTTGGAATTTTTTCGGCCGGCGCGATCCAAATGATTTCCTGTGGCGATTGGTGACCATGGGCGAAACCTGGTTATATCACTATGAACCGGAGACAAAGCAACAATCAATGGAGTGGCGACAAAGCGGCCCACCCCGCCCCAAAAAATTCTGAGTGCAAAAATCCGCTGGAAAAGTTCTCGCCTCGATTTTTAGGGATCAAGACGGCATCCTTCTCATTGATTACTTTCCAAAGGGCCCAGCTATCAACGTGGAGTATTACTCATCTCTGCTGGTGCAATTGCAGGACATTTTGAAGGAAAAACGCCGCGGCCAAGTCACCAAGGGGGTCTTATTCTTGCACGACAATGCCCCTGCTCACCGGGCACTTGCAACCCAGAAGAAACTGGCCTACCTGGGCTTCAATTTTCATCACCTACCCTATTCTCCGTATCTGGCCCCGTCAGACTACCACCTCTTCACTGGACTGAAAAAAACAATTGAAGGTTCGCCATTTTTCGTCTGACGCGGAGGTCATTGCTGCGGCGGAGACCTGGTTGGACGGACAACCTTCTGAATTTTTTTTTTTTAGTGGCTTGCAAAAGTTAGAACAACGGGCTCAGAATTGTATTGAGCTTCGTGGGGAGTGTGTTGAATAAATCCTGAGTTTGATCGCTGTAGCTTAATTCCTTCCTGGTCGGGTTAAGGATTTATCAGCACCCCCTCGTACTAAACTGAGGGGAAGGTGACCTGGATTAGACAGGAATCCAGATTACTTACAGTGACACAGTTAACGATTGTGTAACATATTGACGCTGTGTCCACCAGTATAATGGGGCAGTAGAACCAACAAAGTGCGCTTCCATGAGATGTTTGTTTACGATCCGACATGTTTCGGCTAAACTGGCATTCTCGGGAATTGTAGTAACATTGTGGGGTGATAACAAGACAGTTGCATATTACAAACAGGAAAAAGGAAAACATGAATATGATAAGAAATAATGAAGTCGTTGACTCCTAATATCATATCAGCTGATTGGTAGAATGCAGTACGGCCAGGCGCCTTTGAAATGTGTGACAAGATGTGTTGTTGCTAATACGCCGCGCGGGGGTGGAAGATGTCAAGTGATGGTGGTAGGGGCGTAGCGCGTCACGGCACAGATCCGGTGGCACAGGTGGGACTGTGTCGCGACTCAGCCATATTTTGGTGGCAGAGATTGGAGAGTAGCCCGTCGCGGCACTTTGGTAGCAGAGATTGGAATGTAGCTTGTCAAGGCCCAAATTCGGTGGCAGAGACCCGTCTGCATTATGTAAGAGTACTTTTAACATACACGTGCGTCATTTGATTAATGCTGTTCTGAAAAACTTGTGAAACACATACGAGACACGCAGTGTACTGTACATATAACCAAACGCTGTGATTGCGTAATGTATATACCTACTCGGCTGTCCAAACAGTCTGGTACCATTTATTTCACTTCAACTTGTATAGCGATTTAATGTCGCCGGCAACAGTGAAACGTACTTAGGTTTCCATGGAATTTTTGCCAGATTTTCAACAAATCTCGATTTTCTAGACAGATGTTCACGAAAGCCCCAAATTTCACGGAATTCTGGCCAGTGGGAGCCGCGCTGATACATGCTGTCAGACAAGTATGAGGTAACCAATGGGCACTTTTTGCATCTCAGCAAACATGCCTAGAATAGTGTATTTTTGTCAAATTGCATAACTTAGTGCAATGTGCCCACTAGTTATTTTTCCATGAAGGGTTGGGAGTTCCATGCATGAGCACTTCAGAACCGTCTCCATTTACTGTTGCGATATGTAAGCATGGGCCACACAGTATTCCACCTGAAAATTATTTCAGGGCGACTGTAAGAGATCGTCACTAAGCGCGCGCGGTGGGTGTTGCTGACTGGTTTATGTGATGTCCAGACTGATGAAGTCTGGGCCGTGGGGCTGCACTGTTCAAGGCTGATTTAGTGTATTTACCTGAATGTAAGACGACCCTTCACAGTTGCCAGTTTTCATGAAAATGCCAGTATAGAATGTGTTTAAATTTGTGTGTGACTAAGGGTGATGAAAACATCTTCATTTTGTATTTATTTAAATGTGATGCATCTGCGCACAGTTAGATTTTCAGCGTCAGAATTGAATACCATTTTGTAAGATCGCAAAGTGAACTTAGACAATATGTAATACATACTCCACTGGAGTGATTTTTCTACCTTGTTTCGTATTCCAGATTAAATTATTGGTTTCTTGGGTCTTTGTGCAGTAGACCAGTCTTTGGTAACTATCACAACACACATAAATGCATTCCACTCTTTCTGCAAGTTTTGTCCCTGCATAGATACTGTTAGTATTAGTGGGAATTACTGAACATAATAAACAGTTTATTAATATCTTGTGATATTAGCTGTTGTCCCTGTAGGTTGCTGTACAGGGGCCAATATGTATAGGAGAGATTGTCCCACATTCACATTAGTATGTATAATGTGTTAGTATTGTAATCAATTATAATCTGTTGTAAGCACCTTGCCACCCTCCTGTATATGTGTGTGTATATATATATATATATATATATATATATATATATGAATGAATGCCCTCCAAGAGAGTAATTTTATGTATTTTGGCAACAAGGATACCCAGTTCACTAAAGACAGCCCACACTGTCTGTGTTATTTCCTACAAAATACCTCATATTTTGTAATTTTATCTTTTTATGTTCAAATAATAATCATGTTTTATATGAATGGTGTGCTAATATTTGTGTGTCCTGTCCTGTCAGCTAAAGGCGTGTCATTCTGTTCTTTCCAGCCACAATAACAAAAGACCTTCGTCAGTTCTTGAATGCAAGATTCCAGAAGGGCTCAGTTGACCATGATCTTCAGAACACGATTCGAGACAACCTGTATTTGCGAACGGTGCCAGTCACAACACGAGCTCCTCGAGACGGTGAAGTGAATGGAATTGACTACACTTTCCTCAGCACCGAGGAGTTTATGGCATTAGAGCGAAGTGGAAACTTACTGGAAAGTGGCATATATGAAGGTACATCAAGATGCTGTTTTATGTACTGTTTTTGTCTTTGTCTTCATGGTGTAGCTCTGTCAGTGTGATCAGGCTGTGAGCTGGAAGTATGAGGAATCATCCAATTTTTTGTAGGCAAAGAAATTTCAGGTCTTGTTGTTGACAGCCTCCACACTCTCGTGGGGGCCATTGCAGCTCCCTTTGTTGACAGCCTCCACACTGTGGTGGGGGCCGTTGCAGCTCCCTATGTTGACAGCCTCCACACTGTGGTGGGGGCCGTTGCAGCTCCCTATGTTGACAGCCTTCACACTGTCGTGGGGGCTGTTGGAACTCCCTATGAATTGGGGGGAGGGGAGCTTTTGTAAGGGGTAAAGAAGCCAGTGCATGAAGTTGACTCACCCACATATAGTGCTGAGTTTAAGAAGGGGTAGATCCATACCACCTCTCTCCCATGTGCATTAATAACCACACTTTTACTCTGATTTGTGTAAGTAATTATGTTTCATTTCCTTTCCCACTTTTTTGCCCTTCTCTGTTTTGCTTTCTCCACCCTCTCAAAGTATGATACTTCATTACTTTAAGTAGCTGAATGATACTCAGAATGTGTTCAGAGGTATGATAGCCATTACTGGATAGTAAGGCCCTAGACATATCAGCCTGTGTGGAGCTTTTAGGACATTATGCATGTGAAGAGCAGTGACCATGAGTTAGAGCACCCTGTAATTTTAATTTCATGATGCCTAGCTGCATACTTTTAGTAAAGTTTGATCCGTATCCATAAGTTAGATCTGTGTCCAAAAGTATACCAAATCTAGGTGCCACCTCAAAACTGTAGGTGCCAGAAAGGTGATGTGAAGCAAATTCAAAACTGAGGACCCACAAATATTGGGCGGCACCATACAGAATGCAGCCTGGGGTGACCTGGCACCTGAGTTCTGTGCACCCCTAACAAGCAAAGTGTCTGTTGGCCCTGAGACCCACCCAACCTCTCTTCATTGGTGACAAGGGTTCTTTCTCCATAGGTAAAGCAGCACATACAAGAGCCTGACCGCAAGCCTCCGTGTGGTACTAACTTTAAGAATGAGTGGAACTGTATATCCACTCCTTCCCCCATGTGCTTTCTTGGTGTACACAGAGACAACTACCATTAGTATTACTGTGTGCCCTAAATCATCCCTGATGGCAGACATTGTCACATAGCCTAATCTGTTAGTTATGTGTATAAGGGCTGTCCGGAAAGTAGCCAGCCATTTTGAATATCTCGAGAACCGGTCATATGGCCATGGTGTAACTTGGCAGCCAGTCAGAGGAGATCTTACTGTGCGTCCTGTGGGGCTAGTCGTTCGGCAGTGAGACGCCGTTGACTGAGCTTGTGTATGGTGTGACCGTCGCAATCACAAATCTCCTCTCTTTCAACGACGATTTTAGCTTTAGTAAAAGCTGGAAGTCACAGGGAGCCAAATGTGAGCTGTTGGGGGGCTGACAGACCTGGGTGATGTGATTGTTTGCTAAAAAAGCCTGTGGGAATGCTGTAGAGTGGGCAGGTATATTGTCATGATGAAGCTGATCTGCTGGCTCGGTCATTGTGAATGAGACCATCACACAGTCTCACTGCTGACCGACTAGCTGCACCTAAGAGTGACTTGTCACGTACGCACAGTAAGGTCTCCTCTGACTGGCTGCCAAATTATATCAAGGCCACACGACTGGTTCTCGAGATGTTCAAAATGGCTGGATACTTTCCCTACAACCCTTGTATTTGGTGTGTACGTTTTTACCCACCATTTAGTACTGATCTTTTCTAATAACAACAGCCTAAATTATGTTGAAGAACAGTATGAAATGAAAGGTACTGTGTAACTAGAAGCCAAGTATGCGTATTTTACCCATGAGTTCTGTGTGTGTCAAAATTGGGTATGTCATATCAGGAGAGTGTTCTCTTTTCCTCACTGTGAGGCTTTGGTACCTGACATTTATAGTGGTATAAGGAAGTTGGTTTCACGCAGATATTCATACATCAGAAGGGCTGTTGTGTTGTGTGTGTACAGGTGAGCTTTGCTACTGCAAGGTAAAAATAAATGGCATATAATTAGTAACCATTTGAAGTGCCAACCCACCAATAGTCTCATTGCGTGTGTGTTTTCATTACCATGACAATAGATCAAGTTTGTTGTTATGAACCATTCTTTTCTTCGGCAGGAAATCACTATGGTACCCCAAAGCCTTCAAAAGAACCACTTGTGTCACCACCGCATAGTAGTTGCCCCAATTCTAATTTGAGTTCTGGTGGTCTGGTTTTGGGTGCACTCATTCCTGGGGTTCACCCAAGCTCTGAGGGAAAACGGAAACGCAATCGTTCGAACGTTGAAGCTATGGCAGCTAAGAACATGGAGCCAGATGCAACAGGTGGGCACAATGCAATTAATCTTCAGCTGATAGTGTTTAAATGCAGGGGCTTAGGTCTTTGGCTGCAGTTTTTGAGACACTTTCAGGTGTCTGAAATGGAGCTTGAGGAAAGTTGATTATATTCCTCACATTTTTTTAAGTTATGTGATGCAACTGGAAACCAAATTTTCAGGGACACAGGTGTTTGTTGGTGCTCAGAGTTTTGAAATTGTTGGTGTCCATCGGTCACGAGTGGCCTGAAGTTCTTTACACTGTCACTATTTTCACACATTTTGCTTTGAGGTAAAGAAAACTATGTTATTGTCATTTTATTCCTTAGTGTGTTCTGTCATCTTTATTTTGGATACACTTGTTGTAACATCTGTATTTACTGCAGTTGATTAGATACTTATCTTCTGCCCATTTGTATGTCCATCTCCTCCCACTCCTGTTCTTTTTGGTGACCAGTGCAAGGTTGTTCTTTGAGATTGTAACAAGAGTGCTAATGGCATACTCTGTGACATAGTATGCATACTGTACCACACGGTATCACGGTACATACTTTGTAAGTACCACACAGTATCATGGTACATACTTTGTAAGTATCACATAGTATCATGGTACATACTTCGTAAGTACCACACCGTGTCATGGTACATACTTTGTAAGTACCACATGGTATCATGGTACATACTTCGTAAGTACCACACGGTGTCATGGTACATACTTTGTAAGTACCACACGGTATCACGTACACACTGAAATGTAAGTACATTTACACCCTTGTGCTGATTTTTTGAAACTCTCATGCTCATCAGCATTCTGTATGTATATCTCATTCACCAGATTTCAGCCAGATTGACAGTAAATGTGAAGGGTATAGGTTAGAAATGTGTTACTGCCCACAGTGTCCAGAAGAGTAAGCCAACAGACAGTTGGGTGTGCAAGTGTGGTTTCCACATAAGACTTTTTTTTTTATCTTCCCCTCCATAAAGAACGCCTAACAGTGGGTGACATGTAATGATGTATTAACATTTTGTACTGTAGACAGGTGCAGTGCCATGTGGTGTAGAGTGTGTGTCTTTGTCCTTTCAGGTATCAAACATGTCAGTTCTAAACTCATTGTGTATTTGTGATGGCTGCAGAAGGGCTGTGCACTCGTAATTCTGAGCCAGAGACTTTTTCAGTGGCACTGTGCAGACTGACAGTGTGTGATGTACAGCCACAGAAATCTACACTTGTGTGAAACTTAATTAATTGTATGTCATTTGCTGCATACATCTACATTAGTTGTGATTATCCAAGTCTAAAAGCATGGTTAATCCAAAACTTGTTTTTACAACTGACATTTCTTTTGAGGCATGATTTGAAATGGTCACTTTTGTGACCTGTTTTTTCTCTCCTCGCACAGCAGTAAAAGTTTTCCTGGTGGCTGTATTGTCACTGTGTTTGAACTTGCTTTGACAGAGGTAGCTAGCCAGACATGGTGTCAACTTACAAGTGCAACTGTCTAGGTTTCGAGCTTGGTTGAAGACAACTGCAATTATGTGCAACTCTAATTCTGTGTGTTCAAGAAAAAAGAGTTTATACATTCCCCAGTGTGCATACTCACACAGCTAAACTAGATGTACTTCACCAGAAACTGGTGGACTAGTTACAGCTGTTTCAAGCTGTTTGAATTTCATACATGTGATATACAGATGTATCCAGAAAGTACCCCAAACAGGGAGTATATATTTCATTTCACATTACCACATCGTATGTGTGCGTGCGTGTGTTTTTTTTTTTCCTCCAGGTGTCGTTAGCATTAACTTTAGATACATCAGGTGGCAGTTTATTAAGAATTTAATTGCTTGCAGTCTTTGATTTTGAAACAAAAATGTGCGTACAAAAGGTTAATACTGTTGATTTATGGCGGTCAAAGAAAATAAAACCATTTTACCAAGTAACCAGATATGTTACCATTTCCAGTTACTCAGTCCTGTCCACTTACAGGAAAATTGTAATGATAAGAATCATGGTTTTTATCATGTTGCGGTGCATTGCCTTGTTATTCCAGTGCTGAATGTGACTCTTCACGCCATCCTTATGAAGTTAAAATATCCTGTCTCTTCTCTCAGATGTGATCATATCCAAATGTGTATTCACTCACAAGACAGAAGTGTTGTACATTCTGATTTTAAGCACTATACTATAGTTCCTGATGCAGCCTGATAGATGGAACAACAAACATGTATTGTGTAAGGATTTGCTAATTTACGCTGATGTGGACAAGGTGTACCGTAGTATGTTCGTTATATGGTGATAATCCTGTGTGTCATAAGGGATGTGTGGAGACAGTCCTGGAGGAGACCAGTTACCAGGAGTGGGAGCCCCCCCAAGTTATTTCCATGCTGGAGAGGGAGCTGACTCTCTTCATTCAGATCTGGGACCTCTTCCACCTAATTGGGAGAAAGCTTATACAGAGAGAGGGGAAGTGTACTTCATAGAGTAAGTACTGATGTCAGATTTGTACATGAGATATTGCAAGTGTTGCATGTTTGGTGTGACTTGTTATTGTGTAGTCAGGTGATATGAGCTGCCTGGGTTACATTTTCTCCCAAAAATACATTAGGGAGGAATGCTTTCAGGCTTGTCATGAGAGCACCTGAGGCTGTGGCTAGTCACAGCATCTGGGACCACATTGTGGTGACTGAACCACTTGAAGGACTGAATACTGGACTGTTCTGGTCCGTGACGGCTCACATGGCATTTCATTATCCGCCAAATGGTGATCTGGATTGATCAGAACTTCTGAGTCAACCACATGGTGAAGATGCAAGCTGCTTCACCCTGTCTGTTGTTTCAGTGGCCATTGAGCATACAGATGAAGTTGAGATTCATAACTGTTGGAAGCTGAAGCTTTATGCAGCTAAGTTTTGCTGGGGGATCCATGATTCTGAAACTCTTAAATCACAAAGATTTTAGGTGGAAAACACAGCAAATTTCCTTCCTGTGACTGCTGATCATTCCATCATTATGATAGACTTTCTTTGTTACGTTGTCATTCTACAAAGAGAGAGTCCTGTAGTATCGTGCGATACTTGACTGCTTGTCTAATTTAAATTCTGTCAGTTTCCGTCAGCATATACTGTCAAAGGAATACAGATAAATAGGGCCTGAATATGATACAATACTTATTGGTTACATGTTGTTGATATAATGATGTGTACTTGAAATTAAGTGAGCATAGTTATGGTGAATCTGTCGTTCAGAATGGTCTGAAACGATGAGATAATATTAAAATTGATTTTACATTTTGCATTTTAATATGTCCACTTAAACCAAGAGGTACTGAAATTGAATGGGACAAGTCTGTGTTGACACTGTTCATTTTTGGGCGAAAGCACGAGTGTGATGAAAATGCAGAAACTGTAATTAGGTGCCAGTAGAGAGATTTATTGAGAAGTAAATTCACAGAATACAACAGTATGTCAAGTCACACAACAGTATTGGACAAAATTGTAATGAATCCACAAAATGTTACTAAGTTTAAGAATTTGAACAGAACAAATCAACACTGAATTCATAAAGAAGTTATGAGCAGATAAAATTCTGGGACCTTATGGTACCATTCAGTTCATGATCTTATGCCCTCCCATCTGCTGTCCAAGCACACTTAGATTAAAATATACAAAACTGTAATTTGGCCTCTAGTTTTGTAGGGGTGAATAATTTGATTTTCTCATATTGACTTTTAGTATCATAAAATTGAGGAGCAGGTGGGTGGGACATGTAGTACTCATGGAAGGATCGGAAATACTTACACAGTATTGGTCATTGACCAGAAGGAAAGTATGGCTTTGGTGTTGATTGAATGTTACAATCAAAATAACTCCAAGAACCAGTGTCCCTGAGAATCTGATGTTTCCATAGGTAGTCAGTACATTAGCCACATCTCATGGTACCAAACGGTCAGTACATTAGCCACATCTCATGGTACCAAACAGTCAGTACATTAGCCACATCTCATGGTACCAAACAGTCAGTACATTAGCCACATCTCATGGTACCAAACAGTCAGTACATTAGCCACATCTCATGGTACCAAACAGTCAATACATTAGCCACATTTCACGGTACCAAACAGTCAGTACATTAGCCACATCTCATGGTACCAAACAGTCAGTACATTAGCCACATCTCATGGTATCAAATGGTCAGTATATTAGCCACATCTCATGGTACCAAACAGTCAGTACATTAGCCACATCTCATGGTACCAAACAGTCAGTACATTAGCCACATCTCATGGTATCAAATGGTCAGTATATTAGCCACATCTC
>Ga0123353_10019818_pt1 | contig 10017 bp, 9 predicted proteins | sample TergutLab28metaG_3_FD_92763 | JGI IMG/M metagenome (GOLD analysis project Ga0123353, IMG submission 92763) | Labiotermes labralis P3 segment gut microbial communities from Petit-Saut dam, French Guiana - Lab288 P3 | ecosystem: Host-associated > Arthropoda: Insects > Digestive system > Gut ...
ACATCCGTAGCAGGGCACTCTTCGCAACATAACCTTACACAACACGGCATGCTGCCACAACACTCTATTAGTACAACCAAGTTAATCAGTGACTATTTTTAATGTGACTTTAGCAAGGAAAATATAGCTCCCTGATGATGGTCTTAGGACTGAAATATGTCAGAGCAGTTTTAGTGTTTTAATGTGTAACTTTTATATAAGTGCATTAGTTTGTGTATTAATTGGGTAATTAATTAATTAATCTGCCTATTCTGTTCGTTCTCAATCTGAGTTCTGTTAAGGTAAGACAAGTGGAAGTCTGGGCTGTTGACAGGGGGGAGGTATGTTGTGAAGGTACAGAGGGGAACAGGCAGCCAATTTTAATTCCTGGATAGGCTTTTGGGGTTGGGCCATGCAGAGGAACGAAGATTTTTGGATATTTTGACAAATGGAACAGTTGCCATCTTATCCATGTGGCCTGACCCTGAAGACTGATCCAACACCTTGAAAACTGGCCATAAAAACAATAGGATTAGAATCCCATAGAATCCCAAATGCTGACCTATCATCATCATCATCATCATCATGGTCTAAAGGACTCAGGCCTTGTTGTCCATCCTAGTCTCATTATTAGAATCCATTGGTCTCTTTAATGGGTGTCCTGGGTTCCTTTTTCCTGCCAATTGACATTTCAAAATAGCCTGCATGAGTCTGGTTCTCGCCATTTGATGCACGTGTTGTATCCATTTACTGCTGCAGTTATTGATTTGTTCCAAGCCTGGTTGTATTTTACATTCTTTACAAATATTGTCATATCTTTTGTGGGCAAACATTGCATATTTTGCGGTTTTCCTCAAAAATTTCATCTCTTCTGCTGTGATTCTGGATTTTTGTTGGTCTTTTAGTGTCCAAGTTTTAGTGTCATGCAGTAGGGTGGACAGTGTCAAGGTGTATCTTTGCAGTCTGGTTAGCTTCTGGACTTTTGACCTTAAAAATTCACTTCCTTTATCCATTATATGTAGATGAAACTTACCAGGGGCCATCAGTAAATATAAACCTTGTGTCTTGAGCGGCGGCAAAAGAGGTTTAGAATAAAAAATGGTCAGCTCCCATCCCCCCCCCGTACTGTACCAGTATATCAGTGGTTTATAAAGTGTAAATACTCTTTCTCCACTATTGACACTTTTCCTTAAATTCGGTGTTAAAGCTACACAACCATGATGTTTGGTATGACATGAAGTATTTCTGCAGAACAAAGGTAGCATATTTAACCAACAATGAATATACAGTATACACATTTAAACCACCACATTGTAACTGAGTATGCCTGTTGTGAAAACTGAGTACTTACCTTTGCCTGTCCCCCAGAGAGCTTGCAGTAAGTTCCACCTCGCCAGTGTAGAGTCTCTCTCATCCCCATATACATTACAGTTGAACACAGCATTATACAAAGCCTCAATAGGATTCACTGGAACCTGCTGCTGTGGCTGGGCTAATCCTGCCAGTTAAACATTGAAAATAAGAAGGTCCATTAAACAGCCATATCTGCAAGTGGACGGTATGTTGTGATATTGCAATGGACACATGGAGAGGCCAAAAAGCTACCTACTAATTCTTACTTACCACCTTCCTACAGACAGGAACAAACAACATAATTTACACTTAGACGTGTTTATTTGGTTTCTGCCATGGTCACAGTTCTTTATGTAAAAACCACATCATCATGGACTTCATAAAAAATATGACGGAATACAGTATAGTACGTTGTAAAATGTTGAAATGTTATACTTACATATCACAGCAAAATTTGTAAATTCTAAATTTTAGTACTTGATCTTAAATGCATATATTATATATGAAATGTGCCAGATGTACTCACAATGAGGCATGCACAATAAAAATACTAATAATGTTTCTGGAATTATTGGGCACAGACTCTGTTTTTCAATCATTTTAATCTATGAAAACTCTTCTGATGATACAGATCATTTTGAATCATTATATATTAGCTGGGTGTTGTATATCAAGAGTTATGTCTCCTCCAGGAGAATAATGTTCATCTAATCTTCATAAAAATCAATTTGAAACTGGAGCACCACAAGGAAGGCATGATTATTGTAAATCGTACATTTCCCTTTTTAGGCAGGACATTGTGCTAATAAGGTCTGACACACACACACACACATACACATGCAAAATCCAAATTTATTGAGGTTTATCTGTGTTTAGGGAACACAGTCTGTTTTATACATAAAACTAGAGGAAGGAAAATAGCCTTGCCTTGTCCAAATGCTGGAAAACCAATTCCGGTACCAAATCCTCCACATGATATCATGGTAGGTGTCTGCTGCTTTGCACCAAAACTTCCAAATCCCCCAAATCCTGTAAAGCATATATAAAGGAACAAATTAACTACCTCATTTCGTGTAAGAAAAGTGAAAGTATTGGTCTCATTTAAAGAAATGTGTTTAATTATCTTGCTATATATTAAAATAATGGTGTACATTTTTCTATGATACAGTGAAATTTTAGTCTGTTCTGTACTGTAGGAAAGTGGAACAAAATTCCTGAATGAATGCATGAATGAATGTATTTTGTTATACAGTGTTTTCCACATGACCTGAATTAAAATCCAGATTCTTCTATACTTCAAAATCTGTGTAATCTAGAACTGTTACATTAATCTGTTAGGTTTCCTTCTGTTTTACTTCGGTCCAATCTGTGGTTTCACAGACATCACAAAATATATATAAAATAAAATTTCTTCATGTCAAATTACTGTCTCCCTGATGCATCTTTTCCCAAAATTTAAACCCAATATCTGAAATGTAATTCATGTGATATGTCAGTCAGAAAATTCTTAAACAGATAAGCTGTAAAAGTATATATCAGTGTACATGACAATACCATGTAAGATCAAGAAACATGTATTTCAATTTCAGAAAAGTTTAAATCATTTCCAGTAATATTTCATCACATATCTGTATCAAATAGCACCTATTTGTAATGTTCTGTGTACTTTAATATGGCCTTCTTACAATGTGGAAGTGTCCCACCCAATTTAACATTACTTCTCTAACAATATAATCCTCACCCAAGCTTGGAGTGGTTGTTTGAGGTTGTCCAAATAAGGGCCTTGTGGCTGGAGTCAACTGAAATGAATTCTGAGTTGTGGGAGCAGCAGTGCTGCCAAACCCTCCAAACCCTCCAAATGGATTGGAAGTGGCTAGAGATGTGTTGCTGGTTGCTGCTTGATTAGAACCAAATCCACTTCCAAATCCACCAAAACCACCTGTTGTTCCACTAGGAGCAATGGATGAACTGAGACTGCCAAAGCTGAATCCTGAACTTGTTGTAGTTGTACCAGTGCCTAAACTGAAACTAGGTGCTGTTGATGCAGCAGTCCCAAAAGAGAAACCTGTACTGCCAAATCCAGCTGAAAGAAGAACACTTCTTAAAGTGATACACTTAAGACAAGAATTCTAAATATAACAACTGACCATATCTGACAAATGTTTGTTTCACTTTTTACATATATTATTACTGGTATCACATTCATATATTCACTGTAATAAGATGATGATTATTATTATTAAACCATAGCAACAGTAGTAGCTGTAGCTGTTGTTGCTGTTGCTGTAGTAGTAGTAGTAGTAGTTGTTGTTGTTGTTGTTGTTGTGTGGGTGTAACAGTGCCATACCTGCATATTTATGCCTACGCACTTGGGCTGGTTTTTACCTGGCATGTTAATAAACTGAATTTAACTGCATTTGTTACTTTTATATAGGGTATTTACAATTATATACCTGAAACAAACAATGTTTCTAGGTTATATAATATTGCATCTGTTCTGTAGGTAAAATGGATGAAACATGTAAGGTTATTTCCCAGATTAATATTTTTTAATTTCATATTGCTGTCATCATCATCAACAACAACAACAACAACAACAACAACAAAACCTGCACAATGATGGCCACACTTCTGCAATTTGAATTCCCCTCTCACTTATGTAAGATTGTTTTTTTTTTTTTAGTAATTAATCATTATATTTTTCACTATCCCCAACTGATGGTATTATTTATTTACCATGTATCTATTGGTTGGTTTATTCACTTACTTCAATTGTCATTATTTATACCTAACATATTGAAATGTACAAGTTCAAACTTATGCAGAGCCAATCAAAAAACATGCTGTATTTCAGCAAGCCAACACAAGTATGAGAAATTAAAGAGTACAAGGAAATGAAAAATATGGTGGGAGGGAAATGGGTGAAAGTGTCAACTAGGAAGCTTTAGTAACATTAATAAGTAATATGAATCAAATTAAATGTTTGGGTACTGTCAGACAAATTCCAATTAATATCTTATTTTTACCATGACACACTATATGTGAAATAAAGTGCTGTTTATGAAATTAGGACATAATGTTTAAAAAAATACAAATATAAAGTAATTTTCTACTCTGTTAACCTAAATGCATAGATGATACTAGGTTCCTGTGAAAATATACTTCAGTTAAAACAACAGGAGGTGGTTCAGGTTCCATCTCTGTGAAGTCACTGGCTGACAGTGAGAGGAAGGAGAAATAAATGTTATGTATGAAGGTGGGTACATAAACATATCTTCTTATTGTGTGTTACAGAACACATACAAATACAGAAGATCTGTCACTACTTCATAGTAAGTTTGTGGATCATATGCTGAGACACTTAACCTAACCGGATTCTTGTTGTCTTCTTGTCCCTCAAAGTACATGATTGTGCTGAAAATATATGAATTGAAGTGTCCATTGAAGAAAAGAGGTATTCCACACGCAACTCTGAAACTCCCTATACGCATGTGTTTCATTGCTACACACAATGCAGTTGATAGAGAGGTTAGTTATTTGCTTTCAGCTATTATTTTTGTGATGACTGGTGCAGCTTTTAATTGTGTCTTAGTTAATAGTGCTTTCTTAGGTGCTTAGGTTATATACTCTAAGATGTTTATCATGGACTAAGAATGAGATGGAAGTGATCTGCTGTAAGACAGCTTCCCAGCATATGCCTGCAGGGACTGAGGAAAATCAAAACACATATGTTAGAATAACTGACTCCAGACTAATTGAGCCAGGACTTCAAATGCATAATGCAGAAGTGCTAATAAACTCAGCTACAACATTCACTCCCATGGCTTTCTATTTCTCTTCAATTACAAGACAGAATTGCATATGAAAACTGATGACATAATTTCCCCATACTCTATCTCTTACACTGACATGGCATTATCTCTTCATTTTTACTGGCAATACTGTCTAAACCTTTAATTTCGTAAGCCTCAAAGAATAATCCTGTAGAAACCCTATGTACTTACAATTATTACGAATAAACCATGTTCAGCTGCCAAAGATTAAAAGGACATTTTAAATAAATTCAGAAATTATTACAGAATTTTCATAAATCATAGCTCGCATATACTGTCTATTTTGATAATACATATATAATGAAATCTTGCCAGTCAAACAGCAGGATTATAATGTTCTGCAAGACCAACATATGCAGAGAAGAGGGGGATTCATATGGAGACTATACCGACACAGGAAATGGAACCACAAGAGGAAATACGCAAGACCACAGGAAGTGAACCTCGCTACATCCTTCCTACTGTATTTGACTTGCAGTCATACAGTTGCAGACCAACGACTGTCCATCTGTCAACCTTGTCTTCAGGTATGACTTAATTTGAAATAAGTAGAGAAAAAATAAAGTATAAGGCTCAACATTTTTCCATAAATCATTTCACCACCTCTAGGAATTAGTAACCAGGACAGAACTTGGGTAAAAGAAAAGATTGTAAACATAATACTGTTAGTTACTGGTAATGAATACACATTGTTATCAAATTTAATAATTGTCCAACAAGATGCAACTGTATTCAGTTTATTATATTTCTGTAGGCAGCTCTACATGTTTTGGGTGTTGACACCCATCATTAGGAGCTTGTACAACTGTAATTACAGCTTCTGGCACTGGTCAACTGGGTCTACTACCATCCACTCTCATTGTTGAGTTCCAACTCAACAACGAGAGCGGATGGTAAAACAATTTTATAGAAAAATAATCCATATCCTTCCATGTATCACAAAAAAATCTGCTACAGTGTCTCAGCACTTTGTCTTTGTTTGTCTGTACAGATTCATACAATAAAGTTGACTGGAGCCCTTCAGTCACCCTTAACGTGGTACCAGAGAGAAAAAACATGTGGTGCCAGGAGTTGAACCCCGATCACAAATCTCATAGCTAGTCACTTTACTGTCTGACACAGTTCAAATGTTAATAGCTCTTTTGCCAGTTTGGATAACTACAGTATGATCTTACAACAATCAAACAACGGTGGATCAAGTGGTAACACTTCTGACATGCATTCTGGAGTTACCTATTTAAGATCTTGGCCTGGGCAACACCAGCTGTCGTGACTGGAATTTCTTATCATTTTGCCCAGTCCCTCCAAAGTAGCGTGCCAGTGCCTCACTTCCACATCCTTTCCAGTTACTGTTTAATCATCCCATCATTCCACACTGTGCAATTTGAGCTACTGACAGCATTGTGAAGGAAATCATAAGACACATTTCATATTTGTTCTGTAATTGTCTTCCAACCTTTATGCAGTGTTTGTTTCTGCCAGGTCATGATGAAAGCTGTATGTTTTCTTATGGTTTTAACTGCATTTGGCTGTGCACTGGGTCAAAGGAAAGAAGTAACCTTGTATCCAATGAGGATCGTCTCTCATGTACATGAAGTTCCACCTTGTCCAGAAGAGTGTCAATGTACAGCACTTGTTGAGAATCCACAGAACAGCCTTCAAAAAGCAATCTGTGGTAGGATACCAGTCTCTTTGGATCAGAACATCAGGTCACTACAGGTATATAACTTAGGCTCATAAACAGTGAAATTCCCAGTTGAGGTTTCTTAGAGAAACAGTAAATTCTGACATCAAACTGAGGGAATAAGGTAAATGTAGGACCCTTGAACAAGGGTTCCCCTGTATCTGCACCAGGGACCTATCAGTAATTCTATGTGCAGGGACCTCCACAAGCAGTTTTTATTCATTTAGCTGGTCCAAAAATTCTGTTTTTATGTAACCTGAACGTTTATAACAATGTTCACAAAAGACCATGGTCCAGGTAAGTCCCTTTAAATTCCATGAAGGCAAACAGAAAGAGTAAAACTTGTATTTCTGCTCATTCTTAACCTTGGCACTGGATAGAAGTCAGTGGTAAACTTCACAGCCTGGCCACTTTAACCCCCAGACGGCCCTGGTACCCAATGAACAAGAGTCTGTATTGGCCACACAGAGGTGTTTACATCTTGGAGAAGAGAAAAATCAATTGTCCCTGCCTTTAATCAAAGCCATCCATGAACATGAAAATGAACACACTGTCCCACACGTTATCCAGATCCAGCTAAATTCTGTCCACAATTTGCTATTAACTGAGTTATCTGCCTCAGATTTGACAAATAGAATTATGTCTGCATTTGTGATTTGCCTTTTACACCTTATCTTACCAATCTGATAATCATTTAATGGCCTTAATACTTGAATTAAAGATTTTAAGTATGAAGCTCCTCATCCTGTAATTTTCTTCTACCCATTTGTTACTTTTTCTCTTTTATGCCCAAGTATCATCCTCAGCAGTTTGTTGTCAAACCTCCTCAATATATGTTTTCTGTTACTGTGAAAGATTCATACAACAGGTGGAAATGTCATTACATACCTTAATTAAAATAATACAGCATTACAATATGGTCTTCATCAAACAACTAACATGCTCATGAAATTCCTTGAAGGTTCCTAACACATACGGCGATTAAAGTGTCATTAAATATATTATGGAAGACACTGAATTTTTCAAGTTCAGTTTCAGGCTCATAATGATATGGATAGAAGACATGGTTGTTTATATCATCAAACTGTGGAAACTCATAAAACTGAAGTTCTGGTATCAGTTGTAAATGGAATGAAAGTAGATGTACCCCTTCAGATAAAGGGCCAAGGTTTGCTCTTCTGTCATGGTGTATGTTAGCAAGTACACAGAGTAGGGCCAGAAGGTAGCAGTAAAAGCTCACTGTTCTGTCTTCATGTATATTAATTATAAGCTGGCAACAGATCTGACAGACTGGTAACAGTTATGTATAGGAACAGAATATTGCAGCAAGAACCAGCACAGGACAGTATACTTGAGTCATTTGGCTTTGCAGATCACAAAATGTTTATATTTGGTGTGGTAGAGAAGGGGAAGTAGTTCTGCTGAGTTTCTTTTTATAGACAAACAGTGTTGCTTGTGGACAAAAATTATTTTTCAGTATATTCTATGCTCAACAATTTCCTGTTGAAATTTCATTTGGCTTAATACTGACATTAATCCTTCAATGTTGGCCTTGATGCACTGTATGGATCTTTAATTTTTCACACTCTGCCAACCTCAGTGCACCTTATGGTCATTAATACATTTAAGAATACTGTAAATTTTAAAGCTCTCCATCCTGGGCAGTAGCTGCAATTTAAATCCCAGCATCATTGAAGGGTTAACTGGAAGTAGAACTAAGAGAAGTGATGTGTTTATTACAGGTACTAGGAACACACTCTAATGTCACAGCTGAACAGATACTTAAAATTGGAAGAGGACTGAATATGCTTGATTTGACTGACTGCGACATTACTGCCATTGAAGATGGTGCATTTAATTCACTCATTGACCTCGTCATTCTAAAACTGTCTGAGAACTACATCTGGAAAATTGGCAATAAAACATTTTCATCTCCTCGTCTTGAAGTTCTTTGTCTAGACAGAAATGGTCTAGAGGTGATAGAAGATGATGCATTTGCTCAACTTCCTATGCTTCGGAAGTTACACCTGCAACACAATAAACTTAAGAAGGTGTTCTTTACACTTCCAAGTTCGCTTAATGTCCTAGACATCTCCCACAATAACATTTTGTTTATTACCACAGATATAAACAAGGTAAGATTTAGTTCTTTTAAATTCAGTAATAAATATTTTAAATTTTTTTTTTTTTTCAATCTGATGTAAAACTTACAGATGTGGTCTTCTGGTATGTGACATCATGCTGTCTGACTGCTGGAACTAGAACATGAGGTTTGTGACAACAAGTTCTTGCAAAATGCTGGTTTACATCTATGAGACTGCATGATGCCATATCCGAAAACCTTACAGTTTAAATGTTTATCACCAAGTAAATCCCATGGGAGCATACATACAACTTCGGTCTATGCAATTTTACATCTCCCACTGCTTGTTGTTCATTATTTGAAGCTTCCCTTACGCCCTGCTGTAATAGCTGCAACAGCTCAGTCAGTAAAATGACAACCTACAGGCTGGATGGTTAGGGCTCAATTCCTTTCAGTATGAACACAGATTATTTTCCCATCACTATAGCATTAAGACTGCCTCTAGGGTTCTCAGGTACAATCTTACTCTTACTCTTCAGTTCATTCTTAGAGCATTTTGTCTCCTACAGTTGAACTAGACCCATCATGACCACCTGTCACAAGATAACCATCTAATCCTGTAATAACTCCATTCCCTAATACCACAGTCCTTCCAGAAGTCAAGTCTGTATTGTGGTTGGAGACAATCTGATTGGGGTGAAGTTGCTAGAGTATGATGCTGACCACTCATCTTCACAAGATTAAAACCCCACACCATCCAGCCCATATCCTATGCTATCTCAGCTCGGGGGGGGGGAATTATTTATTACGATTGTTAATACTGATCTGGTATCTCAACAGATAAACTTGAGGACCCTGGATGTATGTGGCAATCCACTATATGGATTTCCTCCTATAACGTCATCAAAAACACTTGAAACTCTCTGTCTTGAAGGAAAAGCTGCTGTTTTGCCACCTAACACAGCCGCTAAATTTCCTAAGCTTGCAGATATCACACTGGTAGCATCATCACAGGCTGTCCAAACTGAGCTTGACTCGACAACACAGCATGAGCTGAGCAACATGGAGAATGTAATTACATTCTG
>Ga0123353_10019819_pt1 | contig 10016 bp, 14 predicted proteins | sample TergutLab28metaG_3_FD_92763 | JGI IMG/M metagenome (GOLD analysis project Ga0123353, IMG submission 92763) | Labiotermes labralis P3 segment gut microbial communities from Petit-Saut dam, French Guiana - Lab288 P3 | ecosystem: Host-associated > Arthropoda: Insects > Digestive system > Gut ...
GATTCGCGAACTGGAAGCGGAAGCGGAAGCCATCAAAGCGAACCTTACCGCGCACATGGACGCGGAAGACATGGAAACCATCAAGGCGGATTGCTTCACCATTCGCTGGACGTCCTACACCACCAACCGGATTGACACCGCCGCCATCAAAAAGGAGATGCCGGAACTCGCCGCCCGCTACACCGTGACCAACGCCGCCCGCCGCTTTCAAGTGGCATGACAAAAGCCCTATATCAGCCGCTAGCTAAAATGACTGATACAAGGCTCCCTATCACCGCCGGGGCGGGACGGGTATATTATGCCCCTCCCGCCATGAATAATCAAGAAAGGAGGGTAATAGGATGAACTCACAAGACTTGATTGAGAGATTAAAAGCACTACCGCGAGAAGATTACGATAAGTTAGAGTCTTACGTCAATTCTCTACTTGTCAAGAAAGGAATGATACCAATGACCAATGACAGGATGAACCACGATATCAGATGCCCCTATTGCAAGAAGCTTATAGCTAAAAAGCATGACGGGAAGGTTTACGTCTGGTGCAAGCTTTGCAGGCAGGAAGTACTACTCAACACGGAACATGATCACAACCAAAATTCAAGAAAGGAAATGTGAAACCATGAAGATTAATGGCATTGATGACGTACAGCTAGCCATCCATATGGCGATGGGTTTAGCCTCATATCTGCACGAACAACATTTCGGTCATTCCTATTCCATCATGCATAATAACGATATTCTCGCCGCACTCATGCGCCACCCGGAAGCTGAAGAACTATTAAGATGCAGCAGGGATATAAGCAATATGATTTTTATCATTGAGGACATTCTACGAGATGCACATACGGCGATAGAAGAAAACTATCGGGTGTACATTGACGGCGAGAAGGCACACGGAAAGCGCGAGCCGAACGACTAGCACATAAGGGTATAGAAAAGGGCGGTATAAAAGCCGCCCTTTCTTGTGTCTCCGTTTGCGTCTACATGGTGGACACACTTATAGACACACTCCCCGCGCATAGTGACCGCATTCCCCATATACCCGCTTTAGCTTGATGGGAAATGATAAAAATGGCAAAAATGGCAATTGCAATTTGCCATATGGCAAAAATGGCTATGCCCATATACCCGCTTTAGCTTGATATTGTTTTTTGTCTTCTTCTTGGTGCTTTTCGTGAACGTTCGTTCTTCTCTCTTCTCATTTGGGTCGCTTGACAGCGGTTTTTGATAGTTCTTCGGCCTTGCGCTTTTCTTCGTTGTCTGCTTATGCCGGCATCGGCACGCGTTTCCGTCTTACTTTGTCCGCTCCTAGGACGAAGTTCTAAATCGTTCCGTTTCCCTTGCGCGGAAGCAATCCCCGCGCTTATCACGCCTATCTGCCGCGTGGTATAGAGCGCGTACTCTGTCACGTCATCTTGCATTTCACGGGCTGTTGGGTTGAATACTGATACAGGCTTACGCGGGTATTCTTTGCCATCCGCGCCTATTGAGGTGGTAACTTTTACCAGCTCCCCTTTGCTTTCCATATCTTCCCGCGCTTTGCTCACGGTTGGATGACTCACACCCAAACCCACCGCAATCTGCCTGTCGGAAACTTCCGGCGTATCGACAAGCTGTTCGCGTATCAACCCACGTTTCTGCTCCTGTGTAAGGTGACGCCTTGCCGTCGGTTCTGATGCTTGTTTCCAACTGGCGGAATCCGCCAGTTGACTCCATTTGTTTATTTCTCTGACCTCGCTTAGACTTCTTCCGGAATTTAAAGAGCGGGATACCCTCCCGCCTTAATTGTCAATTTCCCTAGCTTCGTTAAAAAAACTCCGGGAATTGTTTTCTTGCGTATTCTAGCCGTTGTTCTTCTGTCAAGGTCTCCCACCATTCCGGCAACTCACGCGCCGCCCTATCATATGCTAGTTTTATTTGCGCTTCACGTGTTCGCTTTATGTTCTCCTCGTTCCGCTTGTCAATCATGTTACATTCTCCTTTTCTTTTTCTTGTAAAGTCATCCAGTGCTTTATAAAATCCTCATCCTTTTCTATAAACCGACTTCGGCATGTTTCGCACATTCCGGCGTGTTCGCGTTCTATGTAGTCATCATGCTTTTCGTTGAAATATTCTTCAAGCAAAGCGGCAACGTCTCCACGCTCGCGAAGTTCCTTTTTCGTCAACGGTCGTTCTATGTTGTACGCCCTGCCGCCTTCAAACTCTTTCAACGCCTGTTCGATAGGCATATAGCGCACATCATCGCCACGGTAGTAAACCCTTATCAGCGGGCGAAGCGCGTCAAGTTTTTTTAACCTTGTTTTAGCGTTCATACAATGCCTCCCGGATGTCCATTATTGCCCGTTTCTATCCGTATACGCCTCCAGTGCTTCGATACGTGTCACGATGTCGGCCTGTTCAATAATCTTGTAAGCAGTGTCAATAAGCGTCTTAGCGGCGTTTAGCCGTGTTTGCGGCGGCGCATCGTTATCATTCATAATTTCGTCAATGATTCGCGCCGCCGCGTTGATTCTCAAGCGCAAATAATCAGATGCCTCCGCTACTGCTTGCCGCTTTCGCCGTTCGTATTCATCCGCGAAATCCTGTTCACGAAGGATATTAAACGCGGTAGTAATTGGAATACGAACGGACGCTGCTGCATCCTTTACGGTAGGGTTTACCAGTAATGCGCTTAGAAATAGGTCACGTTTAGCGTTTTTCACGGGCATACTTTCCCTCCAGTCCCGGCATAAAACGCCGCTACGGGCTTAAAAACGGGCTTAAAACGCATTTCTATATATCCGCTCCGCTTTGGGTGCATTCCCTAGCGCATGCAACCACCGTTTCAAACATGTTTGCGAGTTCGTCAACCTTGCCGGAATCCGCGAAGCTTTGCAGGGAAATCGTCACTGTTTTTCCAATAAGGCGCTCACCTTCCGCGTTGAAATAATCCGGTCGGCTAATTTGCAACCGTTTCGCTTGCGGGTAAAACCGGATAACGCCGCTTTTCGTTTCTATGGTCACGGGTTGCTCATTCTCAAACCATTTTTCATAAATCTTCATTGTCGAATCATCCTTTGGTTTAATATGATGTCTCATAAAGTCTCAAGGCTCGTATGTTCCCGGAAAAAAAGTGATTGATATTGTAGTCGGAATCCCGGTATTCTGTTGCAAAATGCTTGTCTATCATTGCCGGATAATATTCCGCGTCTATATCCGGATATTCCCCATGAACATCATAGACAAATGACATGACGCGAATAATATGTTCAATCTGCCGGACGCGTATATTCGGGTGCGGTATTTTTAACGTCAGTTCGTACCGCGAGAAATAATAATCAAAAACGCCCAGCGTTTCATCAAGCGTATAGGATGGGTCATCAATCTTGCTATAGGCTATCGTAGCAAACGAATTGAATAGCTTAATGTTGAACTTCATTTCGTCACCTCCTTGACAAGTTTCGGTTAAAGAGTGGAATCTTTTCCGTCAGGAAAAATTCCCTTTTAAGGTACCTTCCCATATTAGTTATCAGTACGTCCAATTCTTAGATAACGTAGGTTCTTAATTAAGTGGTATAAATTTGAACCTTTGATAGGGCTCATTTTTATACCTTTGATACAAAGGCTCATTTTTATACCTTTGATATTTTATCAAAGGCTCATTTTTATACCTTAGATAAATTAGTATGCCCATCATTTCACCACCTTTTATTTTTTGATTTGGTAATATGAAACATGGTGTTTTGTAAGCGTTCCGGTCTCCCTGTATCGAAGTGAACCGCGCCGATGTGTAATAAGGTCTGTGTTTAACAGTTCGGCTTTTGCCCGCTTTAATGTTGCCATTGACATGCCCGCATCATGTGCTAGTTCCGCGTTGGTGCGGGTGAATGTATCCAGCCCTTTAACGGTGAACCGTTGCTCAAGTTCATTCAGCACACAAAAAAGCCACTTTGCATTTATAGATAAAGCTTGATATTGCGACTCGTTAAATATGGCGCGTGTCAATTGAAGAAAGTAAGTGTTTCCATGTTTCGGCATTGTCTATCATCCTTTGGTTTTAACGCTATGCGTTCCTAGTTTGCGCCTGTTCCGCCATCCAGCGTTTAAATGGCTCGATGGGTATTAAAACCTTTGTACCCGCACGAAGAACCGGGAATCCCGGCGTACGTGTCCATTGTCGCAATGTTGGAATGCTTATTTGCGCCACTTGGCACGCTTCCGCTGTTGTATAGACTAGTTTTTCCATGCTTTGACCTCCCATATTTAGTATGCTACGCGATAGTTACAATCTAATTGTAGTGTATTTCGCGTTATTGTCAATACCTGCTTCGCGTTTCGCGAAATTTATTATTGCTTTATCAGATTTCTAGGTGTATCTTATTAGTGAGGTGGTGGAAGTGATAAAAGACAATATTAAGAACGCACGTGAAGCGGAAGGAATTAGCAAAGCGGAACTCGCTAGGAGGCTACACATAAAATATTCAACATACAACGGCTATGAAACAGGGCATCGCAAGCCACCGGCGGTTATGCTGTCGAAGATGGCGGAGGTGTTAAGCGTGCCGGTTGATTATTTGCATCATGGCGTTACAAAACAAATGATAAAAGAGCGATATATATACATGGCGCAAACAATGGAAGAAAAACAACTGCTATCCGCATTCTGGAAGATGAATAAAACCGGTCGGAGGCGAGCCATTGAGAACGTGAGTGACCTAGCAAAGATAGATGATTATACGGTGCAGGATGTTGTTGATATGTTCAAGGGAAAAGGCTCCCTAGTCGATGGATATAACGCGGGCAACAAAGAGGATTAGCAATGCCAAAGAAAAAAGCGTCTGAACTAAAACGCGCCCGGAACGGTGCCGGAAGCGTTCAATTCCTTGACAATGGGAAGGTGCGCATACTGTTCATGATGCCCGCGAACCCTGTCACCGGGAAGCCGCCCTATAGAACGAGCATTGACGGCGATACGGAAGAAGCTGCGCGGTTGGTAATGAGTAAACGCATAGCCGCCGTTTCTGAAAACACGTATCAAAAGCCGTCATACATGACCTTTGGTACTTGGCTTGATATTTATCAAAATGAGTTTATGGACGGCATCAAGGAAAGTACACGAATAGCCTATGAGGGAATCATCAACCGTTATTTAAAGCCTTGTTTCGGGAAGTATCGCCTTTTTGAATTAAACCCATCGCTTATAAAGAGCGAGTATAATAAGCTTCGCAAGGGTACCGGGAAGAAGAGCGGAATATCACCGAAGACAATACGCAACGTGAACGGGCTCATGCATAACATACTTGAAAAAGCCGTTGAACCATATAGGCATATACAACGCAACCCGGTTTTAGGTATATCCCTCCCGCGAGTAGAGAAGCGGGAAGCTACGGTAATTGAACGGGATAACGTTGACCGCTTCTTAGCGGCTATTCGCGGTCATAAATACGAAGCTTTATATTTCTTTGATTTATTCTGCGGCTTGCGTCAAGGCGAGGCACTCGGGTTGACATGGAAGGATGTTGATTTTAAGGACGGATTGATAACCGTTAGGCATCAACTCCAACGCGAGAAGAAGAAGGACGGCATCTATCGCCTTGTAAGCTTGAAGAACGATGACAAGAGCCGCCGCACAATCAAACCACCTAGAGCCGTTCTGGATATGCTCCGTCATGTCAAGGCAACACAAGCACAATGGCGGCTAACCCTTGGCAGTGAATATAATAACCCTATGAATCTGGTATTCACGCATGAAAACGGTCAGCATCTGCCGGCTAATACTGTTTATGTGCCTTTTAAGAAGATTGTAAGAGGCTTGGGGCTTGGTGACGTACGTTTTCATGATTTACGTACGTCAGCCGGGTTATATGCCCGTGAAAACGGCGCGAGCTTAAAAGAAATTCAGCTAATGTTAGGTCATAGCGTCCTATCTACCACAATGGATATATACGGCACAAAGTCGGAATACCTTGAGAGTAGGACGGCGGAAAACCTTGATGCTTTCATCCGGTCTAGGATGGCTTGAAATGGCTTTTTTCGTGTCGAACTGTATAAAGAACTGTATAAAACGCATTATTTAGACACAATAAAACCCTTATAAATCGTTATGATATAAGGGTTTTCTCTATGGTGGAGGTGAGGGGAGTCGAACCCCTGTCCGGAAGCAAGCCGACGTTGTGTTCTCCGAGCGCATCCCGTGTTTTAAAGTTTCCTCCCCGGACGCCCGCGGGCAGGCTTCCGGTTACGGTAGCTTCATCAATGCCGGTACGCCGCTAAGCTTAAGCGTACCCGTTCCCCGCTTTCATGACGCCGGTTGCCGGATGTGCGGGGCACCCGGGCCGACGCGCGGCATTAAGCCGCGAAGGCTAAATGATTATTGTCGTTTCTTTATTTGTCCCGTTATTACGCGGTTCAGGGCCGCGGCTCGCTGACAACGCCTTCAAAAACCCCCGTCGAATCCGGAACACCCCCATGTTAGCCGTCCGTGTTTCGCCTGTCACGGAACGCTCTTTGAATTTCCCTTTCCGCGTCATGCTCAGCCGCGCTGGTGCGTTTATCATGCGTATGCTTACCCTTGCACAGGCCCAGTTCCAGCTTCATCAGCCCGTTTTTCAGGTAGAGCCGCAGCGGAATAAGCGTATAGCCCTGACGCTGCACCAGCCCGTGCAGTTTGCGGATTTCGGGTTTCCGAAGCAGAAGCTTTTTAGGGCGCATCGGATCTTGATTGGAAAAACTGCCGTGTTCATACGGACTGATATGCATGCCCTCGGCAAAGACCTCTCCGTTTCGCACCGCCGCGTATGATTCCTTCATGCTCACACGGCCTTGCCGGATGGATTTGACTTCCGTTCCCTTCAGCACAATGCCGCATTCATAGGTTTCTTCCACAAAGTAATCGTGCCGCGCCCTACGGTTTTGCGCGACGGGCTTGACGCCCTCATGACCAGGCATCACAACCCCTCCCCTGCTCCGCCTCGCGCGGGGCATTATAGCATAAAGCGGGGACACATTGCAATGACGGGTGTCCGCCGATATAATGGGATACAGTTTATACAGAGCTTAACGTTTGCGGGGTGCGCGTATGAAGGATAAGGCTGAAAAAGCACGGGCGGCTTCCCTGGTACTGGCTGCCACAGAGTTTGATTTAAGGAATACGGCGCTGCGAATGGCGGCGGAAGCGTTGCAGAAAGCCAAAGCCAACCTGTTTGACGCGAACCGCGCCGATAGGGACGATGCCGCGGAGCAAGGCCTCGCGCCGCCCCTGCTGCATCGGCTCGTTTTTGACGAAGGCAAGCTGTCGGAGGTCATACGGGGGCTTACCGCGCTGGCGGATTTACCCGATCCCATCGGACGCGTGACGCTTTCGCGCGAGCTCACGCCGGGGTTATGTCTCTACCGTGTCACCTGCCCTATCGGCGTGATCGGCGTCATTTTTGAAAGCCGGCCCGACGCGCTGGTGCAAATTGCTTCGTTGTGCGTCAAAACGGGTAACGCGGCGCTATTGAAAGGTGGTTCCGAAGCCAAGCGAACCAACCGCGCGTTGTTTGAGGCGCTTGGCGAGGCTTTCTCGCGCGCAGGGCTGCCTCAAGATACCTTGGGTTTGATGGAGACACGGGATGAAGTGGGGCAGATGCTTGGCTTGGATAGCCTGATTGACTTGATTATACCGCGCGGCAGTAACGCGTTTGTACGCGAAATTATCAAAAACAGCCGCATCCCGGTGATGGGCCATGCTGACGGGGTATGCCATGTTTATGTAGACGCGATGTATGATAAGGAGATGGCCTTGCGCGTCGTTTTGGACAGTAAAACACAATACGCGGCCGTTTGTAACGCGGCGGAAACGCTGTTGGTGCACACGCATTCCGCGGACAGCTTTTTACCGTGCTTAAAGCCTATGATGGATGACGCGGGCGTCACGTTATACGGCTGCCGGCGCACCCGCGGCATCATCGCATGCCCTGAAGCCGATGAGACCGGCTGGGGGCGCGAATACTTGGACTTGAAAATGGATGTACGGGTAGTGGACTCGCTTGAAGAAGCCATTGCCCATATTAATCGGTATGGATCCGGGCACACCGACGCCATTGTAACCACCGACAGCGCCGCGGCGGAGACGTTTATGACGCGGGTGGACAGCGCGGGTGTGTTTCATAACTGCTCGACCCGCTTTTCAGACGGTTTTCGCTATGGATTCGGCGCGGAAGTCGGCGTAGCCACGGGCAAGCTGCACGCGCGCGGCCCCGTGGGGACGGAAGGCCTTACTACTTACAAATATCGCTTGATAGGTAAGGGACACACGGTGGGCGACATGGCAAGCGGCCGCGCTTTTTATACGCATAAAGACCTGTAACATCAGCGCGGCATATGGCTTATCGCAGGGACGCGATGACTTGCGTCAAGTAGGACATGGCCGTGGTGAGCGTAGCCGCCTGTAGGTTTTCCTGATCTAACGTTCTGCTTAAATTGAGGATGGCGTCTTCCAACGCCTGATACATATCCGGATCCGTTACGCCGGATAGTATCAACTGCGCTTGTGCGAGCAGGCTTTCGGCATCGGGCCTAAGCGTAGTCTCCACAACATAATCACCGCCATGCTGCGTGTACGCGTTGTGCAATGTACACACAATCATGCTGTTGAGCGCGGCGTTACGGTCCGCGTCCGCCGTATATTGCAAGGTGGCAAAATCACCAAAGTGTTTTCTGAGCGTATCATCATACTTTGTGCCGATTAAGGGATATAACGGATGCCCCTTCGGGATGACGATAACGCCGCTGTTGCCCACCGATACGAACGGGCAGAAATCGGTTGCCAACATTTTAGAATCGCGGCAGATCATCATGACCTTATGCATCTGACATTCCGTGATGGGGCCTGCACCCTTGGCCCAGTAATCTGTCGTGGTACCATAGCCGAACGCGTCCGCGCGGCAAGCCTCCGTAGCTAACTGCCCTGATACGGCGCATGTCGTTAGTTTTTCCACCCCGTAATCCTCCGGGTTCCCCGGCAGTATATCGCGGTTGGGCAATCCCTCGTGAATTTTAGTCATGTAAGCCTTCCACAGGGGTATTGCGCTGTTGGCGGCGGTGGTTTTTCCTGAGAGGGGCTTATAGTTATCATGCCCTATCCATACACTGGATACGTAATATCCCGTGACACCCGTAAAGGAAATACCCCGGCTGTCGGAGTTTGTACCTGTCTTGCCTCCGACGGTTTGCCCGGACATTTTGGCGGCGGACCCGGTTCCGTTGGAAATAGCCGTTTTTAGCATGTCTACAATCATGAACGATGTGGAAGGCTTGAATACTTGCCGCCGCGTTTGCCTGGCATGGCTATCCCATATCACCGTACCGCTCGCGTCTGAGATGCCCAGGAAGGATATCGGCTGCTGATAAATACCGCCGTTGGCCAGTGTGCCGAACGCGACGGACATCTGCAACGGTGTGATACCGCTGGAACCCAATGAAAGCCCGAACGGCGTGGCGTCGATATGATCTCTGTTGACCCCCATTTGCAGCAGGTAATCCACGGATCTGTCAATTCCCACCAGTGTCATTAATGCCTGAGCCGCCGCCGTGTTATGGCTGCTGTTCATGGCCTTGCGAAGCGTTTCAGCGCCGACATATCCGCCGCCGCCGAAATTTTGCGGCCAGGAATCCTCGCCCTTAGCGTTCTTCCAACCTTGAATGGGAACCGGAATGTTGTAAACAATGCTCGCCGGTGAGCCGCCCAGTTCGATGGCCGGCGCATATACCGCTATGGGCTTGATAGAGGAACCGACAGGCATTTTCATATCCGTTGCGCGGTTGAGCGTCTTGCGCTGCGTCGGCCGGGTGCGTCCGCCCACGATGGCCTTTAGCTCCCCGGTCCGGTAGTCCAGCACGACGGCCGCGGCTTGAGGCTGTATAATGTCGGTGTAGGTGCCGTCCGCGTTTCGCGGGCGATATACCTTATCGGCAGGGTCACGCAAAGCCGGATAGTTTTTATAGTTTTCAAGCGTGGATTCCACAATTTCCTGAATACCGGTATCGATGGCCAAC
>Ga0123353_10019820_pt1 | contig 10016 bp, 7 predicted proteins | sample TergutLab28metaG_3_FD_92763 | JGI IMG/M metagenome (GOLD analysis project Ga0123353, IMG submission 92763) | Labiotermes labralis P3 segment gut microbial communities from Petit-Saut dam, French Guiana - Lab288 P3 | ecosystem: Host-associated > Arthropoda: Insects > Digestive system > Gut ...
ACTACTCCGCAACAAGAAACATCACGCACAATGCTGCGCAAAAATCATATATCGAAATTTTTGCTTGCATTCTGCTATGTTTCTAGCCGCGGAGCAGTATAAAAGAGTAGCATAGGGGGAATCAGCGATGGCCAACCGAAACGAAAACAACCCGTCCCAGGCGTGGGCGGATTTCGCGTCCTCGGGCCGGGTGGAGGATTATCTGCGCTACCGGGCGGCGGAAAACCGGGCCGACGCCGTCACCGGAATCAGCGGAGGGAGTATTGCCCATGCGGACAGCCGCACTGGTGCTGCGCGCCGCCGAAATCAAGGAAAACGACCGCCTGATCACGGCGCTTACTGAGGAGCTGGGCGTGGTGCGGGCCTTCGCCAACGGCGCGAAACGGCCCAAGAGCCCGCTGCACGGCGCCTGCCAGCCCTTCGCCCACGGCGAGCTGGAGCTCACGCGGCGGCGGGATACTTACGTTGTCACCGGCGCGCAGGCCCGGGGCGTGTTCTTCGAGGGCCTTGCCTCGGATCTGTCGCGCCTGGCGCTGGCGGGCTACTTCGGCGCGCTGTGCGGGGAACTCGCCCCGAAGGAGGAGCCCGCCCCCGAGCACCTGCGCCTGGTCCTGAACGCCCTGCATTTTCTGAGCGCGGGGCTGCGCCCGCAATGGCTGCTCAAGGCCGTGGTGGAGCTGCGGCTGCTGTGCCTTGCGGGGTATATGCCCGATCTGGAGGCAAGAGGCGAGAGACAGGAGGCAGGATTGTACCTGGACTGCGCGCGGGGCGTACTTGTGCCGGACGCGGGGCAGGGCAGGGTATTGCTCACCCCGTCCGTGGGGGAGGCCATGCGGTTTATCTGTCAGGCCCCGTTGGAGCGGGCGTTCCGGTTCACCTTGCCGGAGGAGGGCCTGCAAGCGCTTTCGTTCGCGGCGCAGACATATTTATACCATCAGACGGGCCGAAGATTTGAGGAGCTGGCGTACTGGGAGGGGGTAAGCGTATGAGAGGAGAGTTCTCATAGCCACCTGGATCATCCACATGCGCGTGGCGGCGTACCTCGCGCACCCTCCCAACCGTAGAGGCTCGCCATTGGCGAAACACTCGTAGGGCGCGGCACCGCCCCGCCGTTTACGACACATGGAGACATACATATGACCAAACACCTCAAGACCCTCGAACTGGATAAAATCCTTGCCATGGTGGCCGAAAAGTGCGCCTGCGACGACGCGCGGGAGTTGGCCGCCTCCATCGAACCGGAGCCGAATGTGCAGCTGGCCCAGGCCCTGCTCAACCAGACGCGGGACGCCCACATGCTGCTGGCGCGCTTCGGCGGGCCGGCCTTCGGCGGACTGGCGAACATCAATAACGCCCTCAAGCGAGGGCAGGCCGGCGGCATCCTCACCCTGCGGGAGTTTTTGCTTATCGCCCAGGTGCTGCGGGTGCTGCGCGCCATTGTCACCTGGAGAGAGGGCAATTCCGGCGTGGAGACCTGCCTGGACGCCCTGTTCGGCGGCATCTCCCCGAACAAATACCTGGAGGAGGCCATAGGCAATGTGGTGCTCTCGGAGGACCGCATCGCCGACCACGCTTCGCCCGCGCTGGCGGATATCCGCCGCAAAATACGCGTGCAGGAGAGCAACGTGCGCGCGCGGCTGGAGAGCCTCACGCGCTCGCAGGCGTACTCGAAGTATTTGCAGGAGAGCCTGGTGACCATGCGGGGCGGGCGCTTCGTGGTGCCGGTGAAGGCCGAGTATCGCGGGGAGATCCCCGGGCTGGTGCACGACGCCTCGGCCAGCGGGGCCACGGTGTTCGTGGAACCCATGGCCGTGGTGGAGGCCAACAACGAGATCAAAGTACTCCAGGGCAAGGAGAGGGAGGAGATCGAGCGCATCCTGGAGGAGCTCTCGCAGCTGGCGGGGAGCTTCTACGAGCCCATCGCCGCCGCCTTCGAGTGCGCGGTGGAGCTCAACGTAATCTTCGCCAAGGCACACCTGGCCTACGACATGAAGGCCGGCGTACCAGAACTCAACAACAGCGGCGAAATCGTGCTGCGCCGCGCCCGGCACCCGCTGATCTCGAAGGACAAAATCGTGCCCATCGATGTCAGCCTGGGGGTGGAGTTCGACGCGCTGATTGTCACCGGGCCCAACACCGGCGGCAAGACTGTGAGCCTGAAAACCATAGGCCTGCTCAGCCTGATGGCCATGTGCGGGCTGATGATCCCCGCCGCGGAACGCAGCCGGGTATCGGTATTCAACCAGGTGCTGGCCGACATAGGCGACGAGCAGAGCATTGAGCAGAGCCTTTCGACTTTTAGCAGCCACATGACGAATATTATTTCCATCCTGGAGAACGCTGACAGCCATAGCCTGGCGCTGATCGATGAGCTGGGCGCGGGCACTGACCCCGTGGAGGGCGCGGCGCTTGCCATGGCGATCATAGAAGCACTGCGCAGGAAAGGCGCGAAGCTCGCCGCTACCACGCATTATGCTGAACTCAAGGCCTACGCGTTGCAAACCCCCGGCGTGGAGAATGGCTCCTGCGAGTTCGACGTACAGACCCTGCGGCCCACATACCGGTTATTGATTGGGGTGCCTGGAAGATCAAACGCGTTCGCGATTTCAGAACGGCTGGGCATGCCCCTGGATGTCGTCGACCGCGCCCGGGATTTGGTGAGCACCGAGGGTACGCGCTTCGAGGACGTGATCGGCCAGCTGGAGAAAAAGCAAAATCTCGCTGACCAGGCAAAAGAAGAGACCGAGCAGCTGAAAGAGCAGGCGCGCAAAGCTCTGGAGGAGGCCGGGCGCGTCAAAGAGGAGGCCGTCAAAAAGCAGGAGAAGATCCTAGAGGACGCGCGGGCCATGGGGCGGCAGATCAGCGAGAAAACCCGCCGCGAGGCCTACGCCCTGCTGGGCGAGTTGGAGCGGATCAAAAAAGAGAAGGACAGCGAAAAGGACATCCAGGCCCTAGCCCGGCGGGCACGCGCGGCCATGAAGAAGGGCCTGGACTCCCTGGACGATGTCTCCCGGGGGGAAATCGAAATCGAGGACGACGAGGCATACGTGCTGCCGCGCGATCTGACCATAGGCGACACGGTGCGCCTGGCGAATATGAAAATTCAGGCCACGGTGCTGGAACTGCCGGACAGCAAGGGGCAGCTGAAGGTGCAGGCGGGCTCTGTGACAATGCGTGTGGCTTTGGAGAACATACGCCTGATAGAGGCAAGAGGCAAGACGCAAGAGGCAGGAAAAAGGCGCTCTAAATCCGGCGGCGACCCCGTGCAGCCCAACACCGCCGCAGAGACGCGCCTCGACCTGCGCGGTCAGACCGTGGAGGAGTGCCTGATGGAGCTGGACCGCTTCATGGACCAGGCGCTGCGCACCGGGATACGGGAGTTCACTATCGTGCACGGCAAGGGCACCGGAGCTTTACGCGCGGCCGTTCAGAAGTACTTGCGCAGCTCGCAGTTCGTGAAGACTTACCGCCTGGGGGTATACGGCGAGGGCGAGACGGGAGTCACGATTGTGGAACTGAAATAAATGAGAAATTATACTACTCCGCAACAAGAATCATTACGCATCATGCTGCGCAAAAAACCATACACCAAAGCTTTTTGCTTGCATTCTGCTATGCTTCTAATTGCGGAGTAGTATTAGAATGCAGAATGCAGAAATGAGCCCGTTCCCATTTCTGCATTCTGCATTCTGCATTATCATTTATTATTTTAGTTTACCAGTCCCACGGATTGTTCCCGTAGCCGCCGTAATCCCTGTCGTCGTCGTAATACCAGGGGCGGGTCTCCTCCTCCGCGGGGACGGAGGTGCCCTTGTCCTCCACAAGTTTTACGCTGACCTCGAAGGTGGTGATGCTGTAATTGGCATCCACGCGGGCGATGGTGAGCTTTAGCTCCTCGCCCACCTTGCCCTTTTCCACGGCGGAAAGCAGCACGTCGGCCTTGTTGAGCGGCTTGCCGTCCACATGGGTGATGATGTCGTTGGCCTTGATGTCGGTGCCGGTGATGTCGCTGTCCTCGTCGATCTTCGCGATGATCAGGGAGCCGGAGGGCAGGTTGTTGATGCGCACCACGTAGTAGCCCCGCTGGGTCTGGCTGGCGGCGATATACTGGATGCCCAGCTTCGGGCGGTCGGGCACGTAGCCCTTGGCGATGAGGTTGTTGACGACCTCCTGTACCACCTTGGAGGGGACGGCGAAGCCCATGCCCTCGTACTGCATGTCGACAATCTTCTGGGAGTTGACCCCGATGACCTGGCCGTAGGAGTTCACCAGCGCGCCGCCGGAGTTGCCCGGATTGATGGGCGCGGTGTGCTGTATGGTCTGCATCTTGTACTTGCTGGTGATGGGCCGCTCGATGGCGGAGACGATGCCGTTGGTGAAGGAGCCCTTGAACTCCACGCCGCCGGGATTGCCGATGGCATACACCGTATCGCCCACCCGCAGCTTGTCGGAATCCCCGAACTCGGCGCCCTTGAGGCCGGTGGCCTTGATGCGCAGCAGGCCCACGTCGGAGCGGTTGTCGAAGCCCACGATGGTGGCGTCGTAGGTGGTGCCGTCGGCCAGCTCCACGCTCACGCGCTCCTTGCCGTTGATCACGTGCGCGCAGGTGAGCACGTAGGTGTAGGTTTTGGTGCTGTCCTCGTGCAGGAGGATGCCGCTGCCCTCGCCCACCACGCTGTCGCTGCGCCCGCTGTAGAGCTGCACGGCCACGTTGGAATCCTTCAGCTTCTCATGGACCTGCACGGAGGTGAGCATGCTGCCCGGCGCTGCGGCGCCGGCCTGTGTGGGGGTCTCGGCGATCTCCAGGCGGCTGCCGTCGTCCGCCGCGCCGCCCTGCTGCGAGCTGTCCGGGCGCGCGGGGGGATCGGGCCTTTTGCTGCGGTAGACGCCAAGCCCTACAAAGATGCCCACCACAATCGCCAGCGCCGTGAACACCGAGAATACCACCAGGCCGCTGCGCTTGCTCTTCGGCGGCTCCTGGGCGCCGCTTTGCACGGACGGGCGCGCGTATACCGGCGGCGGCGGGGGGTAGTAGAGACCTCCCTGCGGCGGGTAGGGCGGAGGAAATCCCTGCGTATACGCGTAGGGCGGGGGCTGGACGGGCGGGGGCTGGACGGGCGGGGGCGCGGGAGACGCTGCGGGCGGCGGCTCGGGGGCGGCGGGGGCCTCCGGGTCGGGCAGAAGAGCCGGCTCCGCTTCGCGCCTGGCCCAATCGGATCCGTAAAGGTAGGTGTTGTTGTCTTCCATAGGGGGTAACTCCTTCCTGCTTGAGTGAAGCGTTGCATCATACTGGTAGTATACCACGCGATTATGAAGTCCGCATGAACGGCGGGTGAAAATTGGAACAAAAAAATCTTGACCAAATGCTGGATTTGGGCTTGCTTTTTGCATTCGGTAGTGCTATAATCATTCTTGTCCGAGTGTCATCAATAATTAAAGAGGAGGGAATTTGCATGAGGACAAAGAGAATTTTGAGCATATTGCTGGCTATGATCATGGCTGTGGGCGCGTTCGGCGTTATCAGCGTGCACGCGCAGGCGGAAGAGGAGATCTCGTTCGGGCCCGGCGCGCAGGGATGGGCCGGCGCCGTCACCATCGCAGAGGACGTTGCCGCGGCCGGCGGCGTGGACTCCGCGGTCATCGTATGGGAGGCGTTCCTGTGCGCGGGCCACCGCATACCGGACTGCACCGTCTGTGCAGGCAACGCCGCCAGCTTCATCAAGCTGTACGACACGGTTACCACTCCCGAACATGCCCTGGCGAACGTCCAATGGGAAGCCTGGTGGGCACTGAGCAACACCGATATCTCGATAACCAACCCGGTCGTCATTAAGCCAAACCAGGCCCAGGCGGCAAACACTTCCGGCTCCTACCTGGAAATCAGCCGGATTTCGGACAGGACGGACGTCAAGCTCGTGATCACGCAGGTGAAGGGCCAGGAAAGGTACGGCTGGGTGCGCGTGCGGCTGACCGTCACCGTGGCAGGCGGCACACCCGCCACCGCGACTAGCGCTGACATCTGGGTGCAGCTGCGCGACCCCAGCAAGCTGGCCAATCTGCTGCTGAAAGCCGACGCGGAACTGTTGAAGACGGACAGGTACACCAAGGCTTATATCAACAACCTCAGGATTGTTACCGACGCGGCGAAGCTTGACATCAAGAAGAAGATTACCCAGGCGGAACTCGACGCATGGGTGGATGTTGTGCAAAAGGCCATTGACGGCAAGAAGTCCGACGGTACCTCCGTAGGCAAGCGGTGGAAGGTCAATACCTGGGGCTGGGACTGGTGGGACAACCTCTGGCCCGACAGCTTCTGCAAGGTCTGGTGGTCATTCAAAGACTTCTTTAACCCCTTTATCGGATTCCTGGGCCAGGTGGGCAAGGCTTTGGGCTTCCTGCTGCCGCTGTTCGGTATGCTCGGCGGACTGCTTGGGCTCTAAATCCCACGCAACACAAAAACAAAAACACAGCCGCCTGCTCGAGGATGAGCGGGCGGCTGATCTAATGCTTAATGCTTAATTATTAGTGCTCCGCACGTCCTTGATAATGAGTGTCGCTCCGCGAAAAATCAGTTTTCGCGGAGCGATTAATTAAGAATTAAGCATTGTATCACGCCCAGCCCCGCAGCCGCACGGCGTCGGCCACGCGCCGGATGGCGATCATATACGCCGCGTCGCGCAGGCAGACGTTCTTTTCCTTCGCCAGGGCATATACGGCGGCAAAGGCGCGGGACATGGCGAAATCGAGCTTGCCGAGGGCTTCCTCGCGGGACCAGAAATAGTTCATGTTGCACTGCACCTGCTCGAAGTAGCTGCAGGTCACCCCGCCGGCGTTGCACAGGAAATCGGGGATGAGCTGTATGCCGGCGGCGTCCACCAGAGGGTCGCAGTCGGGGGTCACGGGGCCGTTGGCGCCCTCGGCGATGAAGCGCACCCGCTTGGAGATCTGCGCGAAGTTCGCCGGCGTGATCTGGTTTTCCAGCGCGGCGGGGATGAGGACATCCACGTCCTGGGCCAGCCACGCGTCGCCGGGGAGGATCTCATAGCCCAGGGCAGCGGCCTTCGCCTTATCGATGCTGCCGAACTTATCCTTGATGGCCACCAGAGCGTCGATATCGCAGCCGTCCAGCTTGCGGAAGGTGTAGGCGGTTTTGTCGGCCTGATCCCAACAGGAGACGCAGACGACCTTGCCGCCCAGCTCGATATAGAGCTTCGCGGCGTATTCGGCCACGTTGCCGAAGCCCTGGATGCTGGCCGCGGTGGCGGTGATGTCCACGCCCTCGGCCTCGAGGAGGTCGCGCAGGGTGTAGATCACGCCGTAGCCCGTGGCCTCCGTGCGGCCAAGGGAGCCGCCCATGCCCACCGGCTTGCCGGTGATCACGCCGGGGTAGCGCCCGCCGGCCAGGGCCTCGTATTCGTCCATCATCCACAGCATGTGCTGGCCGTTGGTCATCACGTCGGGGGCGGGCACGTCGATGTTTGGGCCCACCTGGGAGTACAGCTGCCGGATGTAGCCGCGGCAGAGCCTCTCCTGCTCGCCCAGGGACATCTCCCGCGGGTCGCAGATGATGCCGCCCTTGCCGCCGCCCAGGGGGATATCCACCACGGCGGTTTTCCAGGTCATCCACGTGGCCAGGGCCCGCACGGTGTCGGCGGTCTCGTGGGGGTGGAAGCGGATGCCGCCCTTGGCGGGCCCCCTGGCGTCGTTGTGCTTGATGCGAAAGGCCCGGAACACCTTCACGCTGCCGTCGTCCATCTTCACGGGGATGGTGAAGTGGAACTCCTTCATGGGGGCGCGCAGCAGGTCGCGCACGCCGCCTTCGAGGCCGACCATGTCGGCCACTTTGTCGTATTGCGCCTGGGCGTTTTCGAACGGGTTGTATGCCATGGATACCACTGCCTTTTCTATATAGATTAAAAAACAAGAGCTATTTTACCATAGTATACTGTGAAATGCAAGACGCGGAACAAAAAATTTCATGATTTCTTCGGATTCCACAGAAAAGGGCGTACACGGATTATAAAATGCAACAGGATGCCAGATGAATCCCAAACGGCCGTGCGGAAAGTGAAAAATTACTCTTGCTTTCCCCCGCGCGGTGTGCTACAATCAATAGGCAGGGCAAGGCGATCATTACCCAAAAAATAAAGCGAGGAGAGAACAACATGCAAACCAAATCACGCAGGCTCATTTCCATTCTGCTCACGCTTCTTATGATGGCCGGGATGATTGCCGTCGCGCCTGTCGTGGCCCACGCGGCGTACATATCTGTCGCCATCGCGCAGACCGACACCGTGGCGCAAATCCAAACAAAAATTCAGAACGCGATTGATGCAGTGTCCAGCGGCGACATCGTCCTCGTCACCGGCAGCAAAATAAACGCGGACAGCACATTGGCTTTAACCATCCCCACAACCGTATGGTTGTTCTGGCAAGCCGAGTATAGCGGCAGCGGCGATATTTCCATAGATGGAACGGGGCTCGGCGGGATCTTCGAGGTGAGGGCAGGCGGCAAAATTGTAAGCTCCAACAGCAATGGGACCATCCGTCTGCAAAACGGCTTCGGCTGGCAGCTTAAAGTCACTGGCGGCCTGGTGGAAAACACCGCCGGTTATCCTGCCATCTCTGTTCCGGCGGTCTCCTACGCCATTGTATCAATCAGCAGCGGTCTGGTGAAATCATCGGGCACGGCAATTGAGTTCGCGGGCTACAACAGCCCGGTTTTTTACCCGGCCGGCACCTTGGAGACAGGCGCATATTCCCCCCGCGGAATGACTGTTGAGCTGGATTCGATGATCATCCCCAAATCCTATATCGGCACCAGCCTGGGGCTTACCATCAAAGGCGGCTCCGGCAGCGTAGACTGGTCTGCTTACAACCGTCCGGTTCTAAATTACCGCATTGATGGGAGCATTTATCCCGGCGGGTCCTTCGATGGTTTTGCCGCGTTCGGCTACACCATCACCCTGAATCCCAACGGAGGAAGCGTTTCGCCCACAAGCGTGTTTGCAGGCAATAGCAGCAATTACGGCGTTTGGCCCACGCCAATGCGTAGCGGCTATACCTTTGTCGGTTGGTACACGGCGGCCAGCGGCGGCACACACTTCGGTCCCCCAGAGTTGCTTCACCTAGCGGACGATATTACACTGTACGCACGCTGGAACAAGAGCATCTTCACCACCAGATACGACTCGAACTTCTGGAACTGGATCCTGTTCTTCCTGTGCTTTGGGTTCATCTGGATGTGGTTCTAATGCAAATGTTGCGGGCGGCTGGCACGCCGCCCCTGCAACCCCGGCCCCTCTCGTTTCACGCGAGGGGGGCTTTTTTGCCTGAAAAATTTTTCAAATTTTCGCAAAAAAGTCTTGCAATTTAAAATAGGCTGTGGTATAATGCTCGTTGCGCGTGTCCGAGCGTCAGCTTGTCCATGCGTGAGCGTTGATGCGGGAGGTGGCCGGTTAGACTTTAGGCGGTAGATATTAGACATTAGAAGATGTGCGGCGAGCCGCATCTAACGTCTTGCGTCTGGCATCTAAAATCTAGACTGGGGAATTTCCGCGGAGCATGTCCGATTCATAAACCGGGCGACTGATTTTTTTCCGGGAAGCAGTGGAACACCCGGAGCCGTTGACGAAAAATCATGGCCCGCCAAAACAGCGAATTACATTCGCTCCAAGAAAGAGGCGTGAAGAACATGGCAAAAGGCAACATTCGCATCCGTCTGAAGGGCTACGATCACAACCTGGTCGATAAGGCCGCCGAGCGCATCGTGGAGACAGCGAAGGCCTCGGGCGCCCAGGTCTCGGGCCCCGTGCCCCTGCCCACAGAGAAGGAGATCATCACCATCCTGCGCGCGGTGCACAAGTACAAGGACAGCCGCGAGCAGTTCGAGCAGCGTACCCACAAGCGCCTGATCGACATCCTGCGCCCCACCAGCAAAACCGTGGAGGCCCTCTCGGGCCTGGAGCTGCCGGCGGGCGTGGAGATCGAGATCAAATTATAAGTAAGCAAAGCCT
>Ga0123353_10019821_pt1 | contig 10016 bp, 8 predicted proteins | sample TergutLab28metaG_3_FD_92763 | JGI IMG/M metagenome (GOLD analysis project Ga0123353, IMG submission 92763) | Labiotermes labralis P3 segment gut microbial communities from Petit-Saut dam, French Guiana - Lab288 P3 | ecosystem: Host-associated > Arthropoda: Insects > Digestive system > Gut ...
AGGAATTAAGTTGGTCGCTAAGAAGAGATCCATGAGCAGACCAACCATAACCATATTTAAGATAGAGCCAATGCCAAACTCTTCGCCGGAAAACCAAACCACACTACCAATAAGAACCCCGACGATAGTGGAAACCAAACCGATACTGATGCCGCTGGTGAGGCTGATACCGGAATGCAGAATATCCCAGGGGCTGTAACCAATATGTGCCTGTAAAGTAAGCACAATGCCGAAACTAAAAATAACCAAACCTATTATGAGGTAAGCTAAACGTCGCCCATAACCTTGAGGGATACCTCTCACGCTAAATAACAGCCTCCCGTTGCATAACTTTCTAACTTTCTGGTAAACCTCTTACCACCTACTCTGCTAGATGGGGGCTACCCGCCCCCAAACCCCCGGTCACTACGGCAGGCAAAGCCTGCCTGCGCTTACTGAAACTACGTTCCAGAGCCACGGTTCCCGTGGCGGAGTAGAAGCCCACATCTATAATGCCATGGGCGAATGCAGTTCATGGGCTTCTACTCTAGCGCAAATACATTCTAAGCTGCTCTAAGATATCATCCAAGTTAAGAGGTTTGCCCACATGACCGTTCATCCCCGCCGCCAGGCAGCTTTCCACATCTTCCCGGAAGACATTGGCCGTCATGGCGATAATGGGTATGGTAGTGGCGCGGGGGAGTTCCAAAGCGCGAATTTGCTTAGTGGCTTCCAAACCATCCATCTCCGGCATGAGGATATCCATGAAGATCATTTGGTACTTTTGAGGATTAGCGGCAAACATCTCCACCGCCAGGCGACCGTTTTCCGCGCATTCCACCTGTAGTCCCGTAGGTTCCAGCAGAGTGAGCAGAATCTCTCGATTAATTTCCACATCTTCGGCTAAGAGAATGGTAAATTCGGAGAAATCGTCGACAAAGTCGTGCTGCGCTGTTGAGCCTGGTTGGATTTTTATCCCAATATACTCATTTATCGTATCGACAATTACCGAGGGGAAAAGGGGTTTAGGCAGGAAACGATAAATAGGGCTATCTTTAGCTTCGTCCTCAATGGTTGCCCAGTCCAGAGAAGAAAAGACGATGACCACCGTGGGATGTTCCTGGTGGGTTTGCTGCAGGTAATGCACAAACTCGCTACCATTCATTTCCGGCAACCGCCAATCGATAAAAAAGATATTATAGTTATTATCTTTGTCCAGCTTTTGCTGAGCTTCTTCGCCACTGGCAGCGGTAGTGCAGACAATTCCCCAGGAAGCTGCCAAAACAGAGAAAAACCCGAGTATCTCCGGCTCATCATTCACCACAAAGATGCGCATATTTTTCCAGCTAACATCGTCGTCGATAATCCGTTGCCGCTGGCTTTCATCTCTTTGCAGCAAGGCGGTAAAAGCAAACCGGGAACCTTCACCCAGTTTCGACTCGACCCAAATGGTACCATCCATAAGCTCCACAATCCGCTTGGAGATGGCTAACCCTAAACCGGTGCCTCCGAAGCGGCGGTTAGTATCAGATTCGGCTTGCTCATAAGATTGAAAGAGGCGGGATTGCTGCTCCTCCGAAATACCTATACCGTTATCGCTGATACTTATTTGTACCCGGTACATACCATTTTCCATCCCCAGCAAATGGGAATCAAGATGGATAATCCCCTTATCGGGGGTAAACTTCACGGCATTAGAGAGTAGGTTAGTAATAACCTGAGAGAGACGCTGATCATCTCCGACGAGGTAGGGGGGGATCTCCCGGTCGATATGGATATAAATACGCTGTCTTTTTTCATCGATACGGAAAGCATTGACATCGACAGCCTTTTGCAGCATTTTTTCGAAGCTGAAGCTTATGGGCACCAGCTCAAACTTTTCGGCTTCGATTTTCGACATATCTAAAACATCGTTGATAACTCCCAGAAGGTGTTTCGAAGCATCTTTTATTTTGCCGATAGCGTAGTCTTTGCGCAGGATATCGTCCGTAGATTCCGCAATAGAGGTCATGCCGATAATGGCATTCATGGGGGTGCGTATCTCATGGCTCATGGTGCTTAGAAAGGAACTCTTAGCTTTGTTGGCAGCTTCCGCCGCAATCCGTTGCTTTTCGGTGTCCAAAATAATGTTCTTGGTAGCAGTGATATCGACCAAAGCTCCGGCAACGCGGATAGGATTGCCATTCTTATCCCGAATAGTTTCTCCTGAAGCATGATAATAGGCGTACTCACCATCTTTACGCCTGAGGCGAAACTCGATATCGTAGGGGGTTTTACCGGTGACATCCATCAAGTGGGCGTGAAACGCCGCCAAGGTTCTGGCGTGATCGTCGGGATGCAAGCGGTTGCTCCAGCTGGCAAGGAGATTCGGAAAATCGTTTTCGTCCCGAAAGCCCAGCATTTGCCGGTATTCCGGGGACAAGATATAGACGTTGTCGGGTGCTAAGGGGTTGTCCAGGTTAACTTCCATATCCCAGAGCCCGAATTTAGAAGCCTTAACCATTAAGTTGAGTTTAGTCAGCTGCAGTTCGTTTACTTCGTGGGCGCGTTTAAGCTCCTGCTCCCGTTCACGCATCTCGGTAAGATCATAAACATAGCCCACAATAGCAAAAGAGTCTTCGTATTTAATGCGCTTCATTTCTACTTCCAAGTAGCGCTTAAAGTCGGCGATAACCAACTCTGTTTCAAACTTGACATTGCCGTCTACGGCAGCAATGCGAAGCCTCTCCGTCAAAGGAATGGAAGGCCTGCCATCAGGTTGAAATTCCGGGATGCTGGCAGCCATTCTTTCCACAAAGCCTTCCAGCAGCTCTTCCTTGTTGGCAAACCCCATGAGCTTGGTGGCTGCCGGGTTGCAATCTACCAGTTTAAAGGTGCTATCGATTAAAAAATCGACATAAGGACTGGATTCAAACATGGCGGAGGTGGTAGCTTGAGCAGCTTCAATCTGCCGCATCATCTTCCTTTGTTCCCGCAGGTCTCGAATAAAGCTTGCCACCAGGTAGGTCTCCCCCGCCTTCATCCGCACCATGGTCATTTCGCTGGGGATAAGCTCCCCTGCCAGTGTGCAGTGAGTCCATTCGGTTCTGGTATACCCCTCGGCAAAAGCTTGACGAATATGGCGGTAAGCAGCTTCCATAGAGAGGCTCCCGTCAGGTTGGTACTTCGGGGAAAACTGCGAAAATCTTTCTATATAAGTTCGTTTATTAGTCAGGTTAAAAAGATCCAGGGAAGCTTGGTTACAGTCGATGATTTGCAAACTGCTGTCCCAAATATGGATACCGAGAGGGGTGGCATCAATGAGGGCACGCATACGCAAATCGGCTTCCAACACTTTTTCCATTTCCAAAAGCTGCTGGTGAGCCATGAGAAACTCCTGGTGCTCAGCCTTGGCATCTTCTTTAGATTTGACAATACAGTTTTCGGCAATATTAACACCGATGGCAATCTTACGCGCCATATCCAGGCAAGTTGCGCTGCCGCAAGCCCCGCAATCTACATGCTGGGAGTCGTAATCTGTCTTACCTAACTTCACCATAGCCGCAGCCACATCGGCGTCGGTAATAGCAGGAAAATCTACGCTAACTGGGGTATATTCTCTAAGAAAATGGTTTAGATTAAACAAATTGTCGTAAGCTTGGTAGATCTGAGCATAATGATCCCGCTGGCTTTCCTCGGTGACCTTCAAACGCACCTGGTTCATTTGTTTATTAATAGCGAAGATGCCACCTTGCTGGACGTGAGCAGAGCCCAAGTTGCATCCACCACTACAATTTAGAACGTCGTAAATATCCGGTAAGAGCTCCGGGGGAGTTTCCGCATATTCTACCAGCTTGTGGTAGACATCGTAGCCTTCTGCTTTGGTAACGTGTATTTTCCGCCCCATGAAGAATTCGATATTTTCCTTTAAGCCGCCGGGCATGGGAAAAAGCACTCCTACCCCGCTCTCCTGGTGATCGAAATCGGTCTCTTCCAGAGGAATAATGACATGGTTTTGCTCTAAGTGCGCCAGCAAGCGGGCAAAGGTAACATTATAGTCGGCTAAATGGGTATCCTTAAACTCATCGGCTTTAGCTATACATGGCGAGAGCGCAGCAATAGCATCAGTAATCCCCTGGTATTCCTTCATGTAGATTGAAGTACACGCCATGGGACTCTGCACTGGCGAAAGGCGGGGTAAAAGATCGTGGCGATATATACGGCAAAAATTGACGATGCTGGGGCACGGTTGGGTAATAAAAGGGGTAAAACCATGCTGGGCTATATACTTAACATGAGCCCAGATACAGATGTCGGCACCAAAGGAGACATCGTAAATAAAGCGCACTCCCAGCTGCTTCAGATAGCTAAAAAGGCGCTTGTACGCAGGAATATTCGTCCTGATGGCAGGAGCAACTATCAGAGAAATAGGCACCCCAGCCGCTAAATCGGCAAAGAACCGCTCCGTATCATCTTCATAGTCTCGAGCGTCGTGCCTGCAAGCGTCAAGGCAAACGCCACAGGTTATACACTTAGTAGCCTCGATACGTGTCTTAATATTAGCTCTCTCATCCAGGTAGGTAATATTGGCTGTCTCCATAGGGCATTCCCGCACACAACGGTTGCAACCGGTACACAGGTCAGTATTGGTGTTGATTAGATCCTTCATAGATAACCTCCACCCCATGATGCCGTTTCATCAGCATTTTAGCACACGTTAGCTAAACACGCTACAGTTTTTCAAGATTGGCGCTAAGAAATAAAACGTGAACAGATATAGTAGGTGAATATTTACATGTGTATAAGGGGAGCGTCTCGACTACCACGGTGGAGGGGTACTGCCGACTACCCTTAGCCGTGGTATCTGGGGTGCTATGGCTAGCAGAAATGACTCTCTGGTAAAAGCCTACTCCGACACTTTTCGCCATGAAGGGGTCGTATCCCTGCAATGGGACATCCTGTAGCTACCGGATTATCTTCCTCCCATGCCTTAATGATCCTCTGTGGCGTGCTACTCGGCGCCGGATTTGGCGGTTGTTGCCTGGCTCTTTACTCCAGGGAGGAAGGCGAGAAAGCTTTGTATAATGTAAAGAAGGAATATGTCAAGCGCCAGGGAGTTCACTTTAAATATTTTCCTTACCAAGCCAGAGAGTGGCAGCTACCCTAAGCAAACCCCAAGTCTGAAAAAGGCTGCTTTCTATTAATGTTACCAAGAGATATGCAAGAAAGGGAGATCTGGAATTGAATCTGCACATTTATGAAAACGACACCGCTTTGGCTCGCGGCGCCGCTGGCATGGTCGCCGACGCTTTGCGCTCCAACCCTACTCTGAAGCTAGGTTTGCCTACCGGCAGCACCCCTTTAGGGCTATACTCTCAACTAATTCACCTGCACCACACCGAGGCTCTCTCTTTTGCCCAAGCATCCTTCTTTAACTTGGACGAATATGTAGGGTTGCCCCGCAATCATCCCCAAAGTTTCAACACCTACATGCACCGCTATCTATATAACTTTGTCGACGCCAATGAAGAAAGAATTTATATTCCTAGAGGCTGGGCAGAAGATCCTGCTGAGGCTACTCAGGAGTACGCAACGCTCCTGGCTCAGCACCAACCTTTAGATTTACTCGTCCTGGGGATAGGTACCAACGGACATATTGGTTTTTGTGAACCGGGAACACCCTGGGATAAAATATGCTGTTTGGTCGAACTCTTGCCGGAGACTCGGGAGGCTAATGCTCGCCACTTCGCCGAGGAGTCTCAGGAGGTACCGCGCCTGGCCATAACTATGGGGATCGCTGCCATGCGCCAAGCCCGCCAGGTGATGCTCCTTGCCATGGGTAGTGACAAAGCCGAGATTATCCGCCAGGCTTTGCAGGAGCCTCAGACTGTCGACCTTCCTGCCAGCGCTTTGCAATTTCATACTAACTTCCAGGTACTCCTCGACCAAAAAGCAGCAGCTTTGTTGCAGCTCTAACCTTTGGGTCTTTATCCTGGACTCTCCACTGGCAGCGCTCTTGCTAAAAACTCACCGAAATTTTGACGAGTAGGCTGAAGCTCCGTGAACAGGGCTGCCAGCCGAGGAACCGCACTGCAGCCGTAGGCAGCATGAGCCAGCAGACGCTCCTCCCCTTTACCGGCTAAAACCACCGCTAAAGCCCGCACCAGACACTCTTCCAACACGCGCACTTGCGCTCCTAGCGAGTTATCTGTCAAATAACCGTAGTAGCGCATCTTTTCTTCATCGGCAAAGCCAGTCAGACCATGAAGTTCGGCATACCTCACTAGCTGCTGCCTATAAGGAGTAAGTAAGGGATGTAAAACTTCGTGTAGTATACTTTCCGCATCCGGAGAGGCGGCTATGGTAAGCACGCTCTCTTCCCCGGTAATATAATCGGCGCTGTAGATAGCAAAAAGATTGGGAGCAAAGCTGAACTTGGGTAAGCTGTCACCGCTCAGGGTGGCAGCTTTTTTATGAGCTTCCTCTAACATATCTTCCCAAGAACTCATCCTGGTTTGAAGGATAGCTTGGTACTGCTCCCAAAGAGCCTGTACCCCAGGTAGCTCAGCCACCTCCCCTAGCACTTTAGGCAGTTGGGCAATCCATAGCCGGAATTCTTGGTTACCAATAGGATCCGGCACCCCCGTTGAAGCAATAAAATCTAGGTATGACTGAGTAGGAAAAATATCTCCTGTCAGGAAAAAGCAAGCTACCACCCCTTGAGATCCTCGCGGCCAGAAAGGATTGACTTCCACTTGCCCGGTGCGAGCTTGGGCAAACCAGGCGATAAGGTGAGGAGGAAGCTCAAGTTCCTGAATGGCGTGTACCAGAGCAACCATAGCCTTATCCTTCGGGTCGTAGGCCTTGGCTCCGCAATGGAGTAAACCTATATTTACATAAAAAAGCTGCTGGTTGATAACTATCATGGGAATTTTCCTCCCTATAAAAAATAAGAGTTTTTGGACACAAAGCCAAAAACTCTCCAGTGAAACCTTGTTTTATACGCTTCATTCTGCTAGATGGGGTTACTCTGCTAGATGAGGGCTACCCGCCCCTCATCTATTTCGACCACTCCGAATGTTGCCTTCTAAAGCGATAATTAGTTGCACTTCTCCTTGCCCCAGCCCCATCTCCTGAGCGATGTCCAAGACACTTTGCCCTCGTTGGCTACGTTGGAGTATTTCTGCTACCTGGGGGGAGAGTTGGGGGGGAGGAGAGGGTGCCAGGGCGGGGTTTACCGGCAAAGGCTCCGCTTCCAGACTAGCTTTAAGCTCTGCTCTGGTCTCCTGCAGGGAGTAGATAGCTTCTATAGCCGTGCGGCTAAACTCTTCTTGCTGGCGCAGCCTGGCTTCCAGCTGAGAAAGTCTATAGATAAGTGTCTCCCGCGTAGTCGTATTGAGTCGTTCGCTCTGGCGCCAAAAGTACAAAGAAACCATGACCACCACGCTAAGGATGGCCATAACTAACAGGATGATGACCTGCAGCCAGTAGCTACCACCGGCGTTAAACCACATCTCCGGCATAGGCGTCTTAAGCACCACCTAGATTCTTATATCCAGCCGCTTCCTCTTTTTAGGGTCTTTTTGTTTAGGATCATCGGTTTCCTTTTTTTCTTTTTCCTGACCACGTTGGCGCTGGCGAGGCTCGAACTGAACAGCATGGGTCTCATCGCGACGCTCCACTTTACGTTCACGTTCAGCCATGGTTTTGGCCACTTCAGCGGCAAATGTTTGCTGAACTGCGGGGCGTTCCCCCTGACGCAGAGCCCGTTCTGCTTCAGCTAAGCGAGCTACGTTAGTATGAAAATCGACGGGACGCATATCCATCACCACCTATTTATATGTTTGGTTTTAACCCTTACTTATTTAGCGCCTCCTGCAAAAAAGCACGCAAGCGCAGGATGGCTTTGGAGTGCATTTGGCTGGCTCGAGACTCGGTAACTCCTAAGGCCATACCCACTTCTTTGAGGGTCAATCCTTCGTAGTAGTATAGGGAAACCAGTATACGTTCCCGTTCAGGAAGAGCGGCTATCCCTTGAGCCAACATATGCTTTTCATCATCTTGCATCAGCTCAACATCTACCTGAGCGTGAGGATCTTCGACCATGCTCCCCCGGGTGAGGATCTCGCCTTCTTTAACGGTTATCCCTTCATCCAGGGAGAAAACCACCGTAGCACTGGCACTGTATTGCAGCTTGTGGAAATCTGCCAGGGAAAGCTCCAGAGCCTCACTCATCTCTTCGTCACTGGGCTCACGCCCCAAGGTTTGTTGTAGTGTAAGATAAGCACGCTCCATCTCTTTAATACGTTGGCGGGTAACTCGGGGCACCCAATCGTTTGCCCGCAATCCGTCCAAGATAGCGCCTTTAATGCGAGAAACGGCATAGCTTTCAAAGCGGATACCCCGTTCGGGATCGTAACGCTCCATAGCTTCCAGTAAACCTAAAGTGGCATAACTGAGCATTTCCTCAGCCTCCACGTGGGGCGGGAGACCAATCATCAGGCGAGCCACCACATGACGTACCAGGAAAGCATAGTTGGCGATAAGTTCCTCCTTCGCAGTCAAGGAGCCTTGCGATTTATACTCCCCCCAAAGTTGTGACCAAGCTTTATCTGCCATGAGAACTCACCACCATTCGCGCCACCCCTCTCCCAGCTAGGAAGTAGTGGCGAAATTGCTTACCGGAAAAACTCATCGTCGTCGGGACGGCTGGTTAGATCCAGGCGACGCCCCGGAATAGGCGTAGGAATGCGAGGCGACTCCTCGTAGCCAAAAACCAGTTTAAAGCCGTAATCTACCACATAAACCAAAATTACAAAACCGCACCAGGTGAGCAAGACCCGCCCTACCATGTACCACAGGGATGACCCGTAAATGATATGAAAAACCAAGGTAATGACTGCCATAACTGTAGCCACCACCATGGCGATAACCCGCATAGGCTCACTCCCCTTCAGCTATTAAGGCGCTGTCATATCTAAAACAACAAAGAATTAGGCGGCTACAGCTGAAGCCACTTCCCTACTCGCCAGCGTCTCTGCGCCTGTAGTCCCTGGGTTAACCCCCAGAGTTGTGGCGCTAGCTTACACCAAGGCTGTGCGGTTAATCTGCTCCCGGGTCACATAACGCACCAAAAACTCCTCGTGGTCTTCCCCCACATGGGAGATAAAGCGTAAAGCAACTTCATCGGAGTATTTGCCTGGAATACGCACCGGCTTTTGCATAACCACTTCCGAGCGTAAAATTAGGCGGTAAGGCTCCAAGCAAAGCATAACTTCCAGCTGTTCGCCGGAGTCTAAGCGGAAAGGGACGACTCCCCGCATACCACCTCCGCTGATGTTGATCGTCTCCCCCAGATAGGGGTAATCTATAGGAATCCATTTCTCTTCCTTGATGCGACAAAAGGAGAAAGGTACCCGCAGATCCAAACGAAAATGCCCTCGTTTGTTAATCCGCTTAACGGAGACCCGCATTAAGGGGTAGCGCAGCGCCCACATAGGGAAGAGAGAGAGCTCATCCTCCACCCCTTCAAAGATGGTGGAGTACTCTTCCACATCGTTCGCATCGTTGACGACAAAAACGGCAATCTCGGTGTGTCGGGTAATGGGTAACTCCCGCGCATTTCTAGGTGAGGTTACATACAGGGAGTTAATGTCTTTGGTTAAAACACTGGCAGTAAGGCTATAGACAACCTCCGGATTGTCCTGATCCAACCAGGAGATGCGCACCTCTTTACCCCGGCGAAATACTTGCTCGCTCATTTTTTAAAACTCCCTCAATTCAAACTTTGTAACCATTTACCACCTTAGGTTTGTTCTCCAAGTAGGTGATCTTGGAAAGTTACCTGCAGGATTTGCCTGCCGCCAACCTAGAGTCTCCGCCCAGGTGTCCTGGGTTAGAAGTATAGCCGTCACTTTCCTAGGAAAAATCCCCGAAGTTTGGCGAAAAAGCCTTCCCCAGGGCTACTGCCCAAAGGCACCCTCTCCGACTCCGACCCAAGGTCGGTAACCCGCAACCGCTGATGCAAAGTGCGCGCCAGGTGCCGAAAGTGACGTCCC
>Ga0123353_10019823_pt1 | contig 10015 bp, 6 predicted proteins | sample TergutLab28metaG_3_FD_92763 | JGI IMG/M metagenome (GOLD analysis project Ga0123353, IMG submission 92763) | Labiotermes labralis P3 segment gut microbial communities from Petit-Saut dam, French Guiana - Lab288 P3 | ecosystem: Host-associated > Arthropoda: Insects > Digestive system > Gut ...
ACATCTCTTGAAACGGAGTGAATGAGTTTTGGAAACAGCATCACCATTGTATCCTGAGTATCACAAATCGCATTGACAATTTTAACAACGGTGCTTTTCAGATAATCTAAAGCGCGGTCAGATGCGGAGATCACTTTCTCCCAATCCCACTGATCAACATAAACCGAATGCAGATTGTCAATTTCATCATCACGGCGTATGGCGTTCATATCGGTATAGAGCCCCTCGCCTGCGGGGAACCGATAATTCTTTAACGCAACACGCTTCCATTTAGCAAGCGAATGAGAGATGTGGGCGCGCTTTCCAATCTCTTTTATGTCAAATTCGACAGGACGTTGAATTCCGTCAAGATCATCATTCAAACCGGTTTGAGGTTCAAGAAAAAGCGGTGCGGACACTCTCTTCAAGTTCAGTGCAGCCGAGAGGCTGTCTTCAAACGCTCTCTTTAAACTGCCGATAGCAATTTGCGTTTCGTAAATTGACAAAGTGGATTTATATCCTGCCGGCGTTATTAATGCGCTCATTTTATAGTTACCTTAATTTGGGAATATCAGCCATGAAAGTTGTTAATCGTTTAAAATACAATGTGTGCCGGATGAATGGTTAAAAAAATTATTACGAATGCCTTTCAGCAAGCGAACGAGAGCTGTTTCAATCTGAAACACCCGATTCAATATGCGATATAGCCGCCCCGCAAACTGCCTCTAATGCCCCAAAAACGCCAGTCTCCATCATGGCACAGAGTTTGATTGTATACCTGTCGATCACGAAAATTAATCAACATTAAATAAAATTAATAACGCGGTAATTACGATTACAAAATGCGAAAGGGAGGTAGGAGATGGGTAAGATCATTGGTATTGACCTTGGTACGACTAATTCATGTGTGTCTGTGATGGAGGCAGGAAAGCCTGTGGTTATCCCCAATTCTGAGGGCGGCCGCACGAGTCCTTCCATCGTGGCGTTTACAAAAACAGGTGAAAAACTTGTGGGCGCTATCGCAAAACGTCAGGCTGTTACAAATCCTGAGAACACCGTTTATTCAATAAAACGATTTATGGGCCGCCGCCATGATGAGGTGCAATCTGAAGAGAAGCGCGTACCATATCATGTTGTGGGAGCCGCTTCGGATCCGGTGAAGGTGAAAGTTGACAATCACGACTACTCACCGCCTGAAATCAGCGCGATGACTTTGCAATATCTCAAAAAGGCTGCTGAGGATTATCTCGGCGAAACTGTTACAGAAGCGGTTATCACAGTCCCCGCTTATTTTAACGATGCTCAGCGTCAGGCTACAAAAGACGCGGGCCGTATTGCGGGGCTTGACGTAAAACGTATCATCAACGAACCAACCGCGGCGTCCCTTGCTTATGGTCTTGAGAAGAAATCTAATGAGAAGATCGCCGTGTTTGACCTTGGCGGCGGAACTTTTGATATCTCCATCCTCGAAATAGGCGAAGGTGTCTTTGAAGTAAAATCAACAAACGGCGACACTCATCTTGGCGGTGATGATTTTGACAGTGTATTGATCAACTATATCGCAGACGAGTTCAAGGCGTCTAACGGTATTGATCTGCGTAATGACAAAATGGCATTGCAGAGATTAAGAGAAGCCGCGGAGAAAGCGAAAGTTGAGCTCTCATCCGCGATGCAGACAAGCATCAACTTGCCGTTTATAACAGCTGACGCAAGCGGCCCCCGCCATCTTGATTTATCGCTCACACGTTCAAAGTTCGAACAGCTTGTGAATGACCTTGTTGAGAGAACGGTTGAGCCTTGCAAAAAAGCTCTCGCAGACGCGAAACTTTCTCCATCTGACATTGACGAAGTGATACTTGTAGGAGGATCAACACGTATCCCCGCTGTTCAGCAAAAAGTAGAACAAATCTTCGGCAAAACTCCTCACAAGGGCGTTAACCCTGATGAAGTTGTAGCTGTCGGCGCCGCTATCCAAGGCGCTATCTTGGGTGGTGATCAGAGCGTGAAAGACGTATTGCTGCTTGACGTTATACCATTGTCGCTTGGCATAGAAACTTTGGGCGGTGTGATGACAAAACTCATCGAGCGTAACACCACTATCCCTACAAAAAAGAGCCAAGTGTTCTCAACAGCGGCTGATAATCAGAACGCTGTGACAATTATGGTATATCAGGGCGAGCGCGAGATGGCCGCTCATAACAGGCTTCTTGGCAAATTCGATCTCCTTGGTATTCCGCCCGCGCCGCGCGGTATTCCGCAGATTGAGGTAGCGTTTGACATAGACGCAAACGGTATCTTAAACGTAAGCGCGAAAGATCTTGGCACCGGCAAGCATCAGCAGATAAGAATCGAATCGTCAAGCGGCCTCTCAGAAGTTGAGATCGAACGCATGGTTAAGGATGCGGAAGCCAACGCTCAAAAAGACAAAGAAGAAAAAGAGAAGATCGACGTTAAGAATCAGGCTGATCAGCTTGTCTACCAAACAGAAAAAATGTTAGAAGAGCTTAAGGATAAAATTTCTGATGATGATAAGGCAAGCCTGCAAACAGCGCTCAACGATCTCAAAGAAAAAGCAAACGGTTCCGACACCGATGCTATGAAAGCAAGTATAGAAGCCTTAACAAAAGCAAGCCACACAATGGCGGAAGCGATGTACAAGCAGTCCGGCGCCGCGGGAGCGGGCCCAAATCCGATGGAGGACATGATGAAAAACATGGGCGGAATGGGCGGCGGCGCTCATGCTGCTCAGGAGGGACCATCTGCCGGTCCGAGTCAGAGTAATGACAAAAAGGATAAGGGTGACGGGGCCGTGGATGCTGATTTTGAAGTGGTTGATGATAAATAGTAAACCTCAAGCCTAACGTCTTTTTGTTTAGATTTTTTTGGTTGTAGCGAAAGGGGGAGACTTCCCCCAATTTTTCTGCCCGTTGATTTATTGCTTTGGTAAAGACGGGGACTTGTCCCCGTCTAACTTAAAATATCAATACGCTCATTAAGAGCCTGAGTAAGCGTAAGCTGATCGACATACTCAAGCTCAAGCCCCGCGGGAAGACCGCGCGCGAATCTTGTGAGTTTTATCTTTTTGCCGCCAAGAATCTTTGCTAAATAAAGTCCTGTGGTCTCAGCATCGCTGCTGCCGCCAAGACCTATAATTACCTCTTTAATTTCATTTGTATGAAGACGCTCTACAAGCTGAGCAATAAAAAGTTTTTCAGCCGTTATCCCGTTAAGCGGTGACAATAATCCGCCCAGCACATGGTATAATCCTCTGTAGCGTCCAGCTTTCTCTATAGTAAACACATCTGTTGGTTTTTCGACGACACAAATCACAGATCTGTCGCGCGCCTGCGAAGCGCATACTGTGCACATCTCATTTTCGCTATAGTTAAAGCAAACATCACAGCGCCTTATCTTTTGTCTAACAGAAAAAACCGTATCCGCAAAGTGCTTTACTTCCGACTCAGGTCTTTCCATTAAATACAGCGCAAGCCTCCACGCGCTCTTACGTCCTATAGTAGGAAGTTTACTCAGCGCACCTACAAGCTCTTCGAGACTATCCAACATTTTTTATCAGCCTTTACATCCCGGGAAAACCGCTAAGCCCGCCCTGTATAGACCCAAACACAGAATCAGACGCTTCCTTGACCTTTTCCATCGCGGCCTGATGAGCGGCAACGATTAAGTCTTCAAGCATCTCAACATCCTCAGGGTCAACCACTTCACGATTAATCTTGATAGATGAAAGTTCGTTTTTGCCGTTAACGACAACTTTAACCATACCGCCGCCGGCAACCCCTTCAAACTCTTTTCTCTGCAGTTCTTCCTGCGCTTTTACAACCTGAGACTGCATTTTCTGCGCCTGCTTCAACAGCTTGCTCATGTTTTTCATTTGCATACACTCCCGTTATAATAATTCACCGTTAAATTTATCTAAAAGTACTTGTATGATCGGTTCTCTTTCAATGTCTTCATCGATAGAATATGGTTTATGGTTACTCTGTATGGGAGAATCATTGATCGTAACAGATGGCGATTGAGGCGGTATCAGATCAGTTTTTTTTTTACGTCCTCATTTGAGGAAGTCGCAAGCGCGGCCGCACCCGGTAATTCATTTGCGCCTGCGCCCTCTGCCGCAAATTTGAGCAACTGTTCGATATTTACCGAACTGTCAAGATGCAGAAGTTTTAAAATAACTGATTCAACTAAAAATCTTGGATAAGCGCTCCATTTAAGTTCGTACTCGCATTTTTTCACAATCTCTGCCATGCGCAAAAGATCTGACTCAATAAAATCCTTAGCCTCTTCAATAAAGCCGGCAGCCTCTGTCTCCTCCAAGTCAATACCCCGCGCTTCAAGCGCGCCGGGAATACGGGCAAAAAGCAGATTTCTGATATGCTCCTGCAAGCCCATAACAAACTCATGCAGATCGTATCCGTCAAACAATATTTTTTGAACCGACTCAAGAGCCGGCGCCGCTGTCTTCTCTCTGATATCTTTCATTAACTTACGATAAACATCGGTACCTACAAGTCCAAGCACCGATCTCACCTCTTTTTCAGACAGTGTCTCTTTACAAAAAGAACACACTTGATCTAAAAGACTCAGCGAATCGCGCACACTGCCTTCGGCCTTGCGGGCAACAAGCATCAATGCGCTTTTATCATAAGATATATTTTCCGCTTCACAAATTTTTGCCAAATGCGCCGCAAGCTGCTCCGCACTCACACGCCTGAAATCATAGCGCTGACAGCGCGAGTGAATTGTGGCAGGAATCTTATGCGGTTCTGTTGTCGCGAAAATAAAGATAACATTTGGAGGCGGTTCTTCTAATGTCTTAAGAAGCGCGTTAAAAGCGGAAGTCGTAAGCATATGCACTTCGTCAATAACAAAAATGCGGTACTTTCCGCTCATGGATGTATAGCCGACATCCTCCCGTAACTTTCTAATATCTTCTACTCTGTTATTTGAAGCTCCGTCAATCTCTTGTACGTCAAATCCTGATCCGTTTAAAATATTTTTGCAAGCCTCACAATCACCGCAAGGCGTTATGGTCGGCCCTTTCTCACAGTTAAGAGCGCGCGCAAGAATTCTTGCGGTAGTAGTTTTACCCACCCCCCGCGTACCTGTAAATATATAGGCGTGAGCGACACGGTCTTTCTCAATAGCTCTGCACAGAGTAGAAACAATGTGCTCCTGACCAACCACATCATCAAAACTCTTAGGACGCCATTTTCGTGCAAATACTAAATATCCCATACTGCCTCATTTAAAAAAGGGGGGCCAAGTTTACCTGCGGCACACTCAGATTCCGCTTACCGTTGCTCCCTTCCGGGCCTGGCGGGGTTCACGGCCTTTAGTTGCGCAGGGCCTGGCCCCTTTTAACTGTAATCACTATACCATACTGAGTAACGGCACAAATCTACACTGCGCCGCACGCAACTGCACGTAGGGCCGTGAGGCTGCTTAGCGGCACAGTGTAGATTTATGCCGTGTACCAATATAACGGAGAGGCAGGGATTTGAACCCTGGGTACGGTTACCCGTACACACGCTTTCCAGGCGTGCCCCTTCAACCGCTCGGGCACCTCTCCCTGACAAATTCACAGTATCACAATACAGAAATATAAATATAATATTTGGCATCAATTAATAACTATACCGATGTACGGTACGCGTGAATTCACTCACCCCACTTCATCTCCCCAAGTGAGTTAAAATAGTCTCTGATAGCGGATCGGTACTCTTCGGGGAAATTATCCTCAAACGCGCGTTTGCGCAATAGATGGAAGCTGTCTGCTGAAGATGCGGCGCCTGCGTTTGCGCCGGCGCTGCTCTCTGAGAAAAGAATCTCTGAGCGGTTCCCTTTGCGCTCCTCCTTACCCTCATCTTTTCTGTTAAGAGAGAGCGTAGCCTGAAGCATTCGTGATAAAAAACGATCCTGCAAGTCAATAATATCATCGGGAGGATTTTCCAAGAGCGCCGCTATTCTGCGCGCCTCCTGTTCAAGCTCTTTTACACGCTCTTCCATCGTTTTGCCGGCGTCTTTACCGTAACTCTCGGCAAGCCGTTTTAACTCGTCTGCGATAGCTTTTTGAGCCTCCTGAGCCTGCCTGCGCGCTTCTGCCTGCGCCTCTCCGCCTTCACCGCCGGGTGAACTTCCGCCCTCTCTATTGCCTCCCAGCGGACAACTCGCGCCCTCCTGAGAGCCGCCCGGTTTTTGCTGACCCATGCCAAGCATCTGCTGAAGCATCTGTCCCATCATGGAGTTTAAAGCCGCCTGTCTGCCCGAGGCGCGTCTTAAACCCGACATCATACAGCCGCCCCCGCCGCCGGACTCATCCCCATCATCATCCCCGTCGTCAAGAATTGACAATAGGAGATGCGCTGTTTCTCTTAAAGCAAATAAACTTTGCTCCATTTGCGCAGTGCCGTCTGTTTTGGCAAGCGAGGAGACAGTGGTGCCGACTTTTGAGAGCGCGTTTCTGTAGACACGGGTAATCTCACCTAAAAGCTGCGGGCCTGCCATTGACAAACTGTCTATTTTTGCAAAACTTGCTCTAAGCGCGTTTCCAAGCGCCTGCATGGAGAACGCAACGCCGCGGTCATCTTCGCTCCCCGAAGCGTTCGCTCTTATAAGACTCTGCCACTCTTCAAGAGAGAGCACATCGTGCGCCATGCTTAAAATGAGCCTGCGGTCTTCCTCCATCTTAGCCATCATGTTCATTCGCATGTTGCTTTTAAGCTGTTCGCTTAAAGAGAGAAGCTCTCTGCTCATCGCGTTTTTCTTAGCCTTGCAGTTTTTTCCATCATTACTGCTGCTGCCGCTGTTTTGTTCTCTCATCTGCTGCGAAAGTTCCTGTACCGCTTCAGAAGATGAGGGAGTATCGCTGTCCTGCTGTTTGAAAAAATCACCAACGTCTTTATTTAAATTATCTATCCGGTCAAGAAGATCCTGCTGCCTTCTGTCATTCATGGCGCCATCTTCCAAGCCCGCAAGATCAGACTGCTCAGAGGCCAAGTTCTCAGCGCGCAAAGCAAGATCAGCAAGCTGTTTGTCCTGCCGCAGCATCTCTAAAAAAGCAAGCGTCTGATCAAGCTGTTCACTGAGCTGCGGAAGCATCTGCTGGAGTTTACTTGCGGCCTGCCTCATATCGTTCATTGTCATTTTTTGATTTTTATCCATCGCAAAAAGCTCTTTGCCAAACTCTTTCATTAACTCTTCAACGCTCTTTTGTATCTGCTCCATTTTGGCTAAAAGCTCTTCGTCGATCTTGCCGTCTTCTTTCAGCTGTTCCATAGACTCATTAAGCGCGTCAAACGCTTTTTGAAGCGAATCGGCCTGAGCTTTCATCTGCTCCTTGACGTCATTTAATACCCTTTGCTGATCCCACGAGAGCTCCTTTGATCCGACTGCCGATCTTACAAGTTTTTCTACGTCGCTTGATATTTTATTTTGACGGTTTCTTACCTCACCGATTTTCTCCTTTGCATACTGCTCCTTTTGAGCGATCTCTTTGTGGATCTCTTCAAAACTTGGGACGCGGAACCAAAACGTATCGCTGTACGCAACCTGCGGTCTTCCAAACGGCTTATTGTCACGCGCCCATAGCCAGTAGTAAAGAGTATCTCCCGGATAAAGCGAAAGCTCGCGTATACTCCATGCTAACTGTTTTCTTATGACAGGAGGAGAACCTTTTTCGGAAATATCCCACGACTCATGCTCCGTCTCGCCGCTTCGTCTGTATTGTAAAGCTAATCTGGAAATCCCAAAATCATCAATCCCCTCAACCCACAGTGTTTCGGCCTGGGCTACGGTGAGGACTTTGTTTGCGCCGGGCCTTAGTATCCGCGCGATAGGCGGTTCATCCTCAACTCTGCTTATGATAAAATGCGGGAGTGTATCGGATGATTGACCGAGGGTATCTGTCAGCGTAAAAGTATATCCGGCTGATTTTGTGACTGTAAATGAACCCGATGCGCTTTTTTTATTTACATCAAGAAAAACTGTATCATTATCAATCACCACGCCTGCTTTTTTTAGATCATTTGACTCAAGAGCTACGCTGACCGTTGTTCCCGCGTAAGCTGTAATATTTCCCTGACCTAAAGGAAGTTTGCGCACAGGAAGTTTTGTGTACCTTGGCGGAGTAAGAGTTATTTGCAGTGACCGCAGTGCGGGCGGGGGGACGACGGTTACTGTTTCCGGCGGCATTGATGATGATAGAGAAAACTGGTATACGAAAGACTCTTTTATGTTTTCAAGTGACAGTGAAAATCCGCCCGCAGAATCCGCTTTTAAAAAATGCCTGTTTCTGTTCTGTGAATTAAGAGGCCATGTTTCAAGACGCGCAGAGGGGTAATTGCTGCCGGCGCCTGTCAGGCGTAAATTTACAGATGCGTTCATGGGGACTGTTATACTGCCCGGTTCAACAAGCGCCTTTTCGCCTGCTATCAATACAAAAGGAAGTTTCCAGTAATGGATAAGTTTGTTTGACGAAAAGGTAATCAGCGCAGCATTAAAAATCAGCAAGATCGTGGTGATGATGAAGACTCGCTTGCGATCTGGGAGAAAGCGTGTTTTACTGATGGTGCTCAGTTCACCGGCAGCTCTCTCAAAGGTGAGTTTTTTGAGTGATTTCGAAGCGTTATCCGTATCATCGTTATCACTTTGTGAAAGCTCAAGACTAAGTGACAGCGTTGGATGTTTTATATCGCATCTGCTTTCAACAAGTTTTGCCGTCTTTATTAAATTTGGCCTGCTGATAAACAATACTGTCGATATAATGACAAAGGAAAGTATCAACAACGCAGCGGCAAAAATCCAAACGACCGGCAAAGCGGTCCACGGAAAAATCGAAAAAAGTATGCCAAGAATTGCGCTTACTGTCAAATACACAGAGAGAGAAACCGCGCATCCCGCAAAAACTCTATCAGCAAGCAATTTACTTCTGTACGCGGATGTAAATTTTCGTATTTGTAAAAGCGGCTCTTTTATGCTCATTGATTAAAAAACCAGTTTAAAACGTTAATTGCCATTTGCATCCCAAGCTCACGGCGCTCCGCCCCTACATTATGTATATGCGCATCTTCGAGCGCGTTTCCGATATCTGAGCTGAATGTATAGAGCACCACCATTCTACCCTCAAAAAAAATACCAAAAGCCTGCGCCGGATGCCCGTCATGCTCGTGGATTTTCGGCAGTCCCGGAAGATTATAAACACTTTTAAAAATCGGATGCAAATTAGGAAGCGCAGTGAGCGGATTCTCAGGAAAGAGAGCCGCCATCTCTCTTCTGAATGATCGATCCATACCGTAATTGTCATCCGCCCATAAAAACCCGCCGCCAATTAAAAACTTGCGCAGGCGTAATCTCTCCTGCGCGCTAAAGCGCACCTCGCCGTGTCCTGTCATCCACAAAAAGGGAAAATGAAAAAGCCGCTGATCGGATATCTCAACAACTGCGGTCGTGTCGCAAACAGGAAGTTTCGTGCGCTCCTTTGCACCCGTCACTAAATTCGGAAGCATGGACGGCCCCGTATACCAGTCTCCGCCGCCGCCGTATCTAAGCCTCGCAATTGTCAATTGACATGCTGTCACAGGCTTTGTTTCAGCAGTTGTTTGTACCGGTTTGCCTTGATCTGCAGCAGATCTGCGGTTAGCTCTCTGTTGAGCGGAGGAGGGCATACTCAGCAGAACAGCAAATAAAACAGATATAAAAATTTGCTTCATCAGCAACAGCTTTCATTCTCAAAAGGGTTTATAAGGCGCCGAGTAGAAAAATAATACTTTGCTATGGTTGTATGTTTGTGTTACATTAAAGATAGCGGTAATTTTAACAGGTCTGACATAGATTTTGGAATAATTTTGGCAGCAAGTGTACATATCCACAAAAATATTTTTGCGGACGTGAGGTGCCCGACTTTTACACATTTATTCGATATAAAACCATCTAATGCCTTGATTAATCATAAGGTACGAGTTGTATTTGTAAACGTAATATAGTTATGATACGGCAGTTATATTTTCTTTAACAGCTG
>Ga0123353_10019826_pt1 | contig 10015 bp, 4 predicted proteins | sample TergutLab28metaG_3_FD_92763 | JGI IMG/M metagenome (GOLD analysis project Ga0123353, IMG submission 92763) | Labiotermes labralis P3 segment gut microbial communities from Petit-Saut dam, French Guiana - Lab288 P3 | ecosystem: Host-associated > Arthropoda: Insects > Digestive system > Gut ...
CGCCCGAAGTCGTCGAACCTGCCGGTCGCGTCCCCGTCAACGCAAAACTTCCGGACCTCGTCCGAGTCCTGCCCATGAAACTCTTCCTTAAGGCCGCCGTGTGCAATGACCAGCCTGCCTTCGTCAAATACGTAATGGCTTGCCAGGCCTTCCAAAAACCTTGCCACGCGCTCCGTGAATTCCTTCGGCATAGCCGCGAGCTCCTCGACCGTCTCGTCAAGCCCGAACATGAAATCCGCGGGTCTGCCCGTGAGCCTGTTCATAAGCGCGTTGTCATGGTTTCCGCAAACGCACAGCCCCGGACCGTACTCGCAGACGTCCATCACGAATTCGAGGCAATCCGGCGTCTTCGGGCCCCTGTCGACGATGTCGCCGAGAAAAACGGGTATACGTCCTTCGGGATGCGAAAGAGCCCAGCGGCCCTGTTTCTCTGCCGCGTAACCGAGCTTCTCGAGCAACAGGAGGACTTCGTCGAAACACCCGTGCATATCGCTGATGATGTCAAATTTCTCATTCATAGTTTTTAAGCGCAAAAAATATAAAGCCTAAATATTTTACCATAAAGGGAATAGCATCAAAGTCTCGGATCCACAGGCTCGCTTTCCATCGCCAATACGCCGAAGACGCATTCGTGCACACGGTAGAAAGGCTCCTTCCTGCAAAAGCGTTCGAGGCTTTCTACGCCGAGAGAGAACTCTTTCAGTGCGAGCGATTGCTTTTTCGCGAGGCTGCGTTTTTTCAGCCGCGCGAGGTTTTCCGGGAGCAGGTATTCCGGGCCGTAAATGATCCTGAGGTATTCGGCTCCACGGCACTTTACCGCAGGCTGCAAGATCCCGCGCCCGCCGCGCGCAATGAAATCATAAGGCTTCACGACCATGCCCTCTCCGCCGCTTTCCGTGAGCTCCTCCCACCAGACTATACCTGAGGCTATGCTTTCCTCGTCGGTCGTATCAACGACGATATAAGGCGTGGCTATGACAAGCCCATCCTTCTCCGGAACCACATATTTCCTGATCGTCTCCATATGCCAGACATGGTCCTTGTCAGCATGCGCGGCGCCCTCGATGGCGAGCAGATGGAAGGGGGCGAGACGAATTCCGTCCAGCCCTTCCACAGGCCAACAGTATTCTCGCCAGGCATCGATATAATGGTCGAAAGCATCGGCCCTTTTTCTATAATATTCAAGCAATGAAGCGAGATCGGCGTTCTGTCCTGACGTGATCGCGGAGACAGATGCTTCTTCGTAATCCCGTTTGACCGCGTCGGTCAGCGCCGACACGGCCGCGCCGAGGCCTTCACGTCCCGCAACGCCCGTCGGCGCGTACTGCTTCTTAAGCAGCCCCTGAGCCTTCGCCGACCACGGCATCAACTCGCAGTCGAGGCAAACCCAGTCTGTATTAAAATCATCAAAGAAACCCGTTTCGTTCAGTCGTTCGCGAATGCGGGCAAGCAATTCCTCTTCGAGCTCATCATCGTCGAAAAACCGTCTCCCCGTGCGCGTGTAACAAATACCGGACTTGCCGCCCGAAGCCCCAAAACAGGTCTTGGCTGCCGCTTCGTCCCTGCATACGATCACGACTGCGCGCGATCCCATATGCTTCTGTTCACATACGACGCGCCCGACGCCGCGGGAGCCGAAATACTTGAAAGCTTCCGCGGGGTGTTCCAACAGCTCTTCTTTTGCGGATGTTTCGCAAGGCGACATGGTCGGCGGCAGATAAATCAGCCATCTCGGATCTGCAGCGAACCGGCTCATAGTTTCAAGGGCGGCCATCGCGTTTTCCTCGCGGATCGTTATCGCCTGCGCAAGCCGCGTGTTGAGCACGCGCTTACCGAGCACGTCGTCGATGTCCGGAATATCCCCAAACCTGCCGGCTTGTACAGAGAGAGGTTTATCCTGGGCTGTTTCCAGCGGACGGACAGGCTCGTAATACACCTCTGCCGCGGGTACGGAAACGATATCCCCCTCGGGATAACGAAAGGCCGTCAGGCATCCGCCGAATACGCATCCCGTATCGATACATATAGTCCGGTTGAAAAGCTGCGCCTCGGGGACCGGAGTATGGCCGTAGACGACCAGAGCCTTGCCGCGATAGTCCGACGCCCAGTCATAGCGTACGGGAAGGCCGTATTCATCGTTTTCACCGGACGTGTCGCCGTACAGACAAAACTCTCTGACGCGCCCGGAACTGCGCCCCTGATAAGACTCTATCAAACCGGCGTGGGCAACGACAAGCTTGCCGCCGTCAAATACATAATGGCTTTTGAGCTCATCAAAAAAGCCTTTCAGCCGGTCATTGAATTCCGGAGATTGCGAGTCAAGTTCCGTAAGCGTTCTGTCAAGGCCGTGTGTGATTTGCACGTTTTTCCCGGACAGTTTTCGCAACAATTTTATATCGTGGTTTCCGCACACGCACATTCCATCTCCATTTTCGCAAATGTCCATCACAAGTTGAAAACAGTCGACGATCCTAGGGCCGCGATCCCCGATATCACCGAGAAAGACAGGTATACGCCCGCCCGGGTGCGTAAGAGAGTAACCTTCGGCAGTTTTAGCTATCTCATAGCCAAGCTTTCCGAGCAACCCGGTCAGTTCGTCAAAACAGCCGTGTATGTCGCCGACAATATCAAACGGCCCGGTGATATTTCTTTTATCATTCCAAAGCGGCTGCCGGACTATTTCGGCGCCGTCGATTTCCTCCGCTCCTTTCAGTATATAGACATACCTGAAGCCTTCACGCTTAAGATGCCTCAGCGACGTGCGGAGCAGCCTTGTGTGGTTGCGGATCGCGCGCTCGGGGATCTGTTTAGCGCCGCGCCCGCTGTTTCGGGCCTGACATTCCTGCTCCGGCAGGTCAAGTACTATCGCGATCGGGAGGCAGTCCTGTTCCTTCGCGAGCGCGACAAGCGGCTTTCTCGCGTCGCTTTGTACATTCGTTGCGTCTATTACCGCGAGCTTGCCGAACGCAAGACGTTTCCGCGCGATCTCATGCACGAGATCGAATGCGGGCGTAGTAGCGTCCAGGTCCATCTCATCGTCCGACACAAGGGCGCGACAAGTATCCGAAGAAATCACTTCGGTCGGAAGAAAATGCTTGGCAGCGAACGTACTCTTTCCGGAGCCGGAAGCGCCTATGAGCGCAACCAGGCAAAGGTCGGGGATCATCAATTCCGTTTTCATTTCGAGAACACCCCCATTTGTGTAGGAGAACCGTGTTTATCGTCCGAGTCGCCTATTTCCGAAAAACGGATTTCATAATCGTTTTCGACAGCCACACGCTCCGCCCACGCCCTGAATTCGGCACGCGTCCACTCAAAGCGGTGATCACCGTGACGAAGCCGTTCTTTCCCGGCATTTTTCCCATCATCCGCAGTAAGGCCGTAGACTTCGTTGTACTCCCGGTTCGGCGTCGTCAGTACGATCGTCTCCGGTTTCGCGTACCCGAAAACGACTTTTTCGAATACGGAAAGCCTGCCGGGATCCAAATGTTCGATAACCTCGACGACTGCGAACGCGTCATAGCCCTTAAGTCTTTTGTCGATATAGATCATCGAGCCCTGAAACAAGTTGATCCGGTTTCGTTGGCGTTCCGACAATCGGTCAAAATGCAGCCGGTTTTTCGCCCTGTCAAGTGCGTAGTATGAAACGTCCATCCCTGCGACCGCCTCGAATTGTTTTTCTTTCAGTAACAAATCAAGCAGGCGGCCCTCCCCGCAGCCGAGGTCCAACACGCGCCGGGCGCCGCTGTTTTTCAGGGCGGCGACTACGTTGCCGAGGCGCTGTTGATTGAGGGTGAGATACTCCTTGCCGTTTTCTTCTTCGCCGGTTTCTTCTTCCTGCTCGTCCTCGGTCAACTTCGCGAGGGCTTCGTTATATAACCGCCTCCGTCTGTTCAGATAACGAAAAGCTATATATTCTTTCGACGGGTGGCTGTCGAGCCAGCCCTCGCCGTGGCGGAGCAGCTTCTCGATCTCCTCCGAGGTGACCCAGTAATGTTTCGCGCTGTCGAGTACGGGGATCAATACATACAAGTGCTGCAAGAGATCACAGAGCCGCTGCTTTCCGGAAAGTCTCACATTGAAATAGCGGCTTTGTCCCCACTCATCGAATTTTTCGTCAAGCGGAAATGACTCGCATTCAATCGTATAGCCCAGTGGAGCGAACAACTCTTCTATCAATTCCTCTCCCCTGTAGCAGGGCAGCATCGTGACGGTGGCTTGCAGAGCCAGTTTCTCGTTCACTAACTCGGGGCGTTTGTCGCACCTGCCGCTGAGCGCAGTCCCGAAGACGCGCGCGATCGCCGTGCTCATAAAGGAGGAAGCTACGTAGGGCCGGTCGTTCACATAGTCGAAGAGCCCGGACGGCTCGCCCTTGCCCTTGCGGTCGCGTACAAGCTCGACAGGATTGAGGTCAAGCAAGAGAGCTGCCGTGCACACCTCTTCCTCCGCCACAGGATAAAAGACATGAGCTTTCCCGTAGCTGAGCTCAAAGGTCTGCGGACGTGCCGGGTTCTTATGAAGCAGGAATCCAAGACTCCCCGCGTTTTCTCCGCGATAAGTAATAGTCAGCAGCAATGTTTTGTCCTTTCCGACAACTCCGTGTGTCAGGGTTCGACAATTCTATCACACCAATACCTGTCCGGTGTCCAAAATAAGACACATTGGACGCAGGTGGAATTATTTCTTCATTATCATCAGTACCAGTACGGACTTTGCCGCTGAGTCCTCATGGTTTATTGTTTTGTAGATAATGTAATCCTGCGCTTTCCAAACGGTTCGCGCTATCATATCGCCGCAGGAAAAGTGAACGCCATGATTACCTGAATGCTCATGTATCAATACCGTCTCCGAAAAATTACTAACCAAGCGAAAAAGAGGATTCTGCGTGATTTTTCCTAAGGCGTCAAAAGCGCCGTCCCACCCCCATCCATCCTCATGGAAGGCAATGAATGCGTACTCGTCGTGAGATATAATTCCCAAGCGTTCGATCACCTCTACCGGCCAACATATGGTTTCAGGAAGGACGCCGATACCGCGGTTTGCTCTCTCGTCGTTCGCGAGCGTGTGCAGGCTTTCTGCGGCGTCGGATAAACCCTCTTCAGATTCCCCATAAAGGCTGATCGACAGGATGCCGCCGATCCCGCCAATAATGACGTTAGTATTTTTCAATTGCTCCAGCAGGGTCGGAACGTCAAAGTTATCATTTATAAAATCATCATAGTTCATTCCCGCTCTCCATCCTCTTTTATTAAAGATTCGCTGGCTTTCCGATCGAGGTTTTTAAAAAAAGCCTCGACCCATTCGATAGGGGAAATCCTCGTGGCTTTGACAGACGGCGTTTGTTCATCCCTATAAGTAACCGTCCCACGAACAACGACGATCTTGTGTTGCCTGGAGGAAGGATACGCGCCTCCGGCGTCAACATATGGATCCAAGGCAGCGTCGTACGCCTCTTCAGCAAAGGGTTCTTCTTCCGGCGCCGGCTTCGGCGCAAGCACAGACAGGCTTTTCTCATAAGCCTCAGAATAAACGACCACTTCGATTTCCCCATAGAAATCTTCAACCTTGCAGATCGCCATTGTTTTTCCTTTGTATTTCCCCTTTTGGATCACGATACGGCGGACGTCAGTCAAAAGACCGGCCACAATGACAGGCCCGTCGCGCAGGTCAGCGCTTCCTTCATTCTCCTCGCCTTCTTCAGCTTCTCCCGGATGCTTGAGCCTGTATGTATCTGTCGCCTCGATCCGGTCGATGACCCATTTCACGCTGTCGAGAGGGTGCCCCGAAAGATACATTCCGAGCGTTTCCTTCTCTTTCTCCAAACGCACGTCCGGCGGGTAATCCGCCGCGGAGGCGACGGGATCGGACGCCTGCGTGCCGGAAGCGGCAACGGCGTCAAATATTGAAATCTGCCCGGGTATTAAATTTTTATAGCTCTCGCTTTCGTAAAGTACTAAAAACTCCTGCATCGTCTGCGCGCGGTTCGGGCAAAGTGAATCCATAGCGCCCGAGTAGATGAGGTACTCCATGGCCCGTTTGTTCACGACTCGGCGGTCAACATTAGCGAGGAGACTGCCTATATTCGTTATAAGACCCTGTTCCCGCGCAGCGATGATCGAGTCTATCGCCTTACCGCCTACGTTTTTTATCGCGCCGAGCCCCATTACGATGGCGCCCCCGCTCACGCTGAATTGTTTTTGGGACCGAAGGATATCCGGCGGCAGGATAGGGATCCCCATATCCCGCGCGCTGTAGATATACCTTATCACTTTGTCCGGCGTGCCTGTGACGCTGCTCATCAAAGAAGCCATGTATTCTTCTTTGTAGTATGTTTTCAGAAAAGCGGTTTGGTATGCGAGAACCGCGTAGACAGCCGCGTGGCTTTTATTGAACGCGTAAGACGCAAAGCTCACCATATGGTCGAAGATCCGGTTCGCGATGTCGTCAGGGATCGCGTTTTTACTGCAGCCCGAAACAAAATCCTCCCGGGTTTTCCTCATGACCCCGGCCTTTTTCTTGCTCATGCTGCGACGGACTTCGTCACTTTCCGCGAAGCTGAATCCGCCGAGATCGCGCACGATCCGCATTACCTGTTCCTGATAGACGATCACGCCAAACGTTTCTGCGAGAATTGGCTCGAGCAGCGGGTGCATATACTTGATTTCGCCGGGGGCCTTCTTGTTTTTCAGATAGAGGGGTATATCCTTCATGGGGCCGGGACGGTACATCGAGATCCCGACTATTATATCCTCAAAGCGCTTCGGCTTGAGTTGGCGCATGAAGTCCTGCATCCCTCTGCTCTCGAGCTGGAACACCCCCTCGGTCAGCCCGGAATCGATCAGCGCGTAGACTTTAGGGTCGTCGAACGAAAGAGAATCCATGTCTATCTTGATGCCGCGGTTTTCCTCTATCATCCTGACCGCGTGATCTATGAGGGTAAGGTTCCTGAGACCGAGAAGATCCATTTTCAGAAATCCCAGATCCTCGACGGTATTCATTGTATACTGAACGCTCGTGTACTGAACGCTCTTTTCGTCTTCTCCTGTGCCTTCGTCTTTCGTCAGCGAGAGCGGGATGGTGCCGTTGAGTTTTTCGCGGCTTATGACGATACCGGCCGCGTGCGTACCGGGATAGCTCGGTTTCTTTTCAAGTGCGCGCGCGTATTTCATCAGTTGCTGATAATCCGTCGGGGGCTGCGGGTCCTTGCCTGTTACCTGCGCCGGGGTAAAAACGGTTTCGACAGTTTTTATGAAGCGCTCGCTTTCCCCTTTGAACTCTATAATATTTTCCTCGGCGTCTTTTGACGTGCCGCTGTAAGCTTCGGCAAGCTTTTGCGCTTTTTCCGGGAGCGCTTTGATCAGCCTGTTCACATCGGGGATAGGGAGGTCGAGGACACGGCCGACGGCCCTGATAGCTGCCCGCGCTTGTAAGGTACTGAACGTTATTATATTCGCGACATTTTCCTGTCCGTATTTTTCACGAACATAATCGACCACTTCCGCGCGGCGTTCTATACAGAAATCGATGTCTATGTCCGGCATGGATTTGCGCTCAGGATTCAGGAAACGCTCGAAGAGCAGCCCGTATTTCATCGGGTCGATATCTGTGATCCGGAGCGCGTACGAAACGATGCTTCCCGCGGCGCTGCCGCGGCCCGGCCCGACCGCTATCCCTTGCTCCCGGGCGAACCGGATCAAATCCCAGACGATGAGAAAATAGTCTACAAAGCCCATTTGCCGGATCACGGAAAGCTCAAAATCAAGCCGTTCGCGATATGATCCCGCATCGCTGCCGTAGCGATATTCCATTCCTTCGTCGCAAAGAAGACGCAGCAGCTCTTCGTTATCCATGCCGTCCCGAGGGGGGAATTCCGGAAAATAATCCCTCGCGGTTTTTTCATTAACACTTTTTAAATCGAAATAGAAATTGCATTTTGCCGCGATTATTTCCGTATTATCAAGCGCCTCGGGTATATCGGCGAAGAGCTCGCGCATCTCCGCTTCAGATCGCATATAAAACATATCGTTCGGAAATCGCATCCTGTCTGTATCCGAAACCAACGTGCGTGTCTGAACGCAGAGCAAGACGTCGTGGACGGGGGCGTCTTCCCTTTTCAGATAGTGTATGTCGTTTGTCGCCGCGAGCGGGATGCCCGTTTCGCGGGAAAGACGAATGAGATCCGCCCGGATACGCCTTTCGTCCTCAAGGCCCTGATCCTGGATCTCCAAATAAAAATTTCCTTCGCCGAATATTTCAAAAAGCTCCAGGGCCTTTTCCTTCGCGCCCGCGTAGTCAGCGGAAAGCAAGCTCTCCTGTATCGCCCCCTGTATGCAGCCCGACAGCGCGATAAGCCCTTCCGAATGGGCCCTTAGGTCGTCCATGTCCGTTCGGGGTTTATAATAAAACCCCTCCAAATGAGAGTTCGATACTATTTGTGAAAGGTTTCTGTAACCTTCTTCGTCCTTCACAAGCAGGATGAGGTGAGTAAGGGTCTGCGACCCGTCGAGATCCTTGTCTTTATCAAACCGTGTCCGCGGCGCGAGGTATACCTCGCAGCCGATGATCGGTTTGACAGTGAATTCCGGATTCCCGTCTTCACCGAAAACGATGCCGGCGGCGTCGCGCTTGAGCGACGCGTTATAAAAATCGACCGCTCCGAACAGGTTGCCATGATCCGTCAGAGCGAGACGCGACATGCCAAGCTCCTTTGCCGCTCCAATCAACTCCTTCGCGCCGGCCAGCCCGTCGAGCAGACTATACTCGCCATGCACATGTAAATGCGTAAACCCCATCGCCATTCCCCTTTTCTTGCCATAAAAATACCACAAGCAATGTGCCGAAAAGGCCTCATCCCTTGTGGCGATTCCTATGGGTTTTACTACCTCCGAAATACTTTTATATAAAGCCTACCTTTTTTTCGGGCTGTATCGCGGACAGGCTGATCTCTTCGAAGTCCTCCGCGACCAGCGTGGCAGCGACCTGCTCGGTAACCTTGCCGGGATCCATGCGCATGAGCCTCGCCGCCTGCCGCATGCGCGCTTTTTCAAGAAGGTTGCGCGCGTAACGCCCGTTTCCGAATTCCCGTATGCCCGCGGCCTTTTCGAAAAAGGGGAGGACCCTGCCGCGCACGTCGGACGAAAACTTTATCTTCTTGTCTTTCGCGAGCAGCTCAAGTATCCCGAACAATTCGTCCGGCGAATAATCGGGGAAGTTCACATGAAAACCGATGCGGCTGCGAAGGCCCGGGTTCTTTTGAAGGAAGGATTCCATCTTGTCCGGATACCCGGCGAAAATCACTACCACCTCTTCACGGTAGTTCTCCATCTCCTGAACTATTGTCGCGATCGCTTCATCGCCGTACAGGCCGTCCCGGTGGTCTACGAGAGAATAAGCCTCGTCGATGAAAAGGACATTTCCCTTTGCCCGCTTAAACGCCCTTTTAACGCGCGGGGCGGTGCCGCCTACGTACATGTCGACAAGATCCCCTCTGCCGACTTCGATCAAATCCCCGTTTTCAAGCACCTTATTTTCTTTGAGGATCTGCGCCACCAGCCTTGCGACTGTGGTCTTGGCCGTGCCCGGGTTGCCCGTGAATATCATGTGCAGCGATTGCTTCGCGCGTGCTTCCCCAAAGGAATATAGAGTTTGCGCTTTTGCGAAATCGAGGATCTCAGATATCAGTTCCTTGGTATCGGCAAGCCCGACCAACTCGTTCATACGCTCGATCCCGGCGCCTTTCGGTTTGTTGTTCGCGGCGCTCATCACGATCGCCCCCGTCGCGTATTGAGGAAAGACTTTTTCCTTGAGATATCCGTCGTACCAACGATCGAACAACTTGGCAAGATCGTTCTTCGAGTACCCAGCGCCTTTTTCTATACCGGCACAAAGACTTGGGAAAGAGGCAAGGCCGTTTTCACGGGCGAGCTTGCGCAAGAAGGCTTTCGCGTCCTTGTCAAATACGATACCTTCCTCGATTTTGATCAAAGAAATGCCGTCGAGGTCCGTAAAAAAAGTC
>Ga0123353_10019827_pt1 | contig 10014 bp, 6 predicted proteins | sample TergutLab28metaG_3_FD_92763 | JGI IMG/M metagenome (GOLD analysis project Ga0123353, IMG submission 92763) | Labiotermes labralis P3 segment gut microbial communities from Petit-Saut dam, French Guiana - Lab288 P3 | ecosystem: Host-associated > Arthropoda: Insects > Digestive system > Gut ...
CGACTCGTATTTTCTGTATGCATTCCGTTATGTTGTTTATAGATACAAATGATTACAAAATGGAAATCCTTTTACACCGCTATTACATTGACAACTAAAATAACAGGGTATATTTTATAACTGATTTATACTGTTACTACATGTTTCGGCTGCTAAATAGCCATCTTCAAGTCCATTCCAGACACTTTACATCCTAAATCTAAAATTGAATAAGTATGTGAATAATTTAAGATGGGACGTAACGAGCAATTGGGATATTCATGTTACCTGATATTGTTAAAACCGTGGAGTCGCAGCGCCTGATTTGGTACTTGTTTATGATTGGGTACCGAATTTTGGCGCGGAAGTATTTTAAACATGTAAGTTTGGAAGGTCGAAAAAAATATGCGGGAAGTTAACGTGAGTGATGGATCTTAGGAAGATGAAAAGCGATGATGGATATTGAAAAACGTGGGATCGTGACCATTGGCGTTCTTTGTTATTAACCATGTTGACCCTCCGGATTCTGGCATGGCAGTGTTCATTGCCCGTTCTTGAATGTTTGCATGTGGAGGGCCTTGAACTGGAAGATCGAAACACGTGCTGTGGGATGATGCAGGGCAGGACAAGACAACGGTTCTGCTAAGTGAAATCAATACTATCTAGGGATTACGCGCCCAGTCCCGCTCGCCCTCTATAAACAGCACTCAGCTGCACTTAACATTCACGTAGCATCGATCCTGTTGACAGGTCGCGGGCTGCTTTGGAACACTTCGCTGTATTTGCGCGAGACTTGTAAAATGGGAAATCATGCTTGTCGAACTGTATGTTTCACCTACGAAACTACTCCGCGAGTCTTGTTTTTACGTATTAACGATGGCTGCATTTAAAATTGTGACAAATTTTGAGTTGTAGTTGAGTGAGAATGTTTGAATTTGTGGAATTCTCTTCCGACAGGGCGAGGATTGACGTGTCTCGGGGTAGTGCCCTAATGAGATGCTGTATAAGTCTGTTTCGAATCACAAAATGTCTGGCATTGTACAATACAAGCATTTTTCTGCATGCCTGCTTGTATTTACCGTGTTTAAACACGTATTTTCAATATAAAAGTTTAGGAATTGTGCTAATAGCATAATATTTCTGGGGCATTTGCTCTGTTATTGCCTCTAGAATTTTATATTATGAAGGGTAAATTAGGTGCGGTTATAAGGGGCGCTAGATTGACAATTTAAAGCCAAAACATTGATAAATACGGGCACTGAACATAGGTGACCTGTGAATACGTAAGATACGTCGCATTATTTGTGTGTATTTGGAAAACACTGATTTTTCGATAATTATCGTCTTCTTCGAAAGGCCACTGTTGAGTATTAAACACGTAACTTATGAAACATACATGTAATGCGTTGTTTATCTCAAGAGCCGCAGAACGTACAAGAAGAACATTGGAAATAAAATTTATGTTTATTTTTTCCTTACATCATTTATTAGGAGCATTTCTCGCTCCAAATAGGTGATTTATCCTGAAGATACGTGCCGAAATGCCTGTGGGTATTTATGTGAAGTTCCTTTTATTTTTGTCTAGTTTGACTCAAATTATATCTGACGGGTTTCGCAATATTTTTCATGAAATTGCGTTCATTGGTAACCCAGATGTTTCATAACTGTTGACGGGAAAGGGCGGTTTGGTAGGCTTTGTGTAGGGTTTCGAACGCTCTTAAAAATTAAGGCCTTCACGTAAGATTTAAAGAGGTTGTAAAGGTTTTATTTTTCCCATTGAATATTCCAGTTAGAAGTTAGGACAAATACAAAATAAGTTGATTATCACCACTGAGATGTTTTCGGGCTATTAATCGCGTCATCTACATCGACCTTGCTGAGTCAGTCTCCGAAACGTTGGACTTCTATCCAGTTATGATGCGGCTGATAGTTGTCCTTAATACGTGGGCCGTGAAGGCTTGAAATCTTGCGTAAGATGTTTGTTGCTCGCTTGGGTAAACACTAGTAACTTGAAGTTCCCATTCAGAAAGCTATGAAAAGAGATGATTTTGACCTTTGCTTTAAAACATACTGGTAGGAACTCCAAGTGCCTGGCTGGGATTGGAACTGATAAATAAGCATTCCGATGTTACTTTATTAGGCGGAAATATAAACGCGAAGAGTGTTGGACAAAAACCACCTTTAGATTGAAGTTCTCTTCATTATTGCATTAGGCCTACACGACAGCGATTTGAAAAACCTACATTTTGACATTTAAATACTGATCATAATTCTAATAGGCTTATAATTGTTCTCTTGATAGAGTGCTACTCAGACTGCGGCTTGTAACCGCGAGAGATGCTTCTGTGCTTCAGTGTCAACAACTTCGTACCATAGAACCCGTCTTCATGATTAGGCTCCCAAAACAGAGTCATACCTCTAATTTCTTTAAATATTCTGGATACCACAAATCGGACGTTTATTTGCAGTGAAAACCTTATCTGCCAGTTAGAAATACAAATTTCCAAAAAGAAGGACGCATACACTGAATTATATGTATGTATGTATGTATGCAATTGTGTATGTGTGTATGTATGTGTGTGTGTACGTATGTATGTGTGTGTGTATGTATGTATGTATGTATATTGTACAGTCTTGCACAACGCGAACTGCACGGTTTTAAGTTACTAATTTTGGCCCATTAGCTAGGCCACCACCAGGCCTATACAACGTCACGAACCTTATAAAAACCACACAAAACTACGCTCTTCTGGGTTGTTACACAGCGAGTAATAGTAATTTCTTACCGACGTTTCTACAGAACACTGGAAGGGAGAGATATCATAGTGCAGCCGGTCGACAGAGAAGTTAGGCTGTAAGATAATACCGTTAAAGTGGATCTTAGGAAGCTATGCTATGATGTGAAGACCTGCTGTCAGGCACCTCACTGTGGGGTACATAGCATGTGATACGAGATACAAACGTCTTTAAGATATACAAATCAGTTTATAATATTTCCTCTGTAGTGTAGTAATATACCGTGAAAATTTGTCTGTCTCCACAGTTTTCGTGCTATTTTCCGGGCTTATAACCGTATACCCACGTACTTATACCTGCAGCACCTGTGTATACCGTCCAAAGAGATGTGTACTTCCAGAAAATACACACGTGTAGCAGGGCAAAGTGTATTTTTCCAGTCCTATTGTTGATGACGCTCAGAATAACTTAGCAATCAGCACAGTCGTGTGTTGTGCCGAAGTGACAAGGGAATATCTGTTGCGTGTTACAGGGGCGCTGTGTGTGGGGAGATAAACATCTAGCAGCAGACAGCCTAAAACCTACCTGTTGATTGGACAACCGGCACAACGCGTGCAGAAATCATCTGTTGACCTAAATATACGACGGCCTACTTTATTTAGCAAAAATGAACGCCGAAGAAATAATCCAGGAAGTTCTGCAGGGTCATCTAACTTCACCAAAATTACCGGTGCCGAGACTGGTGAAGATTTTCGTCGCTTCTACTAGAACTGGTAAGTAGGAATGAATTATTATGCTCATTTCTCTTCCACGTGTCTGCGAGTCTTGGTATAGATTTAACTCTTCAACAGGCCAGCGATTTTCATGGTGAGATTTTCAACACAGACATAAACCTTTACGTTCGCATTGCAGTGTATAATATCATTATTGTTGACAGTAAACTTATTAATCCCAGACATCGCAAGACAGGTGTGCTTCCTCTGAGGATATCATTCATCAAACCAATATAGGGAAGGGAACTCAGTTTCAAAGGAATGCGGGCCTGTATCTCATTTTTGAGTGCGGAACATGCTAATTATTGTGGATACACAGTAGATATTACAGTGCTTTATAACAGCGATTTTGCACATGAGTTTAATCAGTGACATAGGCTTTCAGCACCAGGGCATCCTATGTTGAATGTGAAATACGACCTTACAGCTTTGTAAGTGCTTCACTGTTTAAGAAACGTCGCTAGGGTTGTCAACTGATGAAAAAATTTCTAACTAGAAACGAACGTTGACGACATAATCGAAATGAATAAATTTTAATATACACACGTTTTATTACATTTTGTCCCCTACAGTGTTGGGAACACAATCAATCAACAGTACTTCTTCCTTGCTGCAGCACGAGTCATACACTTGAACACTGCCTTAAAGCTACAATACGAACTTCAGCAAATATGAAACAAATAGGTCAGCGTCTGTTGTAACTGGCCACATGTTGCATTATCGAAGTTTCGTTTCCATCAGGGGAGTGACTTTCTCTTTACTATCCCTTCGAGACCTGCTCTGATGCCAGCACTAAAGCCTACTCTGTGGGAGTGGAGTGACTGGAGCGTGCTACTAAGTGCTTCCTATAGCGAGTGCAGTAGGTTGCCATGTCGCTCTGTTGATGACACGTGTTGTTGGGCTTGGGAACGTGAAGCGTGTTGTAACCGGAACACGTGCACGTTCATAAATAGATACTTTTTTTTATAGCTATTGGCTGTAATATTACAGGCTTTTGGGAACTCCTATCGTTACAATTGGTGACAAGTGCGCGTACAGGCAACTCGCTTCATTGTAGTTCTCTGCCCACTCTCTGAGCGACAAGCCTCCATTCAGTCTCCATCTTCTCTGATTCCAACTTTAGATCAATTTTACTTCTGTACGTAGGCCGAGACTTTACTGAAAACGTTCTCGAGAAAACATATGACAGATAAATTTATTAAAGAAGTTAAGAGACTTATAATTGCATTAGCCTTCAACTTACAAGCGCAATAAATTTAAGCAGATATTTTATTCTGCGAAATCATATATAAAACTTTTATATTTTTAAATTAAGTTTTTGTAAAATACGACATTCTTCGAAAGATTGTCAAGATTCCGATCTACAACTTTGTATTATGAAATGCAGCAACAAAGTAGAAAGATACTTGTATTCCAAATCTTTCCCCAGAATTTGAATATATCTGTAAAGTCATTAATTTCAGTAATGTTAAGTTCCACTTTATCATCTCCAGCAACAAAAAATAGAAAACAGTGATATATGTAGACTATAGAAACTTGAAGAATAACTTATTTTTTGCTGACTGTTCTGTATTTCTTTCCCATTTCAAGAGAATTCCGAAATAAAAGAGACTTAGGAATAAACATATGTGTTGCACCTCACATATTACGATGATAAAATTAGGGAGTAAGAATGAGGGGGCGTCAGGGTGCTTCAGACGGGAGCCGATGCAAAATTCCAAGGTAAGAACCCACTCGGGGCGCTTACATTGGACGATACTAGCATTTAGCCAAGAGAAGTACAGTACGAATAAATGGGGTGTAATACACTAGCTTGTTTTATTAACATTGGGAATGCTGTAACTAACTAAACAACTTCAAACCCTTTACTATGAAGTACGCTGTGAAGTTTGGAGTAGTTTACTAGATTTTAAACATAACCAGATGGTCTGCAAACCATAACGGGCCTGAAGCTGTTTAACATTGCGAGAGGAAAGATTTACTGGAATCAAGAGTACACATTGTTGAGAAATGGCTCTTAGGAATTTTGAAATATAAATCAATTTTCTAGATATGTGGCTTTTTATAAACCTGCGGCCAGTTTGTCATGCTGTAATTTCATTATCTCATGAATATTTATCGAATCCGATGCATCAAAAATCTTCCTCAGAAGCCACTGGCCAAGAGTACCCCGCCTTTACCGTTGGCGCAAGGATGCCCTTAGTGGCGGAGTAGTTTACTGTGGCTTCACTGTCTGCCATAATTGTTACTAATATTTTCCTATTCCTCATACGACGTGTTCTTGTGTCACGTAATCGACAATGAAAATAAAATTCACTAGTTTTAAACACGTATTTCTATGTGCTTTAATAGTCAATAAATGCTGGCTTGTTATTTCATATTTCTTCTCTTCGTTAGCCGCACTCGCTTTCTTCGTTATTCTTATTTGTACATGGATCGAACAAGGAATGGTCACCGTCCGGAGAAGACAGAAATTTTGATAAAATCTGCCTGAAGTGGCCTCAGGGTTTTTTCTATGTAAAACTTCACTGTACGCTTCTCCCATTCCTCTGGTCGGGTATAGAAACCATAGCACCGTATTCCCACCATTATGTTAAATTAACATATTAAATTTGTGTGACATCGTCCGTTGCTTTTGTTTAATCGGTATTGTTTTATTGATTCTCCGAATAATACAACACTATAAATGAATGTACAATCATATATGATATGATATTATATTACATGATGTGTATTTACTGTGATTGGGTAACAACACCAACCAACGCATATAAATGTATAAACGTATCTCATGTCGTAAACATAATATTCTTCCTACATGTTTCGGTCACTCTTGTTGCCAGCCTTAAGGAGGTGCATTAGAAGGGATGGATATATCTTGATGTTGCAGACGTTTGTGCACCATTGCACGGATTTAAAATGCTAAATTTTAAAACTACATGGTTTAAACATGAAGGAGGAGCAAGCATATATAATATAAGATAGTTTTGTATTATTGTAGACATATGTTGGTTTCGTTGCCATATTATTATTGCTCATTCGACGGTCATGGATTATTTAAAATTTAATACACACTCATAAACCAACATTTGTTACACATACTTTGATAAGAGACAAATATGCTTCTGGATTTGTGTCACTATATTTAGATGCTCCCTCCTTACAGAGAGGACCTACGACTTGTTGAGTATTATACCAGACCTTTGTAACAGTGCTGTTTCAACTGTACTGATTATGCACGGGTATATGAATAGGGTCTCTCACAAATGATATATAGATAATGACTGGGAACGGGGCCTTCATGGTCTGTGTTCATTTGCTTTTCCTATATTACCCTGGACATACCGAGGAGACGTAAAAATTCCTTCAGATGGCCCGGATCGCGACCGAAGTTCGCAACGAGTATCTCCGTAATGGAAGTCCAGAACGTTCTCGTTACACCAACCTACTGGGTCTTGCGACTGACGACATAGAAACTTGTCCTCACAAGTTACACCTACTCTCACCTCCTGGTGTCAAGGAATCCAATACCTACCAGCCTTTCTCTTTAGCTAAGTGCATGGGTAAAGCGATACAAACAGTTATCGAGTTTCCTGTCTTGAGAGGGGAAACGGGAACCGCGTTTCCAGGTTTGTAAACACAGTACGGCGACGTATGTTCTGTTAATATACCCTATAAGGGGACGACGGTTTTACAGCTGACTCTTGTGATTTAGGAGATTACAGCGTGTTTGATATTGATAAACGCTGTACCGAAGAGTGCATACAGTCTTCAGGTTAACCTGTTGAGGCCAACATTATCGTCTTTCTTCGTGAGAAGTCAGCCTGTTTCTGCTAATAACTTCTGAATTAATGGATAAATTAAAAATTTAGAATGATCAATATACCAATAAATTGCTCTTTATCTTTATGCTGGTTTTACAGGCCTGCGTAATACCCTACTTGTACCATCAGTAATACAGTATTCCGTTTATGTGAATGTCTGTTGCGAGGAAGCGACTGCAGACACTTAACTTAGGATTCGGAAATTTGTGTACATGGTGACTAGTTTCGTAATTTGTCCTCTTAACATTTTTAGGACAACCAATCGAAAGTGAATGAGGTAATCGGGGCATGAAGAATGCATTGGAATGGTCAGAAATGTGTACAACTTTTTGATCGGGAAACTTGAAGAGAAAGCTGCCGTGATAAACATAGCCGTTGATGCCAGAATAATATTAAAACGTATTGTTATGGCTGAAGGTAGACTCCAGTCATGGACTCTTATGAACGCAGTGCAAAATATTATGTTATATAAAGGCAACAAATTGCTGTGGTAGCTGAACGACTATCAGCTTCATTAGAAGGACTGTTTTTAATGAAATTAGTAATCTGATTATTTATGTAATTATTTTCGTTGCGGACTGTAGACGATACTAAAAACTTCGTAACACGTAGCTCATCCAGTGGTGAAAGTGCCCTCTGAAGTTTAAATAGCTTTAACTTCAGGTATCTTAAGTGGTAGGGCTTGAAAATTTCATAAAGAATTTATTCAAAGTGGAGACTCCACAATATTAGTGTGCTGAATTGAAGAATATTATCCATTAGACCTGTTCGGGCCAATTAATTCATTACAGTGGTCTTCAACAATTGAATTACCACAAAATGGTTTCTTATAGGAACATAATTAATGCAGTGGATGCGACGTTTTGAGACTAAACATAAGTAAATGCATAAAGTCAAACTTACGAATTGTAAGGTACATATATTTTCAATTTTTTTCCTTTGGATGACTGATTAATGAAGGGATTAAGGGAACTGCATAATGAGGCTCTTCACATCGTCAAACGAATACTGGAGTATTTTTAGATGAGTAGTAATGGGTTTGTCAGGCAGAAGGGCAAGCGCAAGCGAGAATTGCATATCATCTTTTAGTCTGGAAATCCAAGTGGTAAGGACCATTTGAAAAACACCCATACAAAGGGAGGACAACATCAAAATGCATCTTAGAACGGGTCTGTCAGACTCAAAACAGGTTGCGCCACAAGTTGAGGTCCAACTTGACATTGAGAGCTGCAAGATATAATGCCACATTCCTTCGTCGTTTTCAGTTGTAAACTTTCAGTGTTGAAAACTGCAGTGACGTTAAATACTGCTTGAATTAATGTCGTGGTAATCTTGGGTTTATTATGCAATAAAAACAAGAAGAAGAGTAAAATTTAATGAATATCACAACGTGAGTGGGCCCTTTTTTGCAGCTCTGCGGACCGCGTGGTTATCAACCTCTCTTAGAAATGCATGTAGATATCTCAGGACACAAAAAATTACCAGCCTTCATAATCAGGATGGAATTCACTGTTTCCTGGAAAACTGTGAGTTTAATTTAGGTACGGTTTATTTGTATCTAATTTTGGTAGCTGTTGTTATGTTTAATCATGCTTGTAACCCTCTATAGGGCCATGGTAACTGAATAGTGTGGTTCATTGGCGGTATGATTGGAATGGAATGTTGTATATGGAAAATTGAGTTTGAGGTATGTCATATGTTGCGCTCACAAAGGGTACGTAAAACGCGATATTTTATCGTAAGAAAGACACAATTGTAGTAAGTGGATATTAGTACTACGTCAGTATTTTATCCATTCTATGAATCTCGTAAAGAAGTAGTCATACTCCTCCCGTCCGTGTCTGACACACGTGAATTGTGTAATGGGTTTCTGGGTTGCAGCCGATGTCGGGCAGTGAAAATACAGTATTGAACCGACGCGACGGATCCTTACTTATATAAAAAGGCCGTCACGGGACCCTGTTCTGGGACATATAAATTATGTCTGCGCCTTAGCGTCCATTTTCTTAAAAATTGTATGATTGTTATACATTATACGATTTATGCTTTGGTATCCTAAGTAATCTCATCTCCTAGATTTTCTGATTAATATATTTCATCGTCTTGTGGCATTTCTTGTCCGTGATACATGCCTCATTAATCTCAATCTTGAATGTTCACTTCCCTTGGGAATTTCCTGAATGTTACGTTAGAAAAGATTTGCAAACAAATTTCGACATAATTTTCGTCCATGAACCAGCATAAACAGCGTGATTAAAAAAGATGGACTCAATTTCGTACGTCTATATTTCCTGAACTATACATTGTATGTGAATGATCTACATAACCTTTGAAAGAGGAGGTCCTAAATTTTCAAATACCACCGCTAGAGCGCTCGCCTAGCGCACAGCCATGCAGCAGCGTCAGTTGAGAACAAAATGGCTACTATGCAGCACAATATTTTTTGCGTTCGTGAGTTCACTAAAACTGAGTCGGCGACTGCTGTGCAGCGTGCGTTTCGTCTTCATTTCAACATCCAACCTCTAACGAGGAAGAGCATTTGTCGTTGGAGTCACCAATTTGAGCAAATAGGCTGTCTATGTAAAGGCAAAAGCTCCGGCCGACCACGTGTATCAGAGGAGAACGTGAGACGAATTCAAGAGAGTTTTGAGCGTAGTCCACGCAAGTCAACACGTAGAGCGAGCAGAGAACTTGGAATACCG
>Ga0123353_10019828_pt1 | contig 10014 bp, 4 predicted proteins | sample TergutLab28metaG_3_FD_92763 | JGI IMG/M metagenome (GOLD analysis project Ga0123353, IMG submission 92763) | Labiotermes labralis P3 segment gut microbial communities from Petit-Saut dam, French Guiana - Lab288 P3 | ecosystem: Host-associated > Arthropoda: Insects > Digestive system > Gut ...
AGGGTTCCAGGAAGTTAAGGTTCCCAGATTTCGTGACAACGGCACAGCATGGTGGTAGGTTGTCAGCCTTCTGCACCGGCCGCTTTTACCCCCGGAAATACTCCTGGTACTCATTTCTGTTAGAGGCTGAGTCGACCCCAGGGTCATAGTGCGATCGGAGGGATTTTATGTCAATGAAAAGTCCACTGACACTAGCTGGGATCGAACCAGCGACCTTCTGATTTGTAGCACAGCACCTTAACCAGTGGGATACCGCGGTCCCCCGTACTATAATATACTCTTATTGAATTGTAACTATATAAAGTACAATGTAGTTTTTACAGTTTCACTATACAAATGCCAGGTTAGTTCCTCAAATTAGCCCCTGAACGATTCCTTCAACATGCATTTCACTTAATTATTCGCCTATTATTATTATTATTATTATTATTGTACTATGTTTCTGTCTGTTCTAAAATGGAATTTGTCTCTGTAGCCTGGATTTCTGTAACGCTAACCGATTCTTCTAAAATAGAAAGAATACAACAACAACAACAACAAATTTGCTAACTTGTAGTACAATATATTTTTCTTGAACCTTGGCCCCAAGAAATATGAGTAAATTGTGGCTAGGCTAAATCTATCTCCTCTTCACTTGAGGCGACAGCACCTCGATGTTCTCTTCCTTATTAATGTTTTCGTTAACAAAATCATTTGCCCTTCCACCCTTACCACCGTCGGACTGCGGGTACCTTCTAAAATAACCAGAGACCAGTCTATATTTGCTGCTCCTTATTGTGCTAAGCTAGTGCCTCTGCGGCTAAAGCTGTCGGATGTAAAATCTATGTTTTCAACCACCATGGGATTTCGTCAAAGAACCAATTTTATCTAATTTTACTTGATTTACGAATTATTAACTGTTGCGTCTTTTTCTTTCCTTTTAACACTTAAATGACCAGGTACTCCCCCCCTAGTTGTATTCCCCTCTTTTAATATTTTGTATTATATCTCCCTGGTTTTGCTATATGCAGTTTACACTTGTGTTTATTGTCTACGTTTTGTATCCGGGGCTGTACTTTAGCCTCTTCGTGAACGTTAGGTCTACAATCTAAACATCGTGAAAAATATTAATAATTTTCCAACGAGATGCGGCACAAAGCAGTCTATTATTCTGCAAGTTCACTCTACATGTTCTACCCATCATCAGTAGTACACAAATCTGTAATTGCAGCCTCCGGTACTGGTAATACTGGTCTTCCTCCAACGTGGCCAAGCTTGGCCACGTTGGAAGGAGGTATCTGCACAAAAAATATGACCAGTACCGGAGGCTGTAGTTAGAGTTTTGTGTACTCCTGATGATGGGTGTGGCTGACACCCGAAACATGTAGAGTTAACTTACAGAATAATAAATAGACTGCTTTGTGTTGCATCTCGTTGGACAGTTATTAATACTGATCAGCGATGCACGGAACCAAAACATAAAATTAAAAATGTTTCATTTCACAAATTTTTCCTTAACTGCTGTTATGTTATTTACGCTATTATTATTTGGTGTGATTTTTATACGTCTTTTATATATGATTTCATTTGTTGATTGTCTTTATGTATTTGCCTTATGTTCGTGCGCTGTCTCCGTAATTGGTCTTGTGGCTGTCGCGCCAGCAATAAATAATAAAGAACTGAATTGCAAAGAATAGAATAACTGAATTATTATTATTATTATTGACCCTCGGGCTGTTGAGTCAGCACGTAAATAATCTTCAACTGAATTATTCGACTCCGTACAGACATAATAAAGAAATAAACATGTACTGCTGAAACATTAAAATAAACTCAACTAGGCTAACCACATTTCTTCCTAAACCTCTTTTAGATATTTAGGAGGCGGGGAGGGAGGGGTGCAGAAATAGGTTTATGATTTCCGCAAGAAATACGCAATCCACATGTTACTCACGGAAACAGCGTTGCAGAAATCCTGTCTTCATTTTCAGAGACGACTGTTTTCAGACGAGAATTCTTCCACAATCGCGCCACTATCATCGGTAAACACTACGCCATGAATACGTAATGTGGAATGGAAGTAAAGGTGCACGCATCCTTAACCTCGACACTAGATAGCGGCAAGTGGAAATCCACTTCTGCTTCTTATCGGAGGGAAACAAACCCGGTACCAATTTGACAGGGAGCGGGGATGGATGGATATAGGCCGTGGAGGTGAAGAATAATCTGTTGGTAACAGATCCCCGTCCTCGAACTCGCAGCCTTGCCATTGTGCTCTCTGATCTATTCCGCCTGTGCATTAAAACCTCAAATCAGTGTGCCTACTAAGCGTACCAGTTGTCGCAACGTTATTAAAGACATTTCCGAATTTTTCCCACAGGATATGTTCACGTGTTTTGTAATGTTCTCAATACTTATTATATCCCGTAACAGTCCTCCTTGTAATTCACCTGCAGTCTTTTCTGTGAGACAGGAAGTAGATATTTATGTATTATACGACGAAGTGAACCTCTTCATCTGGTATTGTCACACTCTGTAGGTGGCCGTCCGGTGCACCGGAAGGCCACCTACAAAGTGTGACAATACCAGATGCTGCATAATACAATTTTGACCTCCTGATGATGAGCACATAGTGCTCGAAACATGTAGAGGAATATAATAAACTTATTATAAAACAAGAATTTATGCATTATGTTGGTCAGTTACTAGGAAGTACAGCCTATTCGTCAAAGACTTCAGTTCATGAACAATTATCATACAAAATACACTTCTTGTAGAGATTTTAGTCATTGCTACCAAGAAGAAAAAGTACGACGTGCCACACAGGTGAAAATTCTGCTTAAAAAAAAATACATTAATTCAGGCGATACGTCTTTTTGCAGATGTCCTGACTTATATCAACGATGCTAATGACAAAAACTTATGGTGTTGGCTACCCCTCATTTCGAGACCTTACACATATATTGCACTACAGTATGAATCAATTTACTAGGCTTTAAAAGGCAGTACAGCATATCGTAAAGAAAAGGCAACGTGTAATTGCCCGAAAATAACGAAGTAAAAATTATTCTAACCCGTAAGAGACACCAATCGAGTAGGGAATGCACGTTATTTTACGTAAATTTATTATACAACAAAACTTTCTCTAGCGGGGACTAGGCAGTGTACAGAATTTATGATCCACCGAAGCTAGGCATGTGAAATTTTGTATGTCGAATCTCAATGGACACAACTATAAATTCGGAATAAATGGAAAATTACAAATTCGGCGACAGAGTGCAAGTCTGACTTTATATGTCACATATTTACATTATTAGCGGAAATTCGCACAGAAATGGATTATTAAATTGTTCTTCCCGAAACTTCCTGTATCTTGCAAATAGTGGAACTTCCTTTGATTTTGGGCCACTATCTTGAGGTCGTCCCTTGTTGCCATCACCTCTGCTCGTGTCAGAAAGAACTGTTTCATTAGTGACTAGTTTTGTTACTGACGGACCATTCTCACGTCTTAACGTGTAATGTAATGACGTGAATATACAGTCCAATATTTCCAGGTATTAGGCACAACGTCACTGAGGTGTCTGTACAGAGATATTGTCGGCTCCATTTCACCAGTTGACATGAAGCAGCTTATGGGTCAGTTTAATATGTAGCTCTCTCCCGTTGCCCTGGCAACCTGGACCACTCTGCTGTTCCTAGGTGTGAGAAGCTTGATGTGCAGCGTTCCTGTGATCACTGCAGCAACATACAGTGTTTGGTGATGCATAATATATTATGGGAATTTGTTGATTTATATACTTATATGTGGCACAACGCGTATTACCTGTGATGATATTTAGGTAGGTTCAACGTGCAGATTGAATACAGAGACGAGATATAAATACAGAACATTTGAAATATTACTATCTGAAATGAACAAACTTCACGGACAGACAGGTAACGGGAGATAACATGAAAAAAGGTAATAGGGGAATGGGTTGTGAAGGTGGGAGGCAGAGAGAAAATAACACATTCAATTAGCAAATCTGTGAGAAGGACGCCTTAACTCTCCGTGTGCTCTTCAGCCGTTCAGCAATTATAATTGAAATAAAATCGGCAATACAGAACAAAGTTTCGCAATGATATTAAAGTATGATAAAATATACGACTTATTCCTCATTAATTATTTTACCGTAAGAACCATTAGCATGTTTAGGTTTAAAATTCAATCGGTACTGCGTAATGTCTTACTTTTACGTCTTTGGATGTTTGCTAATACCCAGACTGCAAAATCATTGTCATCAAACAAGAATGTTCTCTTTGCAGGGAAAAGACTTACATTCAAAGTTATACTTTAAAATAATAAGGGAAGTGTTTATAAACGAAATATGTGGAGGTGACTCCAAACGAAGTAGATCAATATTTCAGATCTGTGATGAAATGTTTCAATAGTCGCGGCCGGGCATTACTCACTTGCTGTGCGACTCACAACGTCGGTAATCATTCCAGGGCTCACTTGTCAGTTCGCCCACGCAGTACTGAGTGGGAAGCATCTGCAACCGTGGACCTACGTACGTGTCTGACAGGACGAGAATAAATCGTCTTTATCGGTCTTCAGTAGTGTTCAAATCTGACAGGCTACTTCCTGTTTAAGTTAAAAAAAAACTCATTGCAAAATTACGCATGGCATTAATTGCCAAGTTAATTACGCAAGCAATTTTAACATACACAAATTTGCTTAATCAGCCATTTAAAACACAGTAAATAATATATGTATCTCTTCGGCTATAAATCACGTTCTCTCCATTTTGATCACAAAGCGCGCTTACGTTTCTGTCTTCCTCAATAAACAGTTCTCATTTCCGTAGTAAGAACGGCCTGATGTTTGTAACGGAGGCACAGTGGGTGTCTATAAGGCAGAAACTGCAAATGGTGTTTAAGTAGATTTCAAGCGTTACAAATTGAGTGACGAAATTCTGTGCCTGCTCTTCTTTAACGCATTAAAAATTCTTCGAACTACGAATATTAGTCATCTTTAATGTAATGGCCTTAAAACCTTCGTCATACATCATACTCCACAGCCATGAAGAAAATTTGTCGGACGCATATTTAAAAAAACAGTTAAATAAAATACTTAGCAGAGATATACAGAACAATATCAAAAATTTCACGTTAATAATAATTCTACTGAAATTCTTGACCTGACTACAGAAAGCATATATAAAATTTGACAAAATTTTTATTCCAGTAAACCGAAAAAAAGTGTTAGTTCATGGAAAATAACTTATTATATATCACAATCATATCTTCTCTACATATAAAAATTACATATCTAAGCTTCTAATTAATTTAAATATTTCTTATGATTTAAAACTTAAAGTTTTTTTTCGTCTGAAATCTGTCACAGTGTACAACAATATAGCATAAGGTTAAGCGGTTTAAGTTTTAAACAATCCATTAGTTCTCTAGGCTGTTGGTGACACAAGATACATATATTTTTGGCAATGACGACAAGAATAATAAATAAAAAAACCTCGAGAAACGAAAAAGGCAATTTAAGAATAGTCTATCAAAACTACACACTTCTATAAACTACCATAAATAGCTGGGCATAATTATGGTGTACGAATAATACGTACAAAGTGGTTAGTCCATTGGACAAGTAACGAAGTATTTAACATGTTTCCCGAATATACACTGATGTACCTGTATATCGTGTATCTTGAGATAAATTTGTGCAATTATGAGAACATTACATTGTAAATGAATCAAGGAACACATCCAAGAAATAAGACTTAACCACTAAAAGGGAATTATTTTGAGACATATCAAATTTAACAGCGTTTTTTAAAAATAAATAGCAAAGTATAGCCCACAACATTAGACACCACTCTACTAACTACGCTATCCCAGCTGCCAATACATATACTTATGGACATACCTTAAGATTGAGATTGTACCGCACAGCGAAGACAGCGCGCTTCTATTAGAAAGTTCAATCGGTGGGTAATGTGTTACAGAGAAATAATCGGTATTTATTGTGAAACACACACATGCAGTTACTCTGTCTTGGGAAATTAGGAATTGTTAGGTTTAAGGGGATTCATTTCCATTTTGTAATCAAACACGAATGATTTTTTTGTAATCAGTCAACACAACATTTATTGGTTTATGTTGAAACACGTGGCCTCTATTCTTCTTGAACATAAATGTTGTATTGACTGATCGGGAAAATTTCCTTTGTAAAACTGTTAGCGTTAAACCTGGCAGTACTTGTGTATATACTAACTACCAGGCTTTAAGGGGTCAAGAAGTGATGGTCCGTGTGCATATATGGATTAACATTGTCAGGATGAGGCGGCAGTATTCCTTCCTGTGTCACAGACCACTTTGAAAGTTCACGCATTTGTTTCCGCCCATGGGAAATTCCACCTTGTTAGCGGCTGTGTTACGTCCCTTAAGCACGTCACAAACGGTCCCTCGAAATGAATTCCTGGACTTGCTCAGCTTCCAGGAAACAATGGGTAACGAGAAAATAGCTAACATCTAAGATTCCAATTCGGTCTAATTCTTTTTCCTTAAGCAAAGGACAGTAGTTTTACAACATCTACGCTCCACGCGCGCGTGTGTGTGTGTTCCTTCTAGCCCCAAAAGAAATTTACTGATTTCCACGAAACTTGGTACGAAAGTTACACCAATGAACGTCAGCAAACCCACACCGTACAGTATAATGCCTCAAAACCGATAACAGCACCGAGTTCAGAGAAGAACGTTTATTTACAAACACAAAAATTAAGAGTATATCGTTTAGGAAAATCGTAACGAAGTAGCCTGTGTCAGTTCTAAATCTAACTGTAATATTAACGACAACTAATTTGTCGAAACTCAACCAGGACGGCGCTTTCGGTTCAGTGACTAGATATGTGCTGTGTGAAAGAGGACTTCCATTTCAAATACCAGCAGGGGCAAAGTATTTTACTCTTCCCCAAAACGTCCAGATAGGCTCTCAAGTCCACCGAACCCCCTACTGAATGGGTATCGGGGGCTCTTTCACCCGGGGTATTGCGGTCGAATGTCGGGGATACTCGTAAGAAAGAGTAGAGCTACATGTGTACCTCTGTTCCTCCACATGACTTCTTGAGCTGCGCATGGAAAACACTACCTGCACGTTTCCTGAACAAATTAAAATACCGTGGGAAGAGTTTAAGAAAAACAAAAAAATGCAAGGAAGTTGTTTTAAAAGTCTAATGGCTAACACGGCAGTGAAATGCTAGCGTCGTCCCAAGTTAACCGTCAGGGAGGGATTGTTTCGTTGTATGATTCCTTCACGACTCACAAACGGTAATGTAGAGCTTAATTAATAGCCCAAGTTTATAATGAAGCAAGTAAATGCACATATAGCAGGAGGTGAAAAAAAAATGGAATTGAGATGTAGCCAAAGGAGAGACGACAGTTGTACAGCAGTATTACATCACGTACGAAGACCAATAAATACCAGTGAAGGGCGACTGTTTAAACTCTAGGTAACATTCTCTATTAAAGAAGTTTAAACATTTATGAGAGCGGCCCCCAAGGTAGAAAACACAGCCATCCAACACACGCACATGTATGTGTTTTTAGGTGCGTTAAAAAAATTACGAAAAGTGACAGTCTCGTCATGTCTGTCTGTTTGCCTCTCCGTCCGCGTGGGACGACTCGACTCCCACTGGACGGATTTTCATTAAATTTTATGTTTTCGATTTTTTTCGAAAATTTGTCTACACAACTCAAGATTTATTAAAATCTGACAAGAATAACTGATACTTTACATGAAGACCTATGTACATTTATAATACCTCCCAGACTTCTCCACTGAATGAGAAATGTTGCAGACAAATTTGTAGAGAACACAAAACCTCATATTTTACGTAAAATATTTTCTTCCGAAAGTCGTACCGTTAATTAGATAATGGGAAAAAATATGGTAGAGCCAGGGAGGCCACAGATGACAACACAACAGGACGCAAGGGCTTTCCATCCTGGATAACTAAGGCTAAAGACACATACTCAGAATATGTAATATTTGTTGTCTTTCCACGGCAATAATGGCCACTAGAACCCGCTTTAGCGTTAGGTTATATGCTCAATGCCCGTCTTGTTTCATTAGCCGAAATAAAACTGTGCCACACTAGCCTGAAGAAGGCACGTTCCAATCAGGAATCTCCGATTAAGTGTCTGTGAGCTGGATCCAAGAGATGGAATGCCTTTCTTCGAAGCCCGGCAGGAGACGGCATGTACAGGAAAAGAAAAATATGACTTCAGATCACAATTGAAAACCTCTACTGTACCTTCAACAATAAGTTATACAAGATGACACGAGACAGCTTATGGGGTAGACTATACCATTACCATGGCGACCAGAACCAATGGGACGAGGGTGTGAGGGAAGAGAGAGGATACTATTTGGCCCGATGTACACAATGTGCAGAGGATAGTTCCCCTCTCTCCGACCCATATTATCGATCTGTGTCCATAATGTGTTTTAACACACTGGGGAACAGTGGCTAATTGGTCCCGGGCTATCCTCTCCTATATCGGGCTAGAAACAATTCACAGCGCCAGAAACAAACACGCATCAACAGGCATACGGGTTCAAGTTACCGCGTTCCTGTGCAAGACAACACGAAGTTATTAAGTGGAATCTATTCCTATAACAATATTTCATCAATTATACGGCTTGTTTATTTTAAACTCAACCAGATTTTGTAATAAGGCATAATTCTGTAGGACATCAAGAATATTTATTTACAATTGAAACAATTTGCTAGTAACATGAAGCCCTACACATAAAATTCTACGCCCTAAGTACGTCTGAACCACAGAGAATATCCGCGTTCTTGGGCAAATGGAAGTTACTATGAGAATATAAAATTTAAATATACACCGAAGAAGTCCAACTGGCGCTGTCAGTTGCCAGGATAATACGGCTTCGGTAACATACGAAGGAGTAGAAAGAACTGACGGACTGATACTGACGAAGGAAGACCAAACCATGTGCTATTTTGTCCACCACAAATCCCATACGAACTGGCCTGGGTCAGTGGGGCACTGGGGCCTCGGACGTGTCTTATGGCGATGTTTAAACATCGGCCGCACAACGGCTCTTTTAGTTGAGATATTCTGTCACTGGTCTGTCACTGCTTCTACATGTTTCGAGCACTATGTGCTCATCATCAGGAGGTCAAAATTATGTTATACAGCATCTGTTATCATCACACTCTGTAGGTGGCCGTCCCGTGCGCAGGTTGAGAGAGTCCTCTGTCAACCTGTGGACGGGAAGGCCACCTACAGAGTGTGATGATACCAGATGCTATATAATACAATTTTGACCTCCTGATGATGAGCACATAGTGCTCGAAACATGTAGAAACATAAAATAAACTTATTATAAAACAAGAATTTGTTCATTAAGTTGGTTAACTACTAAGATTATACTGAGATGCACGGTCAGCAAAACAAAAAAATAAATACTATCGCCTCATCTACACCAAGGTCTTCCACGTTGACTCTTTCCTTCAACTTGCATTTCCCGCTTCTTCCATGCGTCTTACCTTCTCCACCATCTCATCCTCCTTCATTTCGTCACCCTAATGTTGACTGGTGTAGAATACAAATATGAAAATCTTCACTGTGCAGTTTTATCCAGTTTCTCTCATACTCTCCTCCTTAAGAACAACCCTTATCCTCAGCACCCTGTTCTCAAACATCCGCAGGCTATGTCCTGTTTTTAATGCGACAGACCAAGTTTCACACCTTTACAAAACAGGCAAAGTGTTTCTACACGATCACCCTTTGTAACTTCGTTGTCCCGACTTTCTGTTTGGTAGGCGACCCTCTTTCGGGAAACGGGTGTGGTTCACCGAATCACATTTAGCTTTAATTATTTCTTTTTTACTTGTTTTATTTACTCAGTTTATTGCTGATAAAATGAACAAAAGGCGTGCTGTATCAAGTTAAACAACTAAATCATATTTTATCAAAATAACACAGTCACTTGTACTCCCACCTACACCACAC
>Ga0123353_10019830_pt1 | contig 10014 bp, 7 predicted proteins | sample TergutLab28metaG_3_FD_92763 | JGI IMG/M metagenome (GOLD analysis project Ga0123353, IMG submission 92763) | Labiotermes labralis P3 segment gut microbial communities from Petit-Saut dam, French Guiana - Lab288 P3 | ecosystem: Host-associated > Arthropoda: Insects > Digestive system > Gut ...
ATATATATATATATATCTTACATGCATATAATACAGTCCCCCTTTTTTCTTAGTATGTCTATTTCTTTTCTCTACATGTTTCGGTCGACTATGTGCCCATCATCAGAAGAAATAACTGTATGTACGCGACGCTTGGTACTTATCACTCTGTGTGGAATGAATTCCATCCTGCATACCAGACAATCATCCATACAGAGTGACAAGTACTAAGTGTCGCATAGACACAGTTATTTCTCCTGATGATGGGCACATGGTCGCCCGAAACATGTAGAGAAAAGAAATAAATATATTAAGAAAAAATTTGCACCAAGCTGGTTTATTTACAAGATTATACAAGGATGCAGGTCAACAAAACATAAGAAAAAACATAATGTACACTTTAAGGCACTAAGTTATAAAATTCCCGCCACTTTTTCAAAAGTTGGCAATTCCGAAATCTTTACCAGTAGGCTAAATATTGCAATCCCGTTGCTCTTTCCAATAACGCCGTGAAGTTCTCAAGCACTCACGGCAGTTGTTGCTCAAATGATAAGTCTTCCTGCCAATTCCATCCAGTCCCACTGGCTCGGTATAAGATCTATCCCCCTTTCCCCTTCCGCAGATCCGACAGGTCAAATCGTTGCAAACTTGCTATATAATCGATACATTTTCTCCTCACTTAAGCATCCAACTGAATCTGTCACCCTCAAGATGGAGCCAGCACATTAGTCTGACAAGTCGGAACAAACAAACAAACAAACAAAATTACCCACACACCGCCAGTCTGTCACTGTCGTAGCTTAGTGAACGTGATTTAAAGTTATTTGACAAAGGGGGGGGGGAGGGGGGAGGGTTATTAAAACATCTTCTGTTGTGACGTGTAATTATTTAGTTTGGCGACTGAATAAAATTTGGCACATTCATAGGACCTCAGCGGATTCTAAGGCAAATACACGTCGAACACCGGAGGGTAAAGTAATGCATAAATTTGAAAACTGAGGGTATGAGTGCATACTGCTGTCCACACTTGAATGATCCTGTACGGACAAAAGGCCCTGTATTTATAATGGGTAATGGCACCATACGTAGCAGCTGACACCCTGAATTGCAGCAAACCCCGCACAACTGAAGTAGGTAGAAGAGTTGACAGCTTAACGTATCTTGGTTCATTGGCAAATGGCGACCAAAATGACTCAGAAGAAATTACAAGCCCCCCTATAGCCGCTAATAGATCATATTTTGGACTAAAAAGTCAGTTTAAATCACAGCTACTTTCCATGAAGATAAAAATTCTTATATATAAAACACTTGTGAGGCCACTACTAATACAGTATATGCCGCAGAAAATGATGAAAGAAGACCGAGCATTTTCGAAAGAAAAATCCTACCCAGGATATATGGTCCAATGTGTGAGGGACGGCAGTGGCGAAAAAGATACAACAGAGAACTAGAAGGGATTTACAATGAACTAAAAATAGTTAATGTAATAAAATCCAGCAGACTGAGGTGGGCAGGCCATGTAGTGCGAATGGATAAAAACAAATTACCTAAAAAGATATTGTGGACAAACCCTGCAGGTCAACGAGGACGTGGCCGACGGAAATCAAAATGGATTGACGGGGTAGAGGAAGACGCAAGGAAAACTGGATTGCAGAAACTGGAGGGAGAATGCCCAGGACAGAGGTCGCTGGCGACATTTGCTTGAGGAGGCCAAGGCCCACTCAGGGTTGTAGAGCCGATGATGAGGATGATGATGATGATGATGATGATGATGATGAATGGCACCATACAAATTTCTACACAATCTGTAAACAATGACAAGGAACTTAGATTTCATGAAGGATGACGACCAACTGCAAACATCATAAAAATACAGCACATAGTTTTCATGAACCCATAAAGTGGGTCGACACCAAAGACATACCGACAGACTGAACATGGGTGATAAAGTGACTCGATTTCCAGTCACCTAACGAAGCAGGTAAAAGCAAATACTGCACTTGATGTAAAGAAAACTTCCAATGAATGCAATATAAGAACACAGCAGCACGTATAGTTGGACAAACCAGACTTACTTCGCTTGTTCTGATTGTGTGTGGGTGTGACACAAGAGGAAATAACGAACACCAGTTGTCAGGTGCACAAGAAAGAGTTAAAAATAAGTGGCATTTACACGTACACTAACCAGCATATAAAATCATCTGAGGGTTCTTTTAGCGTGGATCTTCAAGGTCACTAGCCTCAATGTTAAATAATCCTTGACCATGCACTAAGCTGAAGTTTTTGAACCAATGCACAAATGTATGGTTCAAAGTCTTTCGTAATATATCCTCTGTAATGCACCTCCCTGACGATAGCCACAAGAGTGGCCGAAACATGTCGGAGGCATACTATGTTTTAATATAGGATGCCCTTAAATCGTTTATACGCATTTGTTGGTTTCGCCTCCGTATCAATTTATATTCGTTTCCAAATACAAAACTCGAAGCTAAGTAGACTTTACAATCCGCAGTTCGTCGCATTTTTTGCTCCCGCAGTACTTCACACCGACTGTACTAGGACACGTTACGTCACGTCAGATAGCGGGATATACAGTGAGTAATAAACGGGACAGTGTGTGCAAGCAAGCAGTTGTGGCATTATTTGAAGTACGCTGGCATTTTACTCGCTGCGCTGAGGAAAACCACGCCATTAACAGCCGTCGGGATCTGCAGACCATGACGTTCTGTCCCCCCCCCCCCTTCCGCGCCGCATCACTTTGCAGTAATCACAATTCACTAAATTTTCCGAGAATGAACAACCGAAAGTACAGAAATGGCATACCAAATACTCAGTTTATCTTGTAGTTTTCTTCCTCTCCTCCCCGGCTTGATATCAGCTTTTGCTTTTCCGTCTACTCTGTTTCGCCCTTTCCTCCTCTTTTCGTCCTTTTATCTTCTTTCATAAAAGAGATGGAAATTTCTACGGAAGCCACCCCATTGTGTTTGCCACTAAACAAAACACATTTTTTCATTCTAACACAACCCAAGTATATTTAATCAAACTGCCATCACAAGCATGCATCATGTTTCGGCCTGTACTTACGTCATCCTCAAGCAGTAAATGTAGGAAGGGACCCCTTCGTTTTGTATTGCATCTTGCTGCACATACTCTTCTGTTGACATGTCTGAGGATGGCCTCACTACAAGCCGAAACATGTAGCTTATATGTGAGGGCAATTTAATTGATTCAATTAAATCGTGTTGTGTTAAACTGAACAAATGTTCTTTAAATGATAGTGCCCTAAGCGCAAATTTCATAAATTTTAAAATTCTATTTGCGTCCTTTCTTCGTTTTTATTTTCTGTTCCTCACTCTCATTCTGCTTATTCCTCCCTTCCTCAACCCACCTTTTCCTCCTCCTCTCCTAATTCTTGTCTCATCATGACCTTCCTATCACAATCCAGTTTTTCTTTCCTTCCTTTCTTCGCCCTTCGTCCTCACACACACACACACACACACAAACCGATGTTATCTGCCTAGAATCGAAATACAGATAGCACAAAACATTCAGATATATTTGACTTCTCCTTCGCCTCCTCTTTACCCTGCTCTCCTTTCCTTCTACTCCTATTCTTAATTCTTTCACTACACTCTTTTTTTCCAAAAAAACTGAAATGGTAATGTTGCAGACGTCTTCACTGTAGGTGCTGCGTTCTAATTTCGACCGAGACGCCGCACATTACTGTCACCGCAGTAACAGTAATCATTGAGCATTATACCTAAACTATGCGGTCCCTGCTACGCACTCTTCTCCAGCCTGCTGCCATTTATTGCCCTTACATCCTCCCCTGCACCGCGCTCTCATAAATCTCTGCGTTATGTTCTCTCAGTGCTGACACTGCCTTACTTTATTCAATGACGCGTGACTGTTGATACCAACCTTGTCCCTGCAGGTGAACATCAGTCCTGCCCCGTATTTTACGGGTCCCTTGCCCACTGGACTGTAACATCGCAATTGTTACTATCTGCTGTTACAGTTCCACTAAACACGTAACGTCAGCACTGATAACTATCAAGTACCTGCTCACAGCTTTAAAACAGAACTGTAATGCGTAATTACAGCAGCCAAATTAATTTCCTACATGACTGCCTGCAGTAATGAACTCTAGCCGGTTTACGCACAATCTCACGGAACGTACCAAGTTCTGTAATCATTCGAGCAGAAACATCTTATAGATTAACATTTACAGTACTGCAGGACTATGTAGAGCCTCATTTATCACTTCAAACCTTAACATTCTGCTCACAGAATGAATTTGTGTATTTCGTCTGACTCTCGGTTTAAACAGTGATCAAGTTCCCACACGATACAATAATAAGTTATGTTACGTAATGCGTCGTCTATGAAGAAAGAAGTATTTACGTATCACCGGCAAGGACTTCACAATTGTGAAGCAGTGAATGAGACGTAGAAAGAAAGCGAAAGAAGAAAAGAACAAATAGTATTTTAATGCTTAGATCTTCTGAAATTTGCGTTTAGGATACCATCATTCGCACGAAGAAGGATAAAAGACGAAGACAAGAAGAAAGAGAAAGTAGTACGAAGGAAAGCGGACGATACGTAACTCAGATTTTAATGTGAAAACCTGTTGCCAGACGGTCCCTGCAAGATGCACAATACTGAAAGAACTCTAAGAGAATTAGGTTATGAGGATGTGAACCGAAATGAACTGGTTCAGCTCTGGTTGCAGGACCGGACGATGCCAAGTCGTGCGTCTCGCGCTGGGCGCCACGTAGGAACCACACTGTTCATGCACTGATGCGTGAAATTATGACGACAGTGAACTGTCAGAATGTGTTACGCATAGACTACGAAACTGAGGTTTACGTCCTGCCTGGAGACAAAGAAAATTCATGCACTGTGTGATGTGGCACTTCACAACTGTCCCAGTCTGATGCTAGCAATGTCTGGTACCACACGTGCTGAACAGCAGTTGACAATGTTCCCCAATAACCTACAACACACTTTTCACCTGCAGCTTTTTGATACTTTTCATACCTCCTTGACCTTCACAGTCACCGCTGCAACCACATATAAAACCTACCACTTCACTGGAAATCACGTTATAAATATCAGGATGTCCGATCCACAAAATGCGAAAACCAGACCAAATACATAGCCCGTTACGAATGCGTATCAATTGGAGGAGTCCGACATCCAAGCAAGAGCAACAGTCTATTTCCATTTTCAGTTGCTTTCACAAAGTTTCGAAAAGTGGCCGTTACCGTCGCAAGGTCTGTCCGTCTGTTCACCCGTCCATCCGTAAGATACAGTTGGGATCATCCTGGGCTGATATTCGCGAAATTTTACATCAGAGGGTTTTACTAACATCCGTCGACAATATCTAAGTTTAGTTAAACTGGAACAAAAACACATAGTCATCGCTACTTTTGTTACTAGCGAATTTGGCATTCAGAGCACCGTGTATCATGATATACGAGTATTCTTATAATGCAAGTCAACAAGATGACTATTTCTCATATTTATTTGATAAAGTACTGTACATGTTTCGGACAGGTCCACTGTCCATCATCAGGAGCACCTCAACACTGTATACACGCAATAGGTATTTGTCATGCTAGTTCTGATGGAGTTCCATCCTGACCACGCTAGCAGACAGCCAACAGAACTAGCATGACAAATACCTATATACCTATTGCGTGTATACAGTGTTGAGATACTCCTGATGATGGACAGTGGACCTGTCCGAAACATGTAGAGTACTTTATCAAATAAATTTCAGAAATAGTGCATCTCGTTGGCTTTCATTATAAGAATTTGTTACTAGAGTTATCATGATTGCCGTCGATAGCAATTTATGACGAGAATACTGGACATTAATACAAGTATGGTTTATTTCCGCATGTGATTTACATGACTCAGAATTATGGAAATAGAGGAACGTTCAATTACAATATCTCATACTTACTGGTTATGTTTAGGGATATGAAATTAGGTACAGAGATTTAGAAAATATCTACAAACTCTTATAATAAATAAGTCTTGAAGCTTTCGCGGCGACAGAATTCAATAAAATGTTCTCGGGCAGACAGCCGCCTCAAGATGTGAAGGTTCTCCGACGTTCCAGGGACTGGCTCCGTCCCCACCTTCAGGGTGTTGCTGATGGCTTGGTGGAACCAACTACAACAACTAGATGTCCTGTCTGCTAATGGGACACATGACATCTACTTATCAGTATCGGTTCTACCAAACCACCAGCAACACCATGAAGATGGGGGCGCAGCCAGTCCCTGAAACGTCTGTAAATCTTCACATCCTGACGCGGGTGTCTGCCCGAGAACATTTCATTAAATTCTCCTTAAGACAGCAGTTACAAAATACAGGGGTGCTGATAAGTCCTTAGCCCGACCAGGAAGGAAACAAGCTAATCTTTCTGTCAGAATTGCGTGAATTTTCTTCGGCGCCTTGCCTTGCAGGAAAAAAACTTTATGACAGCTCGCGTCTCGATGTTGTTGAAATCGCGCACGTCCGTGACATGCTTCCGAGCTTGTTTCCTTCCTGGTCGGGCTAAGAACTTATCAGCACCCCCCGTATTTCGACGACATAAAATGCATGTTTATATACATAAGACCAAGTAATAAGTTCTGCAGAGTCGCTTAACAGCAGACCCTTATACAAATGGCAATCTGTATTACGCGCAAAACTGTGCATAGTGACATACAGTGCGCTGAATCTGAGAACAGTCCAAGATGCAAAGATCCGAAAGCGCCTCCGTTCAGGTTTAGCCTATAAACGAAAGTGGGCTAAAATCTATGTTTTATGAGATTCGAACCCGGATATTAACAGTGATTATAGGCACATCCAACCTCCTTCACGATATCTTCCCACACATTTTGGACAATGACCTGCTGGTTAAAGCTGTTACGTTTTAACCCCCAAATAACACAGAAATGAATGGTTTATCCTGCGCTAACGTGTGTCCACACTGACGTATTTCCTGTTCCGCTACACGTTCTGACCAGCCAAGAATGTGGCGCACGAGGCGTCATGCTCCTAACAGCATGGCATAACTTGCCGTACTTGCCCAAAACTACCCAGTATGCACGTGGACTACAGGTATTTAAACATTTCTCCCGAAACCTGAAGCAGAAACCCAATATCAAATTTAATCGGAATCCGTTCAGTAGTTTGGGGTGACCTGAACGGGCAGATACAGCTTCCCCATTACAACGTTTTATGCAGAGTGACCACAGCGTGCATCAGATGGGAAACTGTGCGGATCTATCTAACGCTACTATGCTCTTATATATATATATGGCTTTGAACAGAAAGGAACTATAATTTACTGCCATTACTTAAACTGTACAGTTTATAAACACACTCTTCGACGTAGTGACGTAAATATTCCAAATCTGGAAGGTGGAATAGCTACTAACGCCTACTGCTGTTTCACGGAGGAGTAATGCGGCTCCACAACCAGCAATCACCAACACCAACCGCGGACATAAAAACAAAATAACACGAGGTACCCGTCAGACTGCTCACCACAGCTGACATCATAACTCACAATATTATCTTCTGTGGTTCGTTTATTACGTACGGTCGGTCCGAAACGTGGCGCGCCTTCCGGACTCTCCGGGTGGTCTAACTACCTAGCTGCTTCAGTTTATTCATCTCCACGGATCTCAGTGCAAGTCGATGCCGGATCAACGGAACAAACGTGACCATCTTAGAAGCCGGTAAGGGTGGAACGATACAAGGGCCACATAACAGATTCAGAAGTTTTGTATCGCAATAGATCTCCAGAACATAAACAACTACCTTTACTTTTTAATTACAGGGTTAACAACATGGCAGCTACCCGAAGTGTTTTGACGCGATGATGGTAACTTCACAATCTTTGCATTTCTATCTGCGAAGTGTGAAATAACCTACAAACTCTGCAATAGATAAGTATTGGATTGTCACTTGCATGTTCTTTGTATGTCAATGACAATGTGTCAGCCCGCAATAATTCGATTCCTCTGAAACTGATCCCGTTTCAGACAGTGCCCATAACAACAGAACTCTTGTAATATGTGTCTCTAATCTTGTCAGTTAATGGAACACACGCCCACCTTTCAATTTCCTCTTCATTTCCTTTCGCAAATATTGAGCTCTCGACCAACCAGACACATCTTATTCCTCTCTCTCTCTCTCTGCAGTGTAATAACCTGAATACGACAGTCACTTAAGTCAGTGCGTGTGAAGTTGCTGCGCGTTGGATAACTGAGATTCCATTTCCGGAAGGGACAGGAACTTCTTCCATTCGCCAAGAGTTACGCCGGCTACGCAGACCATCCAGTTTCACACCCACTGACTACCGCGACTTCTTTCTAGAGCAGTCAACCGTCAGCTCTGTTCAGGGAAGAGATGCGGAATACATGGAACTCTAACTTCACCACTCTGTATACTTCCATGATGTCATCTCTAATCACAAGCGGAATTTAACTCAGCCTTGCAGGTGTGTGTTGTGAATCAATAATAATAATTATAATAATTATAATAATAATCGTGAGCAACATACCAGGAAAACATGAAGTCAAGGAACTACAGAAAACAGCCATATTGGGCACTGCACACATACTTCGGAAAGTACTAATGTAAAAGTACAATAGATACAACACTGAAACTAACGATATAAGCACCATGAATAGTAACAGCAGAATAGCTGCAACACTGCATTCCCTAGGGACATAGTTTGTCTCAGGAATATAAGTATAAATACCCTGCATAAAGGAGATGATGATGATAATGATGATAATTATAATGATAATTGTTCGTGGTGGTGGTGGTGGTAGTATTGGTGGTGCTGGTGATGGTAGTAGTAGTAGTGGTGGTGGTAGTGGTAGTAGTAGCAGCAGCAGCAGCCAGTCGCAGTTAAATGGTCGACACACTTGCAAGACGTTCCAGATTGTACCGAAGGCCAGAAGGGCACATATCGTAACAGATGTCTTGCGATTTTTCTCAGTCCCTGCAAGCCAATAACGGGATAACGCCTTCAAATGAGCCGCAACCGCTTCATTTTGTGTGCGTGTTTTTTCCCTACCAGTTCGCAGTTCGCCATCAATCGCCCTACCATTTCCAGCTCTATATAATAGCAGTTGCTAAGACTGCCGTTTAATAACAAAATCAGCACAGTCCTCGAGGACAACAACACACGAACTGCCTGCCTCTGTGCAACCCCGAATTTTGTTACTGTCTTCGCCAGTATTCACAAAACTTACATCCGACACTACCAATGAACAAGTGGAGCTTTTGTTAACGTGTTGCATCAGTTCACTGTGCCAGCGCGTAGAGTATGTAGTTCATATTCAAGTCACAGGGCGTCAACCAAACGCATGGCTCCGGGCGTGCACAGTTCCATGATTTCATGCCTTCGTCTTTCGGGACAACAGAATATGGGAAACGCCTTTCAAAATGGAATTCTTTGTTTTATATCACGGTCTAAAATGTGTGACACCATCTCAGCTCCAACACACGTACCACATGTACAGTACATGGCCAATGCAACGACACCATGAATACGTACGGAGACTGGATATAATGCTCCTGTCCTTCTTAACTTGAGCAGCAGACAAAGGCGAGTTGTCAGCTCCCTGCCCTACGTACTCTGCTCCACAGGAAGTAGGTCCTTGTGCACGGTACCCTGAACCACAGTCGACATAGTTCCGGAGAGAACAATCCCTCCTTCTGCTAGAAATCAAACCCAGTACATCCAGCCCGAAATATCGCAGTATGCAATAATATCCTCGATATTATGTATAATGGGAAGGCGGAAAGCAATTTGACAGGCAGCGTAACGGCCCGATGAGATTACAAAGGAATCTGAACGAACTTTCTTTGCCCTTAGCACACTTTGCGAATCATCGTTAGACGTGTAGAAAATATGTGGATTAAAAACATAGCAACGAAGTTTAAATTCCATTACAGCACCTGTTGAGACGTACAGACTTACTGCCCTAAAATTCGTCGTTTGCGACGTCGCAGCAA
>Ga0123353_10019831_pt1 | contig 10014 bp, 8 predicted proteins | sample TergutLab28metaG_3_FD_92763 | JGI IMG/M metagenome (GOLD analysis project Ga0123353, IMG submission 92763) | Labiotermes labralis P3 segment gut microbial communities from Petit-Saut dam, French Guiana - Lab288 P3 | ecosystem: Host-associated > Arthropoda: Insects > Digestive system > Gut ...
AAAACCCCTATATTTACGCTGTTTGAGCAGAAAAAACACAATACCGCTAAGGTACAACCCTATAAACCATTGACATTATTCGATTTATGATGGGACACTAGTGTCCCTGCACAGGAAATGAAAACCAGACGATTTTAGTTTTCAATTCTTCTTGTAGCAGGACTATTCGCTTTTACACGATCAAACGTACTGTAAAGATAACATCCAGTCACTCCAAGAATACATTTAAGCAGTATTTCAAAAACAACAATTCTATTTTTCATAATTCCCTCAGTGAAGATATGGCTGAAAACGGATTTATTATTATCTTCTTAATGATATTTTCTGTGCGAATGGCAATGTTTCGGATATCCGCGCCATCAAATAAGTCCAGATTATACTGAAACATCAAAGATATACTGTTGCCGGAATCAACTACGAATGTTCTTAAAGCGTATTCTGATTTAGTACGGCTGACGTATACTCTTTCCACATTGAGCCCAGAAAATGGAACGCATTCAGTGTTGTTTAGCAGTTCGCAGGTAACAGGACGTGAAGCGACAAGATCATAAAGAGATTTAATTGCATGTGATTTAGGAGGTTCAATCATTAACTCCTGGTTCATTATTGCTTCATTAAGACTTTCAGATACTTTTTCTACACATTGATGGAAAGAATCGCTGTCAACAATTTTTACGCGGATATGATTTCCTGTTGCAAACATACCAATAATGTTTTCCATTTCCGGTCTTGTACGATTAGCAAAAAATGTAAATACCCCAATATCGTCTCTGCCTGATTCCTTATACAAGCACAAAATAAATCCAGTCAAACAATACTGAATACCGTCTTATTGATAGAACCGGCATATTTTCTGATTGCATCGCAATTTTCATTTGAAAAAGGATGGAAATAGTGTTTAGCGTCAATGTCGAAATCAGGATCATTTTCTGAACCGTCAATATCCGCAAATGGTAAAATCGTAGCATCCGTAGGAATATAACCTAAATACTTTTGTTCCCAATAAGATTTTATCGGATCCAGCGAACCGGATTCCAAACGGCGCTTCAACCAGGCGGAATAATCGGCATACTGTATTTCAATATCGGAAAGAATTATAGGTTGTTTGTCAACAAGAGCGTTGTATACAAGAGCCAATTCCTTTTCGTAGATAGGTATTGAAAACCCATCAGCGATTAAATGCGATGCGGCCACTATCAAGACATGTTCAGATTCAGACATTCGTGCCAATGCTGCTCTTGTCAGCGGCGGTGATCCATATTCATATCGCTTTTGTATTATATCATTAGCGATTAAGCTTAATTCAATATATCTGTCTTCATCACTATATTTCGACAAATCAAAATATTCAAGATTCATCGTTACAGACGTTTTAACGGATTGTTTAAACTTCACCTTTGGTAAAAAATGTCTGGGATTTGCATTGCAAAAATTATACGCAATATTCCACGCATCTGTTCCTTGCGGTACAGTCTCTATAACAGGAAAAAACGACGTTCTAAGTACTTCATGACGATTAATTACATAGTTAAATGCTTTCTGTAACGCTTCGTAATCAAGATTGCCTGATAATTTAATGCTAAACCATGACGAGACATGTAAATATGGGATTCTATTAACATCAAACCTGAATTCATATCGCAATCTTCTTTCCTGAAAGAGTGACAATGGCATATCATCATTACGTTCTATAGGAGTTATTCTATCCACAATGTCAACGACAGAATTATTAATCCTCTGATCTACCACACCGGCAAGAAGTTTAATTGTTGGATTGTCGGTAAAATCCTTCATAAGAAAATTTATATTATATACTGATTTTATCCTGTTGACGATCATCGCGGCAGATAAAGAATTACCGCCAATATCAATAAAATTGTCGTCTATGTCAAAACCGACAAATCCAAGTACATCTTCCCATAAGTCCATTATCGAGGATTCTATCGGCGACAATACATTTTTATGTATGACGGCATTGCATACACGCGTTTCAGGCAGTGATAGGGATTTTCTGTCTATTTTCCCATTCGACAGCTTTGGAAATTCCTTCAACACGGTTATACCAGACGGAATCATGAAAGCCGGCAATTTTTGACTCAGGCTTTCTTTTAGATTTTTTATGTATGAATCAATATCATCAGTTCCAGCGGAATTATAATCAGGAATCACATAACCAAATAATTTTCGATCTATATCGGTATTTCCCGAAGCAATGACGACGGCTTCACGGACACCGGCACATTGCATGATCGCCGCTTCGACTTCGCCTAATTCAATACGATGACCGCGAGACTTGATTTGACGGTCGCCGCGGCCGCGAAATTCAATAATTCCATCTGCTCTGTATCTCGCTATATCGCCGGTCTGGTAAATCCGATCACCTTGACGGCTGCTGAAAGGATCCGTCTGATATTTTCGCCCGGTTAATTCCGGATCATTGAAATATCCGCGGGCGACGCCGTCACCACCGATATACAACTCTCCATACACGCCAACAGGAGCCGGGTTTAACTTTTTATCCAGAATGTATATCTTGTAGTTTGGCAAAGGGCGGCCAATAGGAACGAAAGTATCATCTTTCCGAAGGCGGTAATATGTAGCCCAAATCGTCGCTTCGGTAGGCCCATACACGTTGTATATCACTATTTCCAATTCAGTTGTCAACTTTTTCGCCAGAGTAAATGGCAAACTCTCGCCGCCGACCATAAGCTTTTTGAGCTGTTTTAATGCAGCAAGACAGTCGGCGCTGTCAACCAAAATGCTGAGAACCGAAGGCGTACCCTGAAAATGTGATACATGATGCTTACGAATTAATTCAGGAATGGCATCAATATCCAGATACTTGCCCGAACTCTCATTCGGTAAAACAACCACCTGATACCCACAGCTCAAAGTCCAAAACATTTCCAAAACAGAAGGATCAAAGCTGATACTTGTGCTGAAAAGCCATACACGCGAGGAATCGGCGTCGTCTATGTATGAGTTCATGAAACAAAAGAAATTCACAACATTTCTATGCGTTACCAAAACGCCTTTTGGCTTACCGGTTGTTCCGGATGTATATTCCAGATACGCGCCATTATCGGAAGTGACATTTACAAATGGAAGGTCGTATGTTGTATCACCCTGATATTGAGAAAACATAGATTCTATTTCAATGATTTTTCCTTCAAACTCAGGAAACTTCGTAATATGATCTAAATCGGTCAATAAGATTGGAGCCGTGGAATCCTGTAGCATGAATACCAGTTTTTCATCCGGATATATCGGGTCTAATGGTACATAGACGCCACCGGCTTTTAATATGGCCAGCAATGCAATTATCAGATTATCTGATCTTTCCATATACACGCCGACCTTTACTTCCGGCCCGACGCCCATTTCAATCAAAAGACCGGCAATATAGTTTGAGCGATTTATTAGTTCCTGATAGCTTACATTACGCTTTCTATACGTTAAAGCGATGCCCTTCGGTTTTTCTTTAGCCGAAGAATCAATAAGCTGATGTATGGCAGCGTCGGTTGGATATTCAGCTTTTTCAGAGTTCCAGTCTTCGACAATCTGCCGTATTTCAGCAGGGCTCATCATGGATAATTCATGAACCGGCTGATCCGGATTGTCCATCGCCGATGATAAAATATTCCTGTAATGATTCAATATCCGCTTAACGGCAGCTTCCGAATATATATCTTTTCGATATTGAACGATAATCATCCATTCTTCTTCGGCGGGGAATATAGTGATTTCCATATCGAATCGGGTCGTGTCCGTAACCGTGGGCTCCATCGTTATTTCAATATCGCACAACTTCCAGCTACGGAGCTGATAATTATGAAAATTGAAAACAACCGGGAAAAGCGTGGAACTCACGCTGTTTTCATCGCCCTGGTAATCGGATAGATTCGATACAAGTAACTGCCCGTGCGCAAAAGTACCCAAAAACGATCTGCGGGTGCGTTTCAGCACTTCCCTGAAACATGGATCGCCGGAAAACTCCGTCTTTATTGCGGCAAGGTTGGAATAATGCCCTAAAAGTTCTTTGATTTCAACCTGATCGCGACCGGCGGTATAGCATCCTAGGAGCAGATTGTCCTGGCCTGTGTATCTATGAAGAACGGTTTGAAATCCAGCCAGCAACGCAATAAATGGTGTAGCGTGTTCTTCACGGCTGAATGATTTCAGTTTTTCCATGAGATCAGCGGGAAGATTTATACTTTGAAACGCGCTTTCTCCTTTTTTTCCAAACTCACGCGGGTAATCAGACGGAAACTTGCCAAAAACGGCGTCTTTAAAAACGTCATTCCAATATCCGGCATCCCGTTCCTTAAATTCTTTATCATTTTGCCATATGGCATAATCGGAATATTGCAGACCGACTTCCGTAAGCGGAGACGGTTTGCCATTGCAAAAAGCCTCATATAGCTCCGTCAGTTCGTTTGAGAACAGCGCAATAGACCAGCCATCCATAGTGAGATGATGAATTGTCATCAGAAATACATATTCGTTTTCGCTCAATGATAACAGTGTGAATCGAAACAAAGGGCCATGTTCCAGATCAAATGGCAGTTTGGATTCCCTATGAAGAGCCTGTTTTATTTCAATTTCCTGCTCTTCCAGCGAAAGCATGGTTAATACCGTCTCCGTAACGCAAACTTCCATTTCCTGATGGACCGTCTGGCGCGGCCCTGATTCATTGTGAGAGATTGTCGTGCGCAGTATTTCATGCCTTCGGACAATTTCACCAAGAGACTTTTTAAATGCTTCGACATTCAGGTATCCGGACAGACGCAGACACGATACCATGTTGTATGAAGTATTCTCTGGATAGATCTCATGCTCAATCCAGATATTCTTCTGCTGTACAGAAAGCGGCGCATTATCGCTGAACCTCCGTTTTATACTCATGCGCACGCCTCTATGAGCTTATTTTCCCTTTGTGGTTTTATACCCGTCAGGGAAGAAAGAAGATATTTTGTGTAATGATGCGATGGATTTTGGAAAATTTCTTCAGTATCTGCTGTTTCAACGATCTTTCCCTGATGCATGATTGCCACACGGTCGCATATGCGGCGGATTACCGATAGATCATGTGAAATGAATACGTATGCCATGGCATTCATCCTTTGCCGCAATTCCAGAAAAAGGCTGATTATCTGCGCCTGTATCGATACATCCAACGCCGACAGCGGCTCATCACAGATAATTACTTCCGGTTCAGAGGCAATGGCGCGGGCGATACCGATACGCTGCCGCTGGCCGCCGCTCAGCTCGTGCGGATAGCGATCAAGTATTTCCGGGGACAAATCAACCATGTCGCATAAATTGCAAACCCGCTCAATCCGGGCTCTTTTTTCACCTATGCGGTGAATATCAAGCGGTTCGGAAATTATCTGTCGTATCCGTTGCCGCGGGTTAAATGAACTGCCTGAATCCTGGAAAATCATTGATATTTTTGCTCGAATCTTCCTCATCCCGTCTTCCGGAAGCGATGAGATATTCATTCCATTGAAGAGTATTTCGCCGGCGGTCAGGCGGTAGATTCGCGTAATACAGCGGGCAAGCGTACTCTTTCCGCATCCGCTTTCTCCGCATATCCCCAGAATTTCACCGCGTCGAACCGAAAATGAAGCGCCGTCAACCGCTTTTATTTCCCCAGCGGTACTACGCAACAGCCCCCTGGTTACAGGGAAATATTTTTTCAAGCCTTTTACTTCGATTACTGATTCGTTCATGGACAGCCAAAACATCGAACGTAATGATTGTTTTCAAGCAGACCGATTGTATACGGGTGATGCGGCGTTTCGAATACATCCCGGCAGTTTCCGCTTTCAACGATCTGTCCGGCGTTCATCACATAGACTCTTTCTGTATATCTCGCCACTAAGTCAAGATCATGGGATACGAAAATCATTGCGGTATTCGATTGTTCGACAAGTTCCGTTAAGAGTTCCAGTATCTGCGCCCGTATGGGCGCGTCCAGTGAACTGGTCGGTTCATCAGCAATCAGTATTCGCGGCTTGCATGACAGCGCGATAGCGATCATGACACGCTGTAGCATCCCGCCGCTGAACTGGTGCGGATAATCATTCAAGCGTTCTTCCGCGTTTCTTATTCCTGCTCTTGTGAGCAATTCCACCGCCTGATTCTTCGCCTGCCGGCGGTTCATTCCAAGATGGATTTCCAGCATTTCCGTTATCTGCGTTCCGATTTTTAAAACGGGATTGAGGGAAGACGCCGGTTCCTGAAATATCATGGCAATCTTTTTGCCCCGAATAGAGCACATGGCTTTACTTCGCGGCGGCAGTTGAAGTAAATCGCAGTCTTCAAACAAAACCCTTCCTGTTGTTTCGCCAGGTTCCGGAACTAGCCGCACTAACGCAAGCTGGCTCATGGTTTTTCCGCATCCGCTTTCTCCAACAAGACCGACAATTTCACCCTCATCCAAATAAAACGACATGTCATCTACGGCGTTCACTGCGCCGTTTTGAGTACGAAACCGAACTTTCAGGTTTTCAACCTCAAGCAAATGGGGCATTTCCTTTTCAGACGTTATTCAGGCGCGGATCGTAAATGTCACGGAGCGCGTCGCCGACCGTATTACACGAGAAAGCAACCAACATAAGCGCCACTCCCGGAGCTATTGACATGACCGGATTTGTTGAGATATGCGCATATCCATCCGCGATCATTGCGCCCCATGACGCATTAGGGGGTTTTACTCCCACTCCGAGAAAACTGAGACCGGATTCAGCGAGGATGATCGAACCAAGATGAACGCCTATCTGGATAATCATGAACGGCAGGGCGTTCGGTAAAACATGTTTCGTCAAAATCCGGAAGCTGCTTGCTCCCATAGACCTTGCGGCTGTTACGTAATCCTTTTCCCTGATGCCGAGAACCAATCCGTTCATCAATCTCGCGTAGATGGCAATAGAAGAAATGCCCAGTGCAACCGCCACGCTGATTATGCCGCCGCCGAGAATGACGGAAATTAAAAGTGCCAGTACCAGCATCGGAAAACACATCAATGCGTCAATTATTCGCATTATTACGGCTGAAAGCCAACCACCCGTGTATCCCGCTATCAGTCCAAGAAACATTCCGGAGAATGCCGCCGTACCTGCACTGGCAACAGCAATGAATAATGCCGTCCGGGAACCGTAGATCAGCCGGCTCAGGATGTCCCGGCCCAGAATGTCGGTTCCGAGTAAATTGTTTCTGTCCGGCGATTGCAGTGATTTCGATAAATCGTTCTGATTCGGATCGTAAGGCGCTATGAGTTCCGCGCCGATGCCGGACAATACCACCAGGGACAAAACCGACAGCCCGAATATCAATTGTTTTGTAAATCGCTTTCGGGCGAGTTTCATTAATCATACCGGATTCTTGGGTCGCACCAGCAGTAGGCAATATCGACCAGAATATTGCACACGATGACCATCAGGCCGATAATCAGCGTTCCGGACTGAATTACAACATAATCTTTCGCCAGGATGCTGGAAATCATCAACCGCCCCATACCCGGAATGGCAAATATCGTTTCGATGATAACTGCGCCGCCCAGAATCATTCCGAGACTTGCGCCTATAATGCTGATAACCGGTATAAGGCTGTTTTTCAATGCGTGTCGGAATACGACGCGGCTTTCCATCAATCCCTTTGCCCATGCAGTCCGGATGTAATCCTGCCGTAAAACTTCAAGCAGACCGGCTCTCATTTGTCGGGTGATAACGGCTGCGCCGGGAACGGCAAGGCATATGACCGGTAAAACACTTTGTTTCAGATTCATCCATAAATCATCCAGCGGGGATGTGTAACCGCCGATTGGAATCCAACGGAGTTTTAGCCCAAACATATAAATCAAGAGAATCGCAAGCCAGAATACCGGAATGGCAATCGCGCCGTTTATAATACCGGTGATTACCTTGTCTATCCATTTTCCACGTTTTACTGCGGCGGCAATGCCAAGCCCAATGCCGCTGACTGTACTTAGAACCAAAGCTGCGATGCCCAAATACAGCGTGATAGGAATACGATCTTTCAGTAAAACACCGACATCCTCACGGTAATAAATGGATTGCCCTAACCGCCCTTTGGCGACATCACTTATCCACTTAAAATATTGGACAATCAGCGGGCGATCAAGGCCATATTGCCTATGCAACCGGCTCCTCTCAGCTCCTGACATTGTTCCCTGATTGGCCGCCACGTAGAGAACTATCGGATCGCCGGGCAGTAAGCGCATTACAAAAAATATGATTGATGATGCCAGTACCGCGAGCATCAAACCAATAATAATACGCCTAAGAATGTATGTACCCATGCTTCAACTGAATTCCGCAGATAAGTTTATTACCGATAATCCATTAAACGAATGTCCATATCAGTTTATATAGTTTCTGTCCATACAGTCATTTTTCTACAACAGCAACCGACCTGCTACGACTCCAACGGCCAAGTTCATTCATAGAAGTTGTTGAGGCAACAGAAATTTACAAATATTACAAGTGATTCAACAGTGGATACTGTATTTTCATACATATATCTCCATGTTTGTATAAATTGATTCCGAGTAATTATCTCTTCGCGTTCTTAACAATAGCTTTTTCTGCTGATTTGTAATCCGTTTCTTTTAACATACCAGAACGATGCCATAATACTCGCCCATTATTATCAAAAATAATTACTGTCGGCGTTCCTGTAAAACGAAACTGTTTTATCCAGTCCACCTTTGCATAAGCCATTTGTTTAATATAGATAGATTGTATTTGGTTCTCATCGAATTGATCGGATTCCTTTGGAAGAAGTAAAATCGTTCGATAATGATACCGTTCAAATATTGGAATTAAATTTTCCCATTCATAATCTAAATTACAGTAAATACATCCTCTGCTTGCATATCGTACAACCCAGCCTGATGGTGAAGAAAATGAGTCATCCCATGCAACATTTGTTTTCATCGGTGAAATTCCATCTGGAAGAATATACGATGCTTTTTTTTCACGCAATACAGAGTCAGTGTTAAGTGAAAACCAAATACGCATTAATATAAAAACATTAATTGCCATACAAGCTAATAATAGAATCGTTATCATACTTCCAAATAATTTATCTTTCATAATTTCAATCCTATACTGCCAGCTATATCAAATTGAGTTAGAGTTTTATCACGCCATTTAATTTTTTTATATCTATTTCCTTGCAGCCTGAAATAGCCAGCTTCATCAGCGCCAATTACTGCCTGTGCGTCGGAAACCAAGCCAAACTCAAGAACAGGAAATCCAGCTAAGTCAGGATTCTTTCTAATTGCTTCAACACACAGATGGTTTTCATAGTACGATATCAAGCTTACAGTTTCAGTACTAAAATCTGATAACTGAATTCTGACTTCATTCCAAAAGTACCTTCATCATTCGCTCAAAGCCTATCATCTGTGGTCACGGTTTTTGACTTGCGGATAAATGAGGAATGATTACTATTTCCAGTTCTTTCCACGGAACTATTCTTTCATGTTCCCCTCAAAATCGGTCACGACGTGTTTGTTTCCTCTTGCAACCGAACCGGCTTCCAATGTAGAAAAATTCTTCTGCTTTGCACGGATCCTTATTTTTATGAGCTGTTAGGGAACCTATGATTAATTGTCTGTACAGGCGAATCGCTACTTTGCGCGGTGTTCGCAACCTCGACATCCTTTTTTGATATGTCTCGGTTTCTGCGCTCCGTGCGCCTTGCGCTTCATCCCTCACAAACAATTATTTAGTGGTTCCTTAGACCGGTTTCTTCACAGTAAGTATTATTTTGTCATGCTACACCGCTCATGTAAGATAGAATATTGCATTTATGTGGATTTTATTGAATTAATCAGCTTTTCACTGGTCTATTTGATAGAATCTTGAACATCTATCTTAGTAACCGATCACGGGGATGGATTAAGACAAGGTATAGACCATGTTTACAAACGTATCAAAAACTTGTCAAAGATACAATTTGTGTATCCTGGCCAACATGCCTATG
>Ga0123353_10019833_pt1 | contig 10013 bp, 18 predicted proteins | sample TergutLab28metaG_3_FD_92763 | JGI IMG/M metagenome (GOLD analysis project Ga0123353, IMG submission 92763) | Labiotermes labralis P3 segment gut microbial communities from Petit-Saut dam, French Guiana - Lab288 P3 | ecosystem: Host-associated > Arthropoda: Insects > Digestive system > Gut ...
ACGCCCTTGACAAAGTTTGGGTCATAGCAGCTGATCGGAGTATCGTTTGGATAATACCCGCGTTTCGCAACGGCAAATTGAATTTCGTGCCCCTTAACATTGTTAGTGCGCATAAGGTCAAGCAGCGCCGGAGGAATGTCTACACACATATCCTCGTCCGAATCCGTATTTGTGGTAAGCGGCGTAGTCTCCTGCTTTGGTATTTCATTCGAGGGAGGATCTGTCAGCAAGAGCTGCTGCGGAGAGGGGGGAGTAGGCGGGAGCAGCGTTTCTGCCCGTGGGCTGCTCGCGGGGTTATGCTCTATAATCAAGTGCTCGATAGCGCTGAAATCAAACGGCATATTGTCCGGCAGGCCATGCCGGTTCTTGGCGTCCCAGCAAGGGTGGTGTGAGGCGTACATGACTCGCTTTCCGCCCTGTGCCTTGTTTTTGCCCTTGTCCGCGCCCTGGCCGTCTACATTTACCACAAAGGTCTTGTAATTGGCGAAGAGCACGATGTCTGCCCACTCTTTCAAAAGCGGGGCATTTCCCTTTTGTAATTTTAACTCCCAGCGGTCATAGGTGCCCATCTCGTCCGGCTGTTCAAACTTACGCATTTTGGCATGGGAGGTTATTACTACATTGACACCCTTTTCGATCAGCTCCTCCAGCAAATTCAAAAGTCTGCCAAACTCTTCGTATAGATAGGTGTACCCCTTTCCATAACCAAACCCCTCGATACCAGACACTTGGTTTTTTGCACAAATCTCCTCACTGCAAAGCCGCTCCGCCCAATCAGCGGTATCCAACACGAATGTGCGCAGCATATTCGGATTTTGGATAAAATAGCGAACCTGCTCCATGATCATGGCAAAGCTGGACGGTTTGGGCGTACGAGAAACGTCCATATGCTTGGTGCTGCCCTCCGTATCGCAGAATACGACGCCGGGGAACTTGGAGGCAAATGTTGATTTGCCGATTCCCTCAGGACCATACACTACAATTTTTAGTGCCGAAGGGACTTTTCCTTTTGTGAGTTGCATTAAAAACTACCTTCCTTCCACATTGTATTTTCTTCCACCGAAGAATCGGTTTTTGCGGCATATCCATCACTTATAATGATGGAGCACTCGTCGCCTATCGAAACGCGGGTTGCAATTGCTTGCAGGCCCTCCCGTTCAAGCCATTCTCCAAAATCATGCAGAGTGTCGATATCCATCTGCTCCAGCTTGTCCAAGAGCACAAAGCCACATTGCGGATTCAGACGCCGAATAATCGCAGTCGCGACCCGAAGCTGGTCTGCGCCCGACATATTGTCCCAGGCAAATCCGTTGTAGAGCAGCTTTCCATCTTCAACAGTCAGCCCGGGCAGAGGAAGGTTAGCCGACTCCAAGAGATTTCGTTTCTGTTTCCGCATATCCTCCAGTGAGTTAGTCAATACCGAGTACTGGTTGCGGTAGTCCTTGGCGTCCTCTTCCGCTTTTTCCTTGTCGAGGTTGGCGCGCACCTTGCGATTGATCTCCTCGATGTCACGGATATTACTCTCCAATTCGGCGGTGGACTCGTCGTGCAGATCAATCGCGGATTTCTGCGCCACCTCAAGATCAGAGCTGGCGACGTCCAGCGCTAGGCGCAGGACGTCCATTTCAGCGATCAGGCGGCCAACCGTTGCTGTAATCTCAGCAAGGCGTTCCCGCTTGCTCTGATTTTCGCCGTTGCGGACAAGAATGTCCTGCTGCTGCCGAATAAGCTCCGACGCACTGATAGGTTCTTTTGGCACGTCCATGAATGTTTGCATTTCTTTGGCGAATTTCTCCTTTTGGTCGGCAATCTGACCAATAGCATGACGGCGGTTATATGTCTCCTGCTCCTCACGCTCAAGGACATGGAGTTGTTCGCCAACACCGATGATCCGAAGAAGCGTTTCTGCCTTCTCCCTGTCATTTGCCTGTAGGAATCGAGGCAGGTCAAGCGCAAGCTGCTCCACAAAGCCATTGAGCAGCTGCTGGCCGGATTTTTTGCCATCAGGGTCAATTACCTTCAGATCGGAATTTTTGCCATTGCGCTCCACCACAAGTCCATTTGACAGAGTGATACGAATGTTGGGCGGCAGCACAGAGCCTTTGCGCTGCGGTTCTGATGGTCGAAAACGATCTCCTCCCAGTCCCCAAGCGATGGCGTCCAAAACAGAAGTTTTTCCCTGTCGGTTTCGGCCGCCGATAATCGTCAAACCCTGGGCAGACGGCTCTAATCTCACTGCCCGCACACGCTTGACATTTTCGACTTCCAGCCTATGAATAGTTGTCATGTGTTGTTGCTCCTTTCGTATTTATTTCCTTTTTTATAGCCTCAGCTATCGGGTCTCTGTATCCGATCAAGATTTTGTTGACTAAATCATTCATCATTGGTTTCCCAAAAGCGCGGCCTCTGCTTCAAGTTTTGCAAGAGCTTTTTCCCGCTCAATGCTCTCACGAGCAAGAGCAGAGACTTCTTTTTTCAAATAGACGATCTGCGCCGGATCAAGTCCTGTGTCCTCATATTCGGCGAGCTTATGCATAAATTTAACCCGCTCAACGGATATGTGCACGTTTTCAATGGCGGATATAATACCGCCGTATTTATTTCGCCCAGTCAATCGTTTCATGGTGTTTCCTCCTCAACCTATCCTTTCGTCATAATCTTCAAAGCGGTCACATGACCGCCATATGATTTTGTTGTTTGCCCATCGCTGCAAAAGCCTTGTCTTTCGTGGTGCCGTCTGTTTCTCATAGATCATCACATAGGGATCAAAGTCCATTTCACGCAGTTTCATGAGCCGGTAGATATCTTCCTCATGTGTAGTGTCATAATTGGTCAGAACATATACACAACGCTTTCGTCTATCTGCTATGGAACCTGCCCGCGCATAAAGCTCCAACCCTCGCAACACCTCCGCAGACTGTTTCATGTCGTCCCATGCAAAGTGGAGCATTTTTACCTTGCAACTATTTAGGGAGCGAATATTTTCTTCTGTCAGTAACCGTGCGTCTAATCCCTGTGTGAAGTCAATCCACGCCCTCGTTTGAGCAAGCTGCGCAAGCAGCGCGTTGTGATCCGCGCAGGCCAGTATGTTCGGGTCAAGTAGTTTTATCTGCTTTGTACCAATCGGAACGAACTCTTTTACATCGGATACATGGACAGACTTCCTACCCTCTTTCTGCGCAACAATGCAGAATCCACACCCGCGCGGACAACCGCGTGTCAGAAAACCGTACGCTGTATCGGAAATTCCATATAATCTATAATCAGGCATAACGTGATCCACTTCTACCGGCAATTTCTCACCGCCATCTGGATAGTGATATCCGGTCCCACTTCTGACTATATCTCCCGCCTGTATCGCGTATTGATAATCCGGCGTGAAGGTGAACACCTTGGACATATAGACGCGGTCGTATCGACCAAATAAGGGATTCACAAATTCCACCGAATCACCACGCGCCTTGTGGTGGGCGGACAGTTTCATCAACGGAAGATTCGGGAAGTTGTGACTGTCCACGTCTATAAGTCCAATATTCATTCCTCGCTCCCTTCCGCTCCCGCACCTTGCGGTGCGTGGAAATACCTGCACTTTGTCCAGTCATAGTATCTATGTTTTTCCAAAATTCCTACCCGCGCAGCCAACTACGGGTCAAGTAACCCGCACCGCTCTCACTTAGATCTCGCAATTCGCTTAGCGTGTTCATTGTTCAACAATTACAAGTTTCCAGTCGCCGGACTGATAGATCGTCTTTGTTTTGACGTCTTTGAACGTGGCATTGTCGGAAAGAATGATCGTGTCTTTGTCGTACAATTTCGAAAAGAAACTTCCAGTGTTTTTGACTGTGCTGTTCCCCCGAGCGGTGACTGTGCTGTTCTCCCGAGCGGTGACTGTGCTGTTCTCCCAAGCGGTGACCGTGCTGTTCCCCCAAGCGGTGACTGTGCTGTTCTCCCAAGCGGTGACATTCTTACAATTTTTAATGTAATAATTCGATCCCGTCTTGATCTCAAAATCATTCTTTCCGATAAGGATATGATTATCAGCCCACTCTTTCAGCGCGTTCATGACGCGGACCTCGTCGAACTTTCTTTCGTACCATTCCGGCAGCGTATCTTGATCGACCCTATAATTCCATTTATGTGTAGGCTCGAACACATCGCCATTGAACGGAATAACCTCAATCTTGACGAAGTTAGGGAACGGATTATCGTCCTTGATACCCAGCTCTTCCAACATATTGGAGTGGTGATCGTGATCGGGACAGTAGACGCGATCCTTCAATAGGATCATGGACTTAAGGTTACACACTTCTTTCTTCCTCCTAGTTTTTTTCAGTCATCTTTCTTGCCGCATTTTGCAATAGGCGAGCGCGTTCTTTTTCATGGTTCGCTTGATCGTACAGCCCCTGCAATGCGAGCTGTTTTCTTAACTTCATGCAGACGTTATACTCGATTGACGCCGCACGGATCAGCTCCATCTTTTCTTGCGCTGTGATTATGGTCGGCATATCGCTTTGTCGGCCTCATTGAGCAATTGGTTCTTCAAGGCGATCTGCTTGTCCCGCTTGTGCAGTTCTGAAATGAGCTGCCCGATCTGCTTGTCACGATCAGCTACCTCAATTGATTTCCTGCTCAAGAGCTCCTCATACGCTGCTGCCCACTCAAGTCCGTGTTCGGTTGTCGCCCTAGCCGTGTCGCGCTTTCCGTTCGTCCGCGACTGCCGAAAAAGCGAGCGGATCAGAAACACCGCCGCCACTCCGGTGACGACCAGCCAGGCAAAGCATAAAATGTTAAATGGGGTTATGGTGGTCATTGGGCAATCTCCTTTTTAATTTCTGCTCCCATAAATCCAACCTGGGTATTTCTATCCTCCGTTAAAAGGTGCAAAATAGAATCAAGTTGCAACTGCGAGGCAGTAGAAACGAAATTCATAATCTTCTGGAAGGATTCGCTGCCATGGTAATAAATCTCTCTTTCCCATGCTCCATTTGGGGAGTTGTCAAAATACTTCTGTAATTCTTGTGTTGGAATCATGGTGCGGCCTCCTAAAAATAGATACGAATGATCTGAATGGCGGCCCAGCCGATGACTAGGCCGGCAAGAATACCGGCGAGCATACCGCCGATAGCTGCTAGAAGAGGCCTACATCGGCGCATGACTGACCTCCGCCCGGGGGCATATAGCGTTGTAAACGCCGAACGCCCGGAAAATCATTTGACAAAGGGTGTCAACCGGCACGTCGGCATATTCCGCGTCGACCATGACCATTTCCCCATTGATTTTTCGGTAAGTGACAGCTATGGGGAGATATAAGGTTTGGTTGTCCGTGTGGTGTGGTTTGAACGACATGGTGTTGGTCTCCTTGTGGTTTTTGGTAGTTCGTGTTACAATTTGGAATATTGCTGGTGGAGGTTTTTATGGATACTACGGTCACTTTAGCTGTCATTATTTCTGTAATTGCGCTCGTGTCTTCTTTTGTGGTTCCGCTGCTCACGGTAATAATCAATAATCGAAATCGGCGCAGAACGTGGGAGAACGAGTTTTATGTACAACACCGCGCAAAGGTTATTGAGAGCTATGTCAGGGCAACCGGTCAAGTCGTTCGAATGCATACTGAGGAGGCTGTCGCGGAGTACGGGCGCACTTTTGGAGAAATTCTTGTGTATATATCAGACCCTGCCCTTATCAAGAAAATGGAGGAGCTGGATACAAAAATAAACAAGTTCCTTGCCAAAGACCCAAGCGCCGTAAAACTGTTTTACTCCATCTGCGAAGATTTGAGAAAAAGTCCTCCGCGAATGTCGTAGCGCTTTCTATTCGCCCCGCCCGGTAATTTCGATCAACCCGTCTCGTTCATACAGAGCGTCGGTGAGCTTACATATCGTTTTGTGGATTTCTTCCTGCATATGAAAAAAACGAATATTGCTCTTGTCGCTCGCCAGAGTTTCGATTGATCGAATGTCGTTCTCAAGCGCGTATATTGCATGACATAGCTCTCGTACGGTAATTGACTGCATTGTGGTTCTCCTTTGGTAGTTGTTTTTATCGGTTTACTGTGCTATCCTTTTGGGAAAGGAGGTTTTCATGGACACAAAAACGCTTATGGTGGTTTTTGTTGGTTTGAGTTATCCGTCTATGGCGTAGAAAACGCCGTCAACATCGTAGATGTCCCAGAGATCTACAGAGCAAACGTACCGCGCATTATCCATAGGTCCTACCTTGCTAAATGACGATACGACGCATTCGTTAATGCCGCCAAAAAAATACAGGTCTACTGTTTCTTTCATATGCCGTCTCCTTTCTCCGCTTATGCGGGTTCTTTTCCACCGAAGAAAATATCAACGGCTTGGTCATGTTGACTTTCGTCAAGGTTTGCGGTAATCTGTCCTCGTGGATATTGACAGAGAAACCTATAAAATTCTTCTTCACGTCTACCGAAATAGACGGGCGAGAGAAGAAGTGCTGACGGATAAATTCGGGCCCAAAACTCCCTTAGTCCTAACTTACCTTGCGGCGGGAGACTGTGTCTCCGCGAGCCTTGACGGGAAAAACCCGCTACCCTTCGATCGGCTCCCCTTCCCCGACATCACCGGCGCAATGTTTATGACAACAGTGAAGGGTAACGTGGAAATTGAGCGGCGCAGATTCGAGTTGTGGAAGTGGCTTATCCCGTTGATCTTCTCCGCTATCTCTCTGCTGTTCAGCTTGTTCCTTCTCTTTTTCAAGAGTTGATATGATTTTTTCCAAGTTCCTTAGCCGTTCATCATGCCAGACGAGCAGGGTGGTATTCTGGTCATGTCTGCGTCTAAAAATCATGATAGCTCCTCCCCTCTACGCGGGTTCTTTTCTTCCTGGTCGTTCTTGCAACGGTGCAAGATTTATGGTAGTCTTCCTACATGAGGAAATTTGAAAAACAGCTCTGGCGCATTCTTACGGCTTGTGGTGACAGTACATACAGCGTCAGCAGCAAAGATGTAAAAACGAAAGAAGGGGACGTTCGGGTTCTCGTCTCAATGGAGCTGATACGTCGAACATACTCTCAGCATGGAGACCATTACGCGATTACTCCTACAAACACCGGTCGCACTTACTTCATAAACAGACGAGAAAGCCAGCGCAGGTTTTGGATTCCTGTCGCTATCGGAGCTGTCCCAGGAGTTGCGTCGCTAATATGGCAAATACTGCACACGCTAACCCAATAGCGAAACCTTTCCAAAACTGTGTGTTTTCATTGCTGAATGCCTCTAATGGTTCTCCGTCCTCTCCCTCCATCGCCCAGTCCATTCTTTCGGTAGTAAGACACGCCAATGGGAGCAGAAACCTACGCCGAAGAAAACAATTCCACTTCTTGCAGCAATGAGCTTTGCTCGGATTACAGATGTACTTCTTCATGCCGTCTCCTTTCTCCAACTACGCGGGTTCTTTTGCAAGTTGCCCATTCGGTGACATTTTGCGCAAAAAAATTTGGGCTACGTTTTCAACGTTTGTTTCCAGCACAGACGCCAACTCATTTAGCTCCGTTACGGTAGGCTCTTTTTTTCCATTCGTAAGCTTGTTCAGTTTCTGCCGATCCCAGCCTAGCGCCGAAGCACAGGAAGATTCAGAATCAAATTTTCCGTAGATCATTCCGCGCAACTCATTCACTTTACTTGTCAAAATCAGCACCTCCTTTGTTGCTCGTTTGGTGACAATTTGAGTATACCATCGCGCCGATCCACTTGTCAACACTTTGGCGACAAATTTATAAAAAATATTTTTTGTATTGCATTTGGTGACAATGTATGATTTAATGAACGCATACGACAGGGAGGTGAGCAGCATTACATTCGGGGAAAAGCTAAAAGAAATAAGAGAAGGAATGGAATTGTCGCAAGAAGCATTTGGAAAGCTGTTGGGGACGACCAAGCAAGTCATAAGCAGATACGAAAATGATCAGCGTGCACCAAAGATAACAGTTGCTCAAAAGTATTCAGAAATATTGAATGTCCACTTGAATTTTCTTATTGATGACGATACGTCTATTAGTCGCTTTGGCGAATTTACGCTATATACTGCTGGCGGAAACAAGGATAATGTACGCGCCCCCAAACGCGTCCAAAAAGTAATCACCGCTTTACCACTTTACAATCTGCCCGTGTCTGCCGGATCGGGGGAGTGGGTCATGGAAGGGTGTGAGTATGAGTATGTGGAGTTTGATGATGTGCCAAAGGACGCCGAATTTGCTTTGAGGGTTCGCGGCGACAGTATGGTTCCAATGTTTGACGACGGCGATATTGTGTTCATCAAGTCGCAGCTCCACGTCTTGCCGTGGCAAGCTGGAGTGTTCTATCACAACGGGGCTGGTTATCTAAAGATGGTGCACGGCAATCAGTTGGTGTCGTGCAATAGCAATTACGAACCAATAGTAATAGGGGAATTTGATTCATTCTTCACGCTTGGGCGTGTTGTTGGAAAAGCGTAGTATAACAAATATTGGAGGAGTACTAATGAAAAGGGTTATTTTTCTCGTTCTTTCCGTTGCGATTATTTGCTCGATTATCGGGTGTGGAGCGACAGAACCGCTCCCTGAACCTACACCGGGAATTACAGATTTTCCAGAACCTACTGAAACGCCGGAGCCGACTGCGACGCCTGTCCCGTTGACTGTGAGCGGTCTGTTACAAGCGTTCAGGGACGCAGGCCTGCCGATCATCAATGAGACAGCATACGCGGCAGATACGGATCAAAACGGACTGCTGGGTAGACCTGGGGAATACACCGAAAAGGTGAACTTTGATGATAGACGTTTTTTCGGAGAATGGGACGATCCAGATGACCCCAGCATTTCGATTGAGTATTTCGCTAATAGTTCTGATATGAACAGTAGAAAAGAATACGTCCAATCTGTGATGGATACAGTTAATCTTCCTGGGCTGAAATACTATATGTACGACACCGATGTGTTTTTGTTAAGAGTGCCGTATGATGTTTCTCCGGAGGTTGCAGAGGAATACGAGCGCGTGTTTGCGGTGTATATGAGCAGGGGAAAAGTACCCGTTCTTTACACCCCAGCCCCCGCCACCCCAGCGCCGATTATTTTAAGCCTAGATTCGCTCGGAGAGTATATCGATGTGTCACCTACCGCTCTAAAGCCACGTTATAGTAGTGTAGACCTTAAAGTTACCGTAAAGAATAAAACGGATAAAGCCATAAAATATATTTACCTTACCTTTTCCGTTTTCAACGCGGTTGATGACGAGGTATACTGTGAAATCTACGCGATAAAGGCCAATGAAATGAAGATCGTCGGCCCCCTGGAACCAAACAAGAAAGGAACATACCGTTCGAATGGGCATTGGTTCAATTCAGAAATCAGTTATTGTAGGCTTATTGGTTGCAGAATTGAATACATGGACGGAACGAGCGATGTTTTCCAGTAGAAAGGCCGCTCCTATATGTCCACCATCTGTTTCACCCAGCAAGAATATGACTTTATCCACGACTTTGATTTGCCGTTCGACGAGGACAGCACAATAGCTGTGGTTGAGGCGCTGCGACTGCGTCCGGAGCTGAAGGGGTCTGCGTACCTGGTGGAGGCGCTGCGGCTGATGGAGAACGATACATGAATGCCGTAATATATGCCCGCTACTCCAGCGACAAGCAATCAGAAGATAGCATTGAGGCTCAAATTCGTGCTTGTACAGAATACGCTGCTGCGAACGGCCTTTGTGTTGTCGGCACATATACAGACGAGGCCATCAGCGGGAAGGGCTTAAAGACGGCTGCCCGCGCGCAATATCAGAAGATGCTGCGGGATAGCGACAAGGGGGACTTCCAAACTATTCTCATACACAAGTATGACCGTGTGGCGCGAAACCTCGGAGAACACGTCAACCTAGAAAAGCGACTGCATGATAAGGGCGTTGAGCTGGTCGCAGTTGCACAGAACTTTGGCAACACGAACGAGGCCAAGATTATGCGCACGCTGACCTGGGCGATGTCGGAATATTACCTGGACAACCTTGCGGCCGAAGTGA
>Ga0123353_10019834_pt1 | contig 10013 bp, 4 predicted proteins | sample TergutLab28metaG_3_FD_92763 | JGI IMG/M metagenome (GOLD analysis project Ga0123353, IMG submission 92763) | Labiotermes labralis P3 segment gut microbial communities from Petit-Saut dam, French Guiana - Lab288 P3 | ecosystem: Host-associated > Arthropoda: Insects > Digestive system > Gut ...
AGCTGATGGGCTAGGTATACAGTATGCAGCAGGGGCAAGCTTTGTAATCACTGACAACACCACCTTATATGCAAGGTGGATTGAAGAAGGTGCCGCCACTAAGACCCTCAATGGCACAACTGAGAGGTATGAAGTAGGACAGACGGTAGCCTATGACATCACCTACGCACTGCCCGATGACATAAGCGCCATCACTTCAGTAGAGCTCATAGATCGCTACATACCTGTTGGTGCCCTCAGCTATCTTTCTGCTACCGTCACCGTAGGTGGCAGCCCCGTGATAGTGGTGCCGACCACAGGAGTCGGCTCAGTCAGTGTCACCCTCACAAACGCACAACTCCAAGCAAACGCAGAAATAGTCATGACGGTAAGCTTCACTGTCGTAAGTGCAGACGACTCCGTAGTAAACAACGCAGAGGTCTACGTAAACGATCTTCCCGTAGATCCTCCACCCCCAGTCACCCTCTACACCGTCACCTATGACGCAAACGGCGGAAGTGGAAACGTGCCTCTGGATAGCGCCCTCTACCGCTCAGGTGGCACCGTTACCGTACTTGGTAATGTCGGCACGCCAACACCCCTTTCTCGCACAGGCTGGTTCTTCGCAGGCTGGAATACGGCTGCAGATGGTAGCGGCACTTTCTATGCAGCAGGCAGCACCTTTGTAATTGCCGGCAACACCATTCTTTACGCAGTATGGATAGAAGAAGGAGTTGCCACAAAGTCACTAAACGGCACTACTGAGAGATATGAAGTAGGGGACACCGTCGCCTATGACATCACCTATACACTCCCCGATGATATAAGCGCCATCACCAGCGTAGAGCTCATAGACCGCTATGTGCCAACGAGTGCCTTCAACTATGTATCCACCACCGTCACCGTAGGAGGCTTCATCGTAAGTGTGATACCAATCACCGGTGTCGGCACAGTCAGTGTGACCCTTAACGTCGCACAGCTTCAAGCAAACGCAGAAATAGTCATGACGGTAAGCTTCACAGTCCTAAGTGCAGATGACTCCGTTATCAATAACGCAGAAGTCTACGTAAACGAACTGCCCGTAGACCCGCCACCTCCCGTAACCCTCTACACCGTCACCTATGACGCAAATGGTGGGAGTGGCAACGTACCCCTGGACAGCGCACTTTACCGCTCAGGTGGCACTGTCACCGTACTTGGTAATGTCGGCACCCCCACACCCTTAAGCCGCACGGGCTGGGTCTTTGCTGGCTGGAATACTCAAGCTGACGGGCTAGGTATTCAGTATGCAGCAGGGGCAAGTTTTGTAATCACTGCCAACACCACCTTATATGCAAGATGGATAGAAGAAGGAGCGGCCACTAAGACCTTAAACGGCTCGACGCAAAGGTATGAAGTAGGAGATACAGTAGCCTATGACATCACCTACATACTCCCCGATGACATAAGCGCCATCACCAGCGTAGAGCTTATCGACCGCTATGTGCCAACGAGTGCCTTCAGCTATCTTTCCACAACGGTCACCGTAGGAGGCACTCCTGTAACAGTAGTGCCGACAGTCGGCACTGGCTCAGTCTCTGTGACTCTCACCAACGCGCAACTCGCTGCAAACGCAGAGATAGTCATGACGGTAAGCTTCACAGTCCTAAGTGCAGATGACTCCGTAGTAAACAACGCAGAGGTCTACGTAAATGAACTGCCCGTAGACCCGCCGCCTCCAGTCACCATCTACACCGTCACCTATGATGCAAACGGTGGCAGTGGAAGCGTGCCTCTGGACAGCGCGCTCTACCGCTCAGGCGGCACCGTTACCGTACTTGGTAACACAGGCACCCCCACACCCTTAAGCCGCACAGGCTGGGTCTTCGCAGGCTGGAATACACAAGCTGACGGCTTAGGCATACAGTATGCAGCAGGGGCAAGCTTTGTAATTACTGCCAACACCACCCTCTATGCAAGGTGGATAGAAGAAGGTGCCGCCACCAAGACCTTAAACGGCGCAACTGAAAGGTATGAAGTAGGAGATACTGTTGCTTACGACATCACCTATATGCTCCCCGATGACATTGGTGCCATCACCAGCGTAGAGCTCATAGACCGTTATGTGCCCACAAGTGCCCTCAGCTATCTTTCTACCACTGTTACCGTAGACGGCTCTCCTGTAACAGTAGTGCCGACCATCGGCACTGGCACGGTAAGCGTAACCCTTACCAATGCCCAGCTCGTTTCTGGTGCAGAAATAGTCATGACGGTAAGCTTCACTGTGGTAAGCGCAGATGACTCCGTAGTAAACAACGCAGAGGTCTACGTAAATGAACTGCCCGTAGACCCACCACCACCCGTAACCCTCTACACCGTTACCTATGACGCTAACGGCGGAAGCGGAAATGTTCCCCTAGACAACGCCCTTTACCGTTCAGGTGGAACTGTCACCGTGCTCGGTAATGTCGGCACCCCAACCCCGCTTACCCGCACAGGCTGGTTCTTCGCAGGTTGGAATACGGCTGCAGATGGTAGCGGCACTTTCTATGCGGCAGGCAGCACCTTTGTAATTGCCGGCAACACCACCCTCTATGCAAGATGGATTGAAGAAGGAGATGCCACCAAGTCACTGAATGGCGCAACTGAGAGGTATGAAGTAGGAGATACTGTTGCTTACGACATCACCTACGCACTGCCCGATGACATCGGTGCCATCACAAGCGTAGAGCTCATTGACCGCTACATACCCGTAGGCGCTCTCAGCTATCTCTCCACTACCGTTACCGTAGACGGCACTCCTGTAACAGTAGTGCCAACTGTCGGCGCAGGCACGGTAAGCGTAACCCTCACCAATGCCCAGCTCGTTTCCGGTGCAGAGATAGTTATGACAGTTAGCTTCACTGTGGTTAGTGCAGACGACTCCGTAGTAAACAACGCAGAAGTCTATGTAAATGAACTGCCTGTAGACCCACCGCCACCCGTAACCCTCTACACCGTTACCTATGACGCTAACGGCGGAAGCGGAAATGTTCCCCTGGATAACGCCCTTTACCGTTCAGGTGGCACTGTTACCGTACTTGGTAATGTCGGCACTCCAACCCCGCTTAGCCGCACAGGCTGGGTTTTCGCAGGCTGGAATACACAAGCTGACGGCTTAGGCATACAGTATGCAGCTGGCAGCACTTTTACCATCACAGACAACACCACCTTATATGCAAGATGGATTGAAGAAGGTGCCGCCACCAAGTCACTAAACGGCACAACTGAAAGGTACGAAGTAGGACAAACAGTAGCTTACGACATCACCTACATACTGCCCGATGACATAAGCGCCATCACCTCAGTAGAGCTCATAGACCGCTATGTGCCCACAAGTGCTCTCAGCTATCTCTCAACTACGGTCACCGTAGGCGGCTTCACTGTAAGCGTGATACCAATCACCGGCATCGGCACGGTCAGTGTGACCCTTAACGCCGCACAGCTCGTCGCCAGTGCAGAAATAGTAATGACGGTAAGCTTCACTGTTGCAAGTGCAAGCGCTTCTGTAGTCAATAACGCAGAAGTCTACGTAAACGATCTTCCCGTAAATCCGCCTCCTCCCGTAACTCTCTACACCGTCGCCTATGACGCAAACGGCGGAAGCGGCAACGTGCCCCTGGACAGTGCACTTTACCGTCAAGGAGCCACTGTTACCGTGCTTGGCAACGTAGGCACCCCCACACCCCTTGCCCGCACAGGCTTTAATTTTGCAGGTTGGAATACGCAAGCAAACGGTGGTGGCACGCAATACGCAGCTGGAAGCACCTTTGCCATCAGCGCTAACACCACCCTGTATGCAGTGTGGACGCCTATTACAGCAGCAACATACAGAGTTGAGCACTATCACGTGAGCGCGCTGGGCACAACCAGCCTGGTAGCCCTTGATGTTTTGAGCGGAACAATAGGCTCAACAGTTTCTGCCAGTGCCAGAACCTATGCAACTCATACCTTCAACCCAGCGCACCCATCAACGATTGCCAGTGGCGTGATAGTGGCAGACGGCTCGCTTGTGCTCAGGCTCTACTATGCACAGAACACCTATACCGTGACCTTTGTAGATTGGGACGGAACAGTGCTGGCCGTGCGCACGGGTGTGCCTCATGGAGAAGCTGCTGTAGCCCCGCCCAATCCTTCGCGCACTGGTCATACCTTTACCGGTTGGGACAGACCATTCAATAACATCACCTCTGATCTTACCGTAACCGCGCAGTATGCGGTTATTCCCCCAGCACCACCGACACCCCCAACACCCCCAACACCACCTACGCCACCAACCACCCCAACCACCCCAACAACCCCAACAACCCCAACAACCCCAACCAACCCAACAACTCCAACCACCCCAACCACGCCAGAAACCCCAGAAACACCAACAACAACCACTCAAAACGATCCGCAACCATCAACATCAGTGCCGGACAACAGACAAGAATTCATCCCCGGTGATCCGGTTCCGGAAGACAGAATGCTAGGCGCTGGCGGGCCAGTGATTACGCTGGGAGGCCTTGAGGTACCGTTGTATCCCATGCTGGACATTCTCTCATGGGCACTCTTGAACCTGGTTCTGGCGATTTTGGGCGGCTTGATTGCAATTACTGCAATTATCAGAGTGCTGCTCAACGCAAGGAAGAAAAAAGAGGAATCAGAAGAAAATCAAGCGCATTTTGAGGCAGAGGAAGAAGGCCAAGAAGAGAACGAAAGCGACAAAAGCACAAGAAAAGCTTGGTTTATCATCACACTGATACTGGGCGCGGTGGGAGTAGTGATCTTTATCCTGACTCAAGACATGAGAGACCAAATGGTGCTCTTTAATTGGTGGACAATCGCCCATGCAATTTTGGTAGTTGTAAGCGCAATTGGACTCAAGGTTATTATCGGAAAGAAAAAAGAAGAGGAGCCAGACGAAGAAACAAGCAACTACGAGTATTCTCAAACGAGCTACTAGGCACAAAGGACAGATTTTCATGGCTATAATAGGCAGCAATGTAGAGCAAGAGTTTTATGGAACTAATACATAGGACAACATAAGTGGGGCATTTGATGGAATCAAAGAACCAGGTTACTCTGCAAGGCCATGTCTATGAACGCACAAACGAGGCTCAACCAAGCGTGCCACTTGAAGGGCTGGTAGAAAAGGCGAGAGGCGGCAATCACGAAGCGCTCATTGAGCTTTGCCGAGTGATTGCCCAGGATGTGTTGTTCCGTAGCAGGCGCATCTTACTGAATGACATGGACGCAGAAGATGCCGCACAAGAGGTGCTCATCCGTGTATGCGCAAGTATTAGAAAGCTCAAGGAGCCCAAAGCATTCAATGCCTGGTTAGCAAGTATCGTAATTAATGAGTCAAGGCGGATTCAGGCAAAAAAGAGAAAAGAGACTGTTTTGGATATTGAAGAATATACAGATTCGCTTGAAGACACAGACGAAGCTCTGATGCCTCAGCAATCTCTTTTGAAGGAAGAAGACCGAAAAAGTGTGATAACCGCTATTGACCAGCTGCCTGAGAGGCAAAGGGAAGCGGTAGTGCTTCATTATTATGACGGCCTCTCGGTCACACAAACAGCCACGGTGATGGGTATCCAGCAGCAAAACGCCTCTCACTATCTCAAGCTCGCACGAGATAAGATTAGAAGTGAGCTCAAACGTAAAGAGGGCACTGCTACAAGCGGTGCTCCTGCTTACCTGACAGCGGCGCCCATTGGCGCAGTTTTGTCAGGAGCAATGGGTCAAGAAGCAGCTGTCAGCAGCCTTGGCAATACTGCCTGGGCCAACCAGGCGGTAGAAAAATGCATTGTCTACCTGAACGGCGTGCTGCTGAAAACCAGAATTCTCGATGCCCTCAGAAAAGCCGCACTGCTTGCTTTGTTGGCCCTCTTTGTTACCGCGGTAGCCTTGTTTGTGGTGGGGCTTTGGAACGGCGGTGTGTTTGATCAGGGGCAGAGCGCAAGCAGCACGGCTGTTTTAGCTGCAGAAGGTGAGATACTGTTCACAGGCGGAGACGCTACGTATTTCCATCTCAACCCAGAGCAGGCATCGCCCTTAACGAGCAGCACTCATGGCCAGCTGACAGTGCTTGGCTGGGAAATCACCAGTATGGATGGGAGAACTGTCCTGTTCAGCGGTACCGATGCTGATGTTTCTGCAGCCTTTGCAGCGATGAAACTCGAGAACATGGAGGGAGAGTTTTTGCTGAGCTACTCTCTGGTAGATGCTCGGGGCAGGTACTATGCGCTTAATTCTAACTTTATCATTCGCACAAGCTAAGTGTTTCATGAGGTGTCAAGTGAGGGAATGTATAACTTGACACCCGCGTCCACGTGACAGGTTTGTTATCAGGTTTCAAGCTTGTTGAGGAAGGTCTTGAGGCGTTCGTGTTGGGGATTGTCTACGAGGTCCTTGGCTCGGCCTTGTTCTACGATGAGACCCTCGTCCATGAAGATGATGCGGTCGGCTACCTCGCGGGCAAAACTCATCTCGTGTGTGACGATGACCATAGTCATGTGCTCGGCGGCCAGGGTACGGATAACGCGGAGGATCTCTCCGGTGAGCTCAGGATCAAGGGCGCTGGTGGGTTCATCAAAGTAGAGGATCTCAGGCTTGAGTGCCAGTGCGCGGGCAATGGAAACTCGCTGCTGTTGTCCTCCGGAGAGCTCGCAGGGCATGGCCTTGTCTTTGCCTTGCAGACCCATCTTATTAAGCAGGGCTTCGGCCTCGGCGAGCACCTCGCTCTTGGCGCGCTTTTGCACGTGAATCGGCGCGTCGGTGACGTTCTTGATTACCGAGTAATGCGGAAAGAGGTTGAAATCCTGAAAAACCAGGCCAAACTTCATGCGCACTTCTTGCAGAACCTTGGCAGAGGCATAGACCATCTGCCCCTGTTCATCACTTTGAGCGATGGGTTGGCCGTCGTAGCTGAGGATGCCGCCGTCCAGGCGCTCAAGCAAAGTGGCGCAGCGCAGCAGGGTTGACTTTCCGCTGCCCGAAGGCCCAATGATGGCAACCGCCTCACCGGTGTCCACGCTGAGGGAGATGTCATGCAATACCTCAGTCTCCCCAAAACTCTTGCGGGCATGCTCAATGCGCAGTATGTTGGTCTTTTTCTTACTCATGGTAGTAGGCAAAGGCTTTCTCAACGCGTTCCATGATAAAGGCAACCAGCGCGTTGAAGGCATAGTAGAAAATGCCCGCAATCAAGAAGGCTATGAGGTTGCCCTGGCTTGAAACGATAGCCCGCGCCTGGGTGAACATCTCGGCAACACCCAGAGTAAAGGCCAGGGCTGTGTCTTTGACCAGGGTGATTATCTCGTTGGTCATCGGTGGGATGATGCGCTTGAGCACCTGCGGAAAGATGATGCGGATAAAGGTCTGGGAGCGAGTATAACCCAGCACCGCCGCAGCCTCGTGTTGCCCCCGCGGGATGGATTCAATGCCGCTGCGATAGATCTCGCCAAAATAAGCTGCATAGTTGAGGATAAAGGCGATGAGCGTTGCGGTGATGCGATAATCCTGCCCCATTTGGAGCCCAAAGAGGAGAAAGGGCCCAAAGTAAACCACAAAGAGCTGCAAAATGAGCGGTGTCCCCCGCATTATGGAGATGTAAAACCGCACCAGCCAGCGGATGGGCGCAATCTTGGACATGCGGCCAAAGGAAACCAAAAGACCCAGGGGAAGTGATCCCACCAGAGTGAAGAAGAATATCATGAGGGAAGTCAGCGCCCCAAAGGCAAGCATCCCTACGATGGTCTCAAGTGTCATTGAAGGCCTCTACACTCTGTTGCTAGTAAGAGATTGGACATGAACCGGCCACCGGGGCAACTCGATTCATGTCCAATCATTTTAGCGGTTACTTGCTTATGAATGTGCCGCCATCTGGAAAATCGCTACAGGCCTGTCAATGGCAATGGCATCAACCGTGCCTTGGTCCAGCTCAAGGAAGGCAGTGTTGTACTCCGGAATAGTGCGCAGTTCCTTGAAGGTCTTGGTGAGCTCGGGCATGTCATCGTTCAAGGCGTAATAAGCCGCACTGTTTGACTGAGCCATCACTACCTTGCCCTCAAGATCAGCAAAGTTCTTGATGCCGGAGTCAGCCAGCACCACAAACACCTGGGTGTTGTCCATGTAAGGCTTGGTGAACAGATATTGCTTTTCTCTGTCGGCCGTGATGGTAAAGCCGTTCCAGATGCAGTCGATATTGCCGGAAGCCAGCTCAGCATCCTTGAGATCCCAGTTGATGGGAACAAGCTTGATATCCCAATCATTGCGCTTTGCAACCTCGGCGGCCATGTCCAGATCAAAGCCGGCAAAGTTGCCGTTATCATCAACATAACCATAAGGCGGAAAGTCCTGGTCAAAACCTACCAGCAAAGTGGTTCTGTCCCACGTGGGCTTTTCTTTGACATCGGTCTCAGTGAGGACAAAGGCGTCAAAGTTGATGCCCTGGTCTGCGTACTTCTCTGCAATCTTCTTAACGGTGCCATCGTTGTACATCTCCACAATGGTGTACTCAACTATGTCGCGAAGATCCGAGTCATCCAAACGAAAACCCACGCCATACTGCTCTGTGGTGATGTTCTCATCAAGTATCACATACTTGACGTTGCCTGAGCTGGTTCCGCCGCCGCCGCTACAGCCAACCAAGGCAAGCGAAAGGCCCATCATCAGTGCAACGAGAACCGCCGTTACTTTACGTGCTTTCATGTTCTTCCTCCATTTTTTTCTCTCTCTTTTTTACTACATCACAATAATGCGACAAATCAGCAGTATAGCGCGATTATTGACAAATCTCTACGAAATGAAAGAACCGATATCCACTTGATACCTGACCGGGCTGTGGAACAGAGGGACGGGGTTGCTGTCCCAGATTGGAACAGGGGGACGGGGTTGCTGTCCCAGATTGGAACAGGGGGACGGGGTTAGTGTTCCAATTTGACCAAGGTCAAATTGGAACACTAACCCCGTCCCCCTGTTCCAATCTGGGACAGCAACCCCGTCCCCCTGTTCCAATCTGGGACAGCAACCCCGTCCCTCTGTTCCACATTGGGATGTTATGATAGACGCCTTAGGGTATTAGAAGGGAGAAGGGCACTATGGGATTATTTGATAAGAAGAACTGCGACATTTGCGGGGGGAAAATTGGGATGCTGGGTAACCGAAAGCTGGAGGACGGCAACCTTTGCAAGGATTGTGCCAAGAAGCTCTCGCCGTTTTTTAGTGACCGCAGGCGCAGCACCGTTGCTGACATTGGGCAGCAGCTCGCCTACCGCGAGGCAAACAGGCATGCGGTGGCCGCGTTTTCAACCACCCGCACCTTGGGTACGGGCACCAAAGTGCTGCTCGACGAGAACGCCGGAAAGTTCATGGTGACTTCTGCGCGCAAGCTGGAAGAAGAAAACCCGGATGTGCTGGACTTTTCTCAGGTTACCGGCTGCAATGTTGATGTCTCTGAGTCCAGAAAAGAGCTCAAGCAAAAAGACAGCGAGGGCAACGAAAGAAGCTACAATCCGCCTCGCTACGAATTTGAGTATGATTTCTATTGCATCATCCACGTGAATGCTCCTTACTTTGATGAAATCAAGTTCAAGCTGAACAACAGCACCATCAGGGTGGAGCCCCCCGTTACGGGAAGCACCTTTGTCACTACCGGCTCCGCTACCCGTGTTAGCCCGGCTGCTCCTGTCAGCAGGCCTGCACCCGTCAGCGCACCGCCGCCCGCCGGCAAGTCTGCTCCGGCCCCCGCCGGCAAGTCCGCTCCCCCTCCACCAGCAGGCAAATCTGCACCGGCTAATATTCCTCCCCCTTCCGGAAAAGCTGTCCCTGTGAGCACTCCTGCACCTCAGTTTGTTTCTGGAGGACAGCAGATACTCGGCAATGCATCAGAAATCGGCAGACAGAGCGTTGACTATCGTGAATGCGAAGCTCTGGGAGAAGAGATCCGAGAAGCCCTGACCAAGCTACGCCAAGATGTCAGAGAAAGCGCAGTTGCCGCTTCAATACCAAAGCAAGCAGTAACCTGC
>Ga0123353_10019839_pt1 | contig 10012 bp, 5 predicted proteins | sample TergutLab28metaG_3_FD_92763 | JGI IMG/M metagenome (GOLD analysis project Ga0123353, IMG submission 92763) | Labiotermes labralis P3 segment gut microbial communities from Petit-Saut dam, French Guiana - Lab288 P3 | ecosystem: Host-associated > Arthropoda: Insects > Digestive system > Gut ...
GTGGGGGGGGGGGGGGGAGTGGGGTGGTGTTACGGGGGCCGAGGGGGTTCGGGGGTTGGGGGGGGGGGGCGTTTGATTTGACAGTCGTGTGGCTCAGTTGCTACACCCTCTGTTTGACACCAGAACAATAGGTCCTCCTTGCTTTAGCAACCATTTTTCTTCATCACAGAAGGTGCTGCCTGGACTACAGCTATTGTCCGCGATTCAATGCTTCCTTCGTGAAAGTATTTGTACTTTCAGCTCCCCTCAGGACCATTTATATGTCTTGTCAGTGTACAGTGTTTCCTTTATTCATTCCGATTGTCAATATAAGCTTTAGGTTACTTTAAAAGCAAAAACATCTAGAATTTCGAAGTTTGTTTCGAGCAAAGCCGCAGAATGTTTTCGTACTTCCAATGATTTCTTCTTGCAGCGAGTAAAAAGAAGCTGGTGTAGTATACAGAACAATTCACTTAAAAAATTACATACGCTGACTGTCAGTGCTCGTATATTTGGGCGAAATTCCGGCGCAGTGACTGAATTTAAACTCAGACCAATTTGAAACTGAGCTCATGTGAGGGCTAATATTGAAATAATACTAAAATTTGGAGGGTGCGGAACGGATTTATTTAATTTAGGGTAGGGGCTAATTGTGGGATTTTGTAAACACAGTAATATACTTTCATTCAGTTTCCATTAAGATTGTCTAATCGTGCGACCATGACCTTCTCAAGAATTAATTGCTTACACAGAAAGCATGTGAGGTGCTATTAAAGCTTGACTAGAGTTGGAGATTAGTCCTAATCGGTGCTTATCTGGGTACGAATGTATTTTTGAAATAGAAACCATTTACCCCAAAAATGTAGTTTTAAAAGGCTAACAATTTAACGAACTTCAAAAGTGAACCAGATGGAGTTAGTGATAGAATGTTGTTTGCGTATGTTTTACAGTTCTTAGTACAGTGATATAGAGAGTTTTGTCTTCCTGAAGATAAAATTATAACTGTTGTGAAAGGACATTTGCGTAATTCTTTAAAGCTGGGTTGTTGCTTTAGAAGTACCACCAGTTTTGACGTTAAGTACTCTGCTGGGTGACAGCAAAATTTGTTCGTGAATTTCACGTGGTTCTCTGAATAAAGTTTGATGCTCTTTCTGTACACCAATAAACAATTTTTTTGCAATGCAGAGACATTGTGCTTTCTTTTAGGTTTGGACTAAATTTTAAACATTATTTTGATAGGTATTATGTTTCATAAGAGTGTTGTCAGATGTTCCTTCCACCTAATCAGTATTCAAGGAAGGTTTTTACGATGGAAATCTGTTAATTGCCTGCGAATTATAAAAGAGAATGACCATTAAAATGGAAGACAAGTTAATGAAAATGATGACTCATATGCATCTAAGACACTGAGGCATGCACGTTGCTCTACACATGCGAATTTGTGTATCCAGTTCTCTTTGTGAATTCGGATGATTAATAATGCTTACTATGTACGTGCACTCAAGAAATGAAGCTGGGTAATGTATCTCCGTTGCTGCTCCCCGACATTGTATTAAACCATACTGCCCTACTAATGTAGAACGCCACACCATTCTGCACCCACTTCTGATGTGAGATTACGGCAGCAATTTAAATTTTTGCCTTCGCCTCTGATTTGATAGAAGTCTCATGTGAATAGTCTATTTGAAAACTTTGCGCTTTCAAACTTCTGTTGAAACCGGGAAGCTTTCTTAAATTAGGCAAGTGGCCTACTTTTAAAAATAGTTTTATAATGCTATGATTGGTTGTCGCCTGGTGTAATTATTAGATTATTAGGTCGTAACTTATTTTAGCAAAGGAACATTTTTAAAAGTCGTTGCATTTTTCAGTAAGCATACTATAAGCTAATCAACAGCAATTTCTTCAAGACAGACCATGTAGTATAACGTAACACTATAACACTATGGAGAATACCTATTGTTGCAGTGTAAACACAACAATGCATTCTTTGTTTTTTCTTTGCCGCACGTCGGCCTCAAGTATATAAAAATATTGAATGTTGCACAACAATGCTTTATGACCAATATATGTCGACAGCAACAATACATGTTACGTAAGTCTGCACGTAAATTACCCGATACTGCCTTGAAACAAAAGAATGTTCGTTGATTCATGGCCTCCTTTAGAAGTACAATTTTGTTAAACAGATAGTAATGACAGATACGTCATTGCGTATTTTCTAAGTTTTTGTGTTACTTGAAACTTTTACCACGTGAGACAGAATTAGTCAGTTATGAAGCAGTAAGTACTAAATATCATGAGTACTGTCCGTATTCTTCCCTTACTTATCCGGCATGCAAATCGCACCTTTTCGACGTCGCTTTTATTGTCATCTATGACCTGTCTAGCACTTACATATTTTCCTACATTATCCCATAAACGGCACGGTTTTCGGAAAACGTTTCTGAACGTTAAATGTGTGTTTTGATTTTCTCTACGAATTTGAAAAGTTCGTATTCTAAGAAGAAGCCAGCGAAATAAATTTTCGTAGGTCTTCATATAAAGTACCAGTTATTCCTGTCGGATTTTAATGAAAGTTGAATTTTCATAATAGGATTTCGAAATATCCTCAAATAAAAAATGTATGAAACCCTTTCTGTGGGGAACCGAGTTATTTTATAGGGAAAGCAAGTAAGCAAGACATACATAAATACATACAAACATACATACAGATATACATACATACATACATAAATACATACAAACATACATACATGCATACATACATACATACATACATACATATAGACAGACAGACAGCCAGCCAGACAAACAGACAGATAAACAGACAGACAGACTCGCAAGCAGTCTTAGAGACGGAAAGACAGAGAGATAGGCGGACAAAACCACGACAACGTTAATATTCGTTTTTCGTAATTCTGCGACCGCGCCAATAACCTCTGCACCATTCTTCGATGCACAATTGAGAAATACAGACACAGAACTTACAGGTATAGAGACAGGGCTACAGACGGAGATTAACTGGCACATTGTAAGTGTCGTATAGAAATATGTACTCCACACAAAATAGCAAACAATGTCAAAGACGTTGTTGATTTGTGTACAGTGAATCGGGAAGGATTTGGAAATTAGAGTCCATGATCTGCTCCAAAATTCCATTCCGCTTTCAATTCTGTTACACAGATTAATATTATAAGAAATTTAAAATCAAATTTTGCACTCAGTAGCCGAATTCTGAACAAAAAACAATACTTTCAATGTAGCTACGCCTGAATGCTGCACTGTGTTCAAAATATACTGTGTTAACTGTACAAAGTCTGGAAATGAAACTGTCAAGCAAGGTAGTGGCGCTGATTTTTTCTATTCCCGATTATGTTGACGGGTTGACCTCTTGAACTTCTGCGTGATTTAAAATAATCCCTCTTACAGTACACAAAGGCATAATAGAGACTAGCTCTGTTGCATCACATAATTCATAATTCCTTGTTGTTGCTACAATCCTCATAATAAGGACAATGGAAATGTAGAATCAAAATTCCAGCTAAGTGCATGAGACCAGTTCCGACTCTGTGTACCACAGGTCACATTATTCCCAGGTGTATCGTGGTCACATGACACCGGAGTTCTAAGAAGTGTGAAACAAATAACACTTGCTTTCTCTTACGAGATTAAAGTAGCGAAACTGCTAAAATATTTAAGGGATGTAGGCTACATGGGGAAATCCTTTTTAGTCCTGTACAAAATGTGTTTATAGTCTTCAAATCTGAGTTGCTTTGTGTGTTTTAAAGCGCGAATTATCGCTTTCCTCGGGAGGATATGAAGTAGGGAATGGCATGCATTCTTCATAACAGTAGTATCAAGGAAAATCTCAGATTTAAAGTGTATTTTACATAGGATACTAGCGTCTATCTGTAAGATAATTTGACGTTGGACATAATTGTCTGGGTTTGATTTCTGACAGGCGCCACCACCCCGGGACTGGTTTTCTTTAGTGTAAAAAGTATATCCTATCGAATATGTACGTGGTGTTGCGTAATTGGGAATTTTACTCCCATCACTTTTTACTTCTCCATGACGAAGTTTTTACGAGAAGTGACAAATTTTCTACGCAAACGTTGATTTGTCAGATTGGCGTTGAGAAAATAAATCGGAGTAAATTACACGTGACTATAAACGAAGTTGTTAAGAAAATATTAAGATATGAGATACATAAAACAATTAGTACATTTAATTTTCCACGTAAATAAGATTTATTTGATTTATAAAGTACATTTTTGCTGATCTGCGCTCTGTTGGATCTTATGCTACGTAGTATGGCAGTTTATTTGCGAATTACGGGATAAGATATCTGTACAATCTTGAAGGGTCAAGCAGACCTTTGAAGATGGGGCGAATGGATTGTCCCGAAACGTCGAAATGAAACTTCCATTCTACACTGCGTAAAATCGCAAAACGGCGCATATCTCATATATAACATGGCGGAAGCGCTAAATCACGACGCCTTTAGCTGTCGGACTGCTGAATTCAACGAGACTGCGAAGGGCTTATTATGAAGCTGGGATGAAGAGAGCAAATGGGCATTTGGAGCACAAAGTATGAGGTGGGATGCTTTTATCAGTATGATTCTTGGGGAAATGAGGTGCGAAAATCGTTATTGTACGAAATGGACCCAAAATCGTTTTTGCATTCCGAAAGTTGCGACAGACAATTAGACACGTCGTAACGAAATGCTGATAGAAAAAAATGTGACGTGGTCTTGTGAATGGGCGATCAAATACGCAATACACTGAAGGAGAGTCGCTTAAATATGGCATTTTAACAAAACATCTTTTAATATTTTATACTCATATTCGACTGGCTCTTTACCAATACCGACTATGTTAATACGTCACACAACTGTTTTAACTGTTTATCTTGCATGCAACGAAGAGAGATACGTGTGTGAAGGACCCGTTGGTGGGATTGTGAATCAATTTGTAAGCATGTTCGTTGACGTAAATAGTGAGTCGTACTTCAGCACCGGTATATTAAACTGATAGGGTCATATTCCATACGGGCTCAAGGTAGCAGCACAGTGTAATAACTAGTAATTTTCTTTATTTGCGAACAGGAAAAGTGTTACATAATGAATACCTAGCGACAATACTGGCAATCGGTACCTCATTGTGCTGCCAGTAGTGCAGAGGGGGAGTGTGTGATTGGGTGAATAGACAAACTTGCATATTGTACGTGAAAAACACTTAGTTGGAATTCATGCACTTTTGACTTTAAAATATAATTTAATAACTTAATAACGCAACAGAAATTTGTTGCTATGAAATTGTACGACTTCTCGATAATACATCCGATATATTGTGTAGGATGCGGCCCGGAAAACCGAAGTATCGCAGTCTGATTTCTTGGATGGACGACAGATTTTTCCGTACGCCATTACGGCTGTACCGATTCTCGTTCTTATGTAGCCTCGTGCCCACTCGGAATGGAGGACTCTCTCCTTAGTTGGAAAGGCCGGGGATGGGAAGATTACCATTCACCTACATCCAGTCTGCATGTTAATAAGTGAAACATTAACTCCACTCCTCCATATTTACAGACACTACGCAGTATTTACGTTCCGGAGGGCCCGGCACAAGTCGAATTTTGCGCAATACGGCATTCAGTATTCTTTCATTCTTAGTCTCTTACGACAGGTCCACAGCCGCCACCAAAGCCAATTCTGTACTGAGTGCGATCTAGTGCTTCCTCTTTAAATTAATTTATCATTTCAGTTCCTTAACCCTTTACAACCCGAGTTAAATCCCATCCGCCATCTGCTGGCATTACTAGAAACTCACCCTGTTCTCCACGTTAGCAGGATAAGGGTTAAGGTCATAAGGAAGATGTTTACTTCTTTTTCCTCGTCTTCCCACCCTTCTATCCTTCCTTATACTTTGCATTCAATAACGTTTTTCAGAAGGCAATTCCTAAGAGAGATATGACTAATATAGTTTGCATTTCTGCGGTTTATTTTAAGTAGCATATTCTTCTCCTTCTTGACTCTACGTAATATTTCTTCATTTCTCACCCTTTCGGTCCAACTGTTCTAATCCATCCTTCACCAGTACCATATTCCAAAACTTTGTATGTATTTCTGACCTATTTTTCGAAGTGTTGCTCCAAATACAACCCTTTCCTAGTTTCTTCCTTAAACTGAATTTCAATTTGCTGATGAAGTACTCTTCGGTTTGTTGGATGTTGCTTTGCGACGGCAATCCTGGATTTTATTTCGCTCTTACTTCTTGTATTATTCTTTAAAATGCTACCCAAGTCTTTGAAAATCCCACATTTTCTGTTTGTTTTTGATCCATCATAATCTGTATTGGGGGATGGTTGCCTTGAGATTCTCATTTTCTATCCACATTCATTTCCATTCCACAGCGTCTTCCGTTCCATTCGGTCTCTCAATCACGCCCTGTAGCACCGTTTCTTCCTTACCAGCAGCATAAGGGACCTGCATATTTCACAGTGTGTATTACTTTTCTCCCTATTTTGAAGTTTCCAGACCCTTCAAGAGCTTCCTCGCTAAGGTACTCGTTGTATAAGTTGAATATTATCAGCGACAGAGCATTCTTATCTCACGTCTCTTCCACTCTTCACATGTCTTGTCTCCACTTCGTCCAGTTTATTTTAACCCTCTTGTCCATTTACAGTTTGCTGACAAATTTTCTTTAGTGCCAGTTACTACCGTTGTTCTTTAGGATCTGTATTAAACTGGCCTAGTTATCGTGGTCAGATTACTTCTGCAAATATTCGAAGTAAGCACAGAAGGATGGAGCGTGTATGTGTTTAAATGTATGTATATAAAAAGAGTCAACTGAAATCCAAAATCCAAAACACTGGAATCTGATCTGCCGCAGCGTGAACTCCCCGCTGTGTTGTAGCCAATTTCATTCCCACGAAGAAAACATCGGTTGGGTTTTAAAGTGTTATAACAACTTTTTAAAATGTATTTAAATTGCGTAACTTAAAATCACGTAACTTATTGAGTGACTGAAGTAAGGGCAAGCACGATGAAAATTTTTAACATATCATGTTTTTACGTTCTGTATTTCAAATAATATCGAAAGAATGTTTTCACGTTACGCTTTTGAAGGAGAATAACCGGCTCAGATAACGAGACTATTCCAAAGATACACGCACATGCCACAGCCTGTTGCGTTCGTGTTTCTTGTGAAATTAGAAAAAAATTTTCTTTAATGTGTATCATTTATATGGTTCTGAACTCTGCAAGGTTGGACGTCCTCATAGCAGTGAAAGTGAAGTTTTCTGTCTTCGAGTTTATGGTACCGTGTAATTTGCGGCATGGGGCTCAACAGTTCTCAGGAACGAATCGTAACGTACACAGCGTTGTGTTACAGAATATTTGCTTGCTATTTTAGTACAAAATTACGTCTGCCAATAATAATTGTCAAATTCACTCATTTCTCAGTCTGTGTTTAAACTATATTTTATTAAATTTGTAAATTTAAAATTCTTAAATTGTCATCGTTCGGGTTATGACGTCTGTAGTCTGGTGTGTGGTTGCCGAACTCTAGGAACATTTTTCGTTCACATAATGATCTCATATTTTGAAACTATTTGTAGGAGTTTCCTCCAAAATATTGATACCCATGCAATAGGTTCCACTGTGGCTTAATTCAGAATATCACAAACGAATCTACGGTCTAATTTATAAATTATCATTTAACATATTAAGGTCCAGAGTAAAAATATATATAATATGTGCTATAAAATTAAGAACTTTATTTATTTGTTCGTGTTAATGAAACCACTAGCAGTGACCATTTTTTAAGCCCCATTGACCGATTCTTTTATTCAGTAACCACAGTATTCTCTGTGAGATGTGAACTGAATTTTATACGTAATTTAGGTAAAAATTATTATCTGAATATTAAATTCCTTTAGCTTTGTACGTCTGTAAAGGAAAATCCATTATCCTTATTCCTACCAATCATTATCATATGATTTCCACATTAATCTCTTATATTTCCTAAAGTATACAACAGATCTGACCAGCCGGCACCTTAGCACAAACTTTTTGTTTCTGGTTTTTTGCGCCTTTGATACAACAAAGAATAAGGTGCAGAGTAATGAAGTGTTGTATTTAAAAATAAACCTTAAAAATTCAGACCCAACGCATGCCTGAGAGAGAAATGGGGCATTTTTGTACGTCAGCTGCATTCGGTACTGGTTTCTATACTGGAAGAATTAATTTGATCAGCTTTAAAGAACTCTGCAAAGTATGTATAAGGGTGCGGAGGACACACGCTGACCGATTGAACTCTCAGGCGCTGTAATCCTTTTCCGCCTTTCTTCAGCTTTACAAAAGAACGTCTGCGGGAGCTCATAGGTTTCCAGCCCATTCGATCTCTCTTCACAAGTCTGCAGCAAGATGGAAACTAATATGATAAGAATGAACTTTTCTTCACTTCTCTATTCAGCTATCAAATAAAGGCGAAACCTTTTAAAGATTAAATTTGAATTTACTTCAACATCACCTTTGCAGAAGCAGCCTTATTCGCTGAAGCCTAGGGCATAAGAGGTATAGTAGGCGTGCCTTCAACAGCACATAAACTGCTAGCAGTTAACCAGAATTACCTGTCGGCGCACCGGCAGGTTTTAATTTGCCCACTGGACCTGTAAAGATAGTTTCCATATTCAGCAGTTCGCATTTTTGTCATTGGAGTTGCCCCAGATCCAAGCATTTGACTTTTGGGTGGACGTATGCAATAAATAGCCTTTCGCTGGATCGCCAAATTTTTGGCCTGATTCGGGTGTAGCTACGCATATAACTAGGAGTCATTCCAAAAATAAAGAAGCTGTAGGAGATAGGAGTTCTTCAACATTGGCCTTATTTGGCTGGTAAAGATATTATCTGCCTGCTGAACCCTAATATATTACAGCCCTGATTATCCCACCTACAAGGGATTGAATCACTATAGTATAACTGAAAATTTCGAAAATGGATAATGAAAAGGCTGTGTGTAAATATTACCTCAGTATGAAACTAGAGTATTACTTGTCAAATTACTAAGAAAATACCTGAAAGCATTAAATAAAGCATCTTACAAACATCAGTAGTATTTCAAGATTTAAAGTGATGTGAATGTGTAAACGAAAGTTTCTTTACAGAAATAAGTTCTTATTTCAGAGCCCCTCCCCCCACTACACTTTGCCGGAGCGTCTGAATTGTTTTTGTGTTAGACGCCTTCTTTGTTCAACGTAAGAAAGTGAGGTCTCGGTAGCTTTCAACCCCCAGTACGGCACTTTATATCAGCTATCCATGTTTCTTAAATACCATCTATTTCTTGGTCGTTGACAACATGATTATTTTGTCGTTATCAGTCAAATGTTCTTCTTGACACATTCGTGTTTGCCATTATTTACAGTTTTACAGCCAGGTATAAGTTTCAATTGACGAAAAATATCCAAGTTTCTTCCACCGTCAGTTTCTTTTCAGTGTCTTGTTGTTGTTTAGGTATCTCATAGGTTTAAAGCGTGAATGAAGATGTCTCTTTTTATACTTATTCTTATATTTTTCGATCATACAATTTTTTATAGGTTGATATAAACAGATCACAGGTGGCGGTAGAAATTACACCCCTCTTCCCCAAATTAGAGCTCTCTTCCCTAAACTACACCCATATTCCCCAAATTACACCCCTCTTCCCCAAATTGCCAACTTTTCGTTAGAATAAAAATGCGCTTTATTACTGACAAGAATTGCTTTCTTTCCTGGTATGTAGATTTTTTTAGAAACTTTAGTGTGAAGTGATAAATTGAGTAAAAAGGAAATAAACGTCAAAATAATTTAAATTTCTTCTGCACACTTTTTAATATTATGCCAAATGGGAAACCCTGTTGACGAAATATGTTTGATGGAACGGTTTTTTTTTGGGGGGGGGGGTGTTTCCTTTAAAAGAAAATTTTGTTTTTTATTTTTTGATGCTTTACAACGGTAAAAATCCGTCACTCGTCCCCCTTCAATTTGTGA
>Ga0123353_10019840_pt1 | contig 10012 bp, 7 predicted proteins | sample TergutLab28metaG_3_FD_92763 | JGI IMG/M metagenome (GOLD analysis project Ga0123353, IMG submission 92763) | Labiotermes labralis P3 segment gut microbial communities from Petit-Saut dam, French Guiana - Lab288 P3 | ecosystem: Host-associated > Arthropoda: Insects > Digestive system > Gut ...
GCGGGTCGAACAGGAAGCGCCCGCCGGGAAACCGCTCGGCGCAGGCCGCGACGAGGCCCTTGGCGTCCCGCTCCGGCAGGTACATCAGCAGGCCCTGCGCGGTGACCAGCACGTCCCGGCCCGCCACGTCCTCCCCGACCTCGTCCATCCAGCGCAGGTCCAGCGCGGAGCAGGCGAGGCTGCGTCGGCGCGGCGGATCGTCGGGCAGCAGGGTCCCGCGGACCGCGACGGTCTCCGGCAGATCGACCGTCAGCCAGCGCACCCGGCCGTCGTCCACCCGCCAGAACTGCGTCTCCAGGCCCTCCCCGAGCGCCACCACCGTCCCGCCGGGGCGTTCGGCGAGGAACCGGCGCACCTCGTCGTCCAGGCAACGCACCCGGAGCGCGTGCCACTGCGCCATGGCCGCGGTGCCGAACCGGTCGAAGGGGTAGTCGATGCGGTCCACCAGCTCCACGGCCCGCGGGTCGTCCAGCACGCGGGAGCCGGGACGCCGGGCCTCGGCGGCGCGGTTGTACAGGTTCCACAGCAGCGTCTCCGGGACGCCCTCCAACTCGACCTTGATCCGTTCCTTCTTCTCCTCTGGCATGGCGTCAGGCTCCCACCAGCCCCGCTGTTGTGAGAACGGTTGACACCCCCTCAGCGCGGGCGTACATATCTCGTCGGTCAGAGAGCGCTCTCAGCACCACAGCGCACGGTTCACCCCCCACCCGGAGCCGACTTCCGACAGAGGAGCCCACGACATGAGGGTCACCCCACGCGACCTCCTGCCTGACCGTAAACGTTTCCGACGATCCCCCCACGGCGTCCTCCTGGTCGCCCTGGCGATGATCGCCTCGGTCTACCTCTCACTCGCGCCGACGTCCTCCCACGCGGACACGCCGGCGTTGCTCTCGCAGGGCAAGCCGGCCACCGCCTCCTCGGTGCAGGACGCGTTCACGGCGAACGCCGCCGTGGACGGCGATCCCGGGACGCGCTGGTCGAGCCTGGCCGCGGATCCGCAGTGGCTCCAGGTGGACCTCGGGTCCAGCCAGCCCCTCACCCAGGTCGTGCTCACCTGGGAGACGGCGTATGCGACGGCCTTCCAGATCCAGGCGTCCGCCGACGGTTCCACGTGGAACACGCTGTACTCGACCACGACCGGCACCGGCGGCACCCAGACCCTGGCGGTGTCCGGCTCCGGCCGGTACGTGCGGATGTACGGCACCCAGCGGGCCACCCAATGGGGCTACTCCCTCTGGGAGTTCCAGGTCTACGGCGGTTCGGGCGGCGGCACCCCGCCGGCCACCTGCGGCACCACCACGGCCGCGCTGGGCAAGCCCGCCACCGCCTCGTCCACCGAGAACGCGGGCACGCCGGCCTCCGCGGCCTTCGACGGCAACGCCGGCACCCGCTGGTCGAGCGCGGCCTCCGACCCGCAGTGGCTCCAGGTCGACCTCGGCTCCTCGCAGACCCTGTGCGGCGCGCAGCTGAACTGGGAGACGGCGTACGCGAAGGCCTACCAGATCCAGGTCTCCGACACCGGGAACGCCAACGACTGGCACACCGTGTACTCCACGACGACCGGCGCGGGCGGCACGGAGAACCTGAGCTTCGACGCCACCGGCCGCTATGTGCGGATGTACGGCACGGTGCGGGCCACCCAGTACGGCTACTCGCTGTGGGAGTTCACCCTCCTCACACCGGGCGGCACCGGCACGCCGCCGGGCGGCGGCAACGGCGACTGCCCGTGGGTGGGTTCCACCGCGCCGGTCGCCACCCGCGTCGCCCAGGTCATGGCGCAGATGACCACCGCGCAGAAGGTGTCGATCCTGCACGGCAACAACAACTCCTCGCCGTACATCGGCAACATCACCGGCATCCCGTCCCTGTGCATCCCGGACATCGGGCTGCAGGACGGACCGCACGGCGTCGGTGACGGCCTCGGCGGCGTCACGCAGATGCCGTCCGCGAACGCCTCGGCGGCGACCTGGGACACCGCGCTGGAGCAGCAGTACGGCTCGGCGATCGGCGCGGAGTTCGCGGGCAAGGGCGTGCAGGTGGCGCTCGGCCCGACGCTGAACATCGTCCGCGACCCGCGCTGGGGCCGGTCCTTCGAGACGTTCAGCGAGGACCCGTACCTCAACGGGCAGATGGCCGCCGCCGACATCCGCGGCATCCAGAGCCAGGGCGTGATGGCCGAGATGAAGCACGTGGCCGTCTACAACATCGAGAACCCGGCGGGCACGGTCGTCGTCGACAAGCGCACCCTGCAGGAGCTCTACCTGCCGGCCTTCCAGGCGGCGGTGCAGCAGGGCTCGCCGGCGGCCGCGATGTGCGCGTACAGCGTGGTCAACAGCGTGCCGGCGTGCCAGAACCCGGACCTGATGAACACCGGGCTCTACCAGCAGGCGAACTTCGGCGGCTTCATCACCAGCGACTGGGGCGGCACCCACTCGACGGTGGAGTCCGCGAACGCGGGTCTGACGGTGGAGATGCCCAACGGGTACTTCTATGCCGACTTCCTCGCGCAGGCGGTCGCAGGCGGCACGGTCAGCCAGGCCACGCTGGACACCATGGTGAGCCGGCTGCTCACCCAGTTCTTCGCCTTCGGCCTGTTCGACAAGGCGCCCAGCGGCTCCAAGGACGCCACCGTCACCACCCCGGCCCACGCCCAGGTCGCGCTGCAGGGCGCCGAGGAGGGCGCGGTGCTGCTGAAGAACAACGGCATCCTGCCGCTGTCCACGTCCACCACCCACTCGATCGCGGTGATCGGCTGGGACGGCGGCGCGGGCGTGCAGACCATCGGCGGCGGCAGCGCCACGGTGACCAGCCCCGGCACGGTGTGGCCGATCACCGGCATCCAGAACCGGGTCGCCGGCACCGGCACCACCGTGCAGTACAACGACGCGACCAACCTGGCCTCGGCGGTGGACCTCGCCCGCGCCTCCGACGTCGCGATCGTCTACGCGTCGGACAACTACGGCAACGAGGAGCACGACACCACCACGCTGGACCTGCCGAACAACGGCGGCGGCTCGGTCAGCCAGAACGACATGATCGCCCAGGTCGCGGCGGCGAACCCGCACACCATCGTGGTGCTGAACAACAACGCGGCGATCAACATGCCGTGGCTGGGCCAGGTCGCCGGCGTCTTCGAGGCCTTCTATCCGGGCCAGCAGATCGGCACCGCGATGGCGGCGCTGATCTTCGGCGACGTGAACCCGTCCGGCAAGCTGCCGGTCACCTTCCCCAAGTCGCTGGCCGACGTGCCCGCGAACACCCCGGCGCAGTGGCCGGGCACCAACGGGCAGGTGCAGTACAGCGAGGGGCTGGACGTCGGCTACAAGTGGTACGACGCCAAGAACATCACGCCGCTCTTCCCGTTCGGGTTCGGCCTGTCGTACACGACGTTCGGCTTCGGCAACCTGCAGGTGGGCGCGCTGAACGGCGGCACCTCGACCGTGCACGTGACGGTCACCAACACCGGGACGCGGGCCGGAACGGACGTCGCCCAGCTGTACGTCGGCGATCCGGCGTCCACCGGTGAGCCGGTGCACCAGTTGCGCGGCTTCCAGCGGGTGACGCTGGATCCGGGCCAGTCGCAGACGCTGACGTTCACGGTCAGCACGCACGACCTGGCGTACTGGAACACCGCCGGCAGCAACTGGACCACCGCGGCGGGCAGCTACCAGATCCTGCTGGGGGACTCCTCGCGCAACCTGCCGGCCTCCGGGACGCTCACCGTGCCGACCACCGTCAACGGAGTGGTGGCCCCGGCGACTTCCGCGGCCGGTACCGCCGCCAAGGGCGCTGCGGGCACGACCGCGGGTCCTGCGGCGCGGCTGTCGGTGCCGAACCCGTACGGCATGAGCAGCCCGCTGCACCGCGCGGTCGACTGGGTCCTCGACCCCGACGCGGCGACCGGGACCGCCTACACCGCGACCGGCCTGCCGCCGGGCCTCGCGCTCAGCCCGGCCGGCCGGTTCACCGGCGCGGCCACGGGCAGGGGCACCTTCACGGTGACGGTCACCGCCCGGAACACCGCGGGCTCCACGGGCTCGGCCACCTTCGTGTGGACGGTCACCTGACGGCCGTCCGAACCGGCCTCGAACCGCGGGCCGGCCGGGAGACGCCCTCCCGGCCGGCCCGCGGCCGTGCCATAGTCGACGCCATGCGTGACGAGGTCCGGCCGCTGCTCGACCGCTTTCTCGACGGGATCCGCGACACCGTCGCGCTGGACGCCCTGTGGGCCCACGGGTCCCTGGCGCTGGGGGACTTCCAGCCCGGCCGCAGCGACCTCGACATGATCGCCGTCCTCGGCTCCGCAGCCGACGCCGCGCAGCGGCAACGGCTGGCGGGCCTGCACCGTGAACTGGCGGCCGCGGACCCGCAGGCGGAGAAGCTGCACTGCTCGTACATGGTCCGCGGCGAGCTGGCCGACGCGGACGTCCGCCATCTGACGTGGGCCCACCAGGAGCTGATGCGGCGGCCGGTGACCCCGGTCAGCCGGCGCGAGCTGCACACGGCCGACCTGACCCTGTTCGGACCGCCGCCCAGCGTCCTGCTCCCGGTGACCAGCGACGCGGAACTGGCCGCGTTCGTCCGCCACGACCTGCGGACGTTCTGGCTGCCCGCCACCGCCAGGCCCGGACGCTGGCTCCAGGACATCTGGGTGGACCTCGGCGCGCTCACCGCCGCCCGCGCCCGCGTCACCCTCACCGACGGACGCCTGATCAGCAAGGGCGAGGCCCTCGACCTGCTGCCCGGACTCGGCGCCCCCCAGGACCTGGTCGACGACATCCGCACCCGCCGCTACGCCACCCCGCGCCCCCTGACCCTCCCCCAACGCGTCCGCCGCGCCCACCAGTCCCGCGCCTTCACCCGCGCGGCGATCCGCCGCATCCTCGCCGCACACCCGTGAGACCCGAAGGTCCCCCTGGACGCGGCGGACGGTGTCCGGTGCTTGCCCCACGCCCCGGGCCGCCCCGATGTGGCGTCCAGCCGTGAGGTGCACCCCCCGTCACCAGCTCACCGCCGGCGGGCAGTGTCCCGCGCTCCACCCTCAACAGCCGTGCCCGACCCCGCGGAAGGCCCGCGAAGGCCCCCGCCCACCGACCCGAACGGAGTCACCGTGCCGCCCCTGACGAAGCTGACCGCTATCACGCTCGACTGCGCCGACCCGCTCGCGCTGGCCGCGTTCTACCAGCAGGCCACCGGCCTCGCACCGCACCCGAAGTCGGACGCGGAGTTCGCCGGAGTCACCTGCGAGGACGGGCTCTTCCTCGGTTTCCAGCGGGTCGAGGGATACCGCCCGCCGCGCTGGCCGGGCCAGGAGGTGCCGCAGCAGCTCCATCTGTGCTTCGACGCCGCCGACCTGGACGAGGCGGAGGCCGAGCTGCTGGCCCTGGGCGCCGGCCGGCCCGACGAACAGCCGGACGAGGCCAGGTGGCGCGTCCTCACCGACCCGGCAGGGCACCCGTTCTGCCTGGTGGTGAAGCGCTGAACCGCGGCGCGGCGGCGGCCCGGCGGGGCCCGGTCACTCCGGGTCGCGCAGGTACTTCAGGACCGCGAGGACCCGGCGGTTGTCGTCGGAGGCGGCCGGCAGGTCGAGCTTGGTGAAGATGCTGTTGATGTGCTTGCTCACCGCGTTCTCGGTGACGAACAGGGTCGCGGCGATCCCGGCGTTGGAGCGGCCCTGGGCCATCAGGGACAGCACCTCGCGCTCACGTGCGGTCAGCCGGGCGAGCGGCTCGCGGCCGTCGAGCCGGGTCACCATCGCGGCCACCACCTTGGGATCGAGCACCGTCGCGCCGGCCGCCACCTGCCGCACCGTGTCGATGAAGTCGGGCACGTTCCCGACCCGGTCCTTGAGCAGGTAGCCGATCGCACCCTCGCCCGAGCGCAGCAACTCCCGTGCGTACAGCTGCTCCACGTACTGGCTCAGCACCAGCACCGGCAGGCCGGGCCGGCGGGTCCGGGCGTCGATCGCGGCGACCAGGCCCTCGTTGGTGAACGTCGGCGGCATCCGCACGTCGACCACCGCGATGTCCACCTGCTCGGTCTCCAGGACCCGGGTCAGCTCCTCGACGTCGCCGACAGCCGCCGCCACCTCGAAGTCGTGCGCTGTGAACAGCCTGGTCAGGCCGTCCCTGAGGAGGGCGAGATCCTCGGCGATGACAACGCGCACCGTACCTCCATGGTCACCTGGGTCGGACCGCCCGCCGGGCTCTCGACGGCCAGGATGCCGTCGAAGACCTCCAGCCGCCGCACCACCCCGCGCAGACCGGTACCCGCCCCCGGGTCGGCGCCTCCGCAACCGTCGTCGCCGACGAGCACCGTCAGCGTATCGCCGGCGTGCACCAGGCGGACCCAGGCCCGGGAGGCCCGGCTGTGCTTGACCACGTTCGCCAGGCACTCGGTGACCGCGAAGTACACCGCGGACTCCACCGGCGCCTCCAGCCGGCCCGGGACGTCGGCGGTGACCGTCACCGGTACCGCCAGGTCCAGGGCGACCGCCTCCAGCGCGCCCACCAGACCCCGGTCGGCGAGCACCGGCGGCTGGATGCCCTCCATCACCGTCCGCAGCTCGGCCAGCGCGGTCAGGGTGGTGGCCCGCGCCTCCACCAGCAGTTCGGCGACGGTGTCCGGGTCGCGGGACAGCAGCTCGCCGGCCAGCCCCAGGTTCATCGCCAGGGACACCATGCGGGCCTGCGCGCCGTCGTGCAGGTCCCGCTCGATCCGCTTCAGTTCGGCGGCCTGCACGTCCAGGGCGCTGCTGCGGGTCCGGCTGAGCACCGCGACCCGGCTGGCCAGCTCCCGCTCCCGGACCACCGACGGCCGGCGCCGCCACAGCAGGTGCACCACCCAGGCGAGGACCGCCGCCGGAACGCTGGCGCCCGGCCAGAACCAGCCGCCGCCCGCCAGCGCCCACACCGCCACGTCCAGCAGGGCGTAGACCGCGGTCAGCGCGCCGTGCACCGCGATGGCCCGGCTGCCCCGGGGCCGCCGCAGCCCCCAGCGGACCGCGTACTGCGCCGCCACGTTCACCGTCAGGCCGAACCACACCCAGCGCGGCCAGTAGTACGGCTCCTGCCCGGCCGTCCACACCGCCGTGGTGACCAGCCCGCCGACCACCACCAGCGCCGCCTGGGCGGCCAGGAGCACGCCCCAGCCGGGCGGCGGCAGACGCCGACCCCCCGGCTGGAACCGCTGTGCCGCCCCGGTCACCGGGCCACCCCGCGCAGCGCGCCCGTCATCGGCAGCCGCACCGCCCGCCGCGTCGCCGTCACGCTGGCGGCCACGGTCAGGGCCACGACCCCCGCGACGACGGCCGCGTACACCCCGGCCGAGATGTCCGGCAGCGCCCGGTCCGAGACCGCCACGCTGTACGGGACCACGCTCAGCAGCGCCGCCACCGAACCGAACACCAGGCCCGTCACCAGCATCAGCGCGGTCTCCGCGCCGACCAGCCGCAGGATCTGCCGAGGCGTCGCCCCCGTCAGCCGCAGCCGGGCGAACTCGCCGCTGCGGCCCGCGATCTCGGCCACCAGCAGGTTCACCAGCATCACCGCGGCGAACACCGCGATCATCCCCACCACCACGTAGTTCAGCATCTCCGTGCCCTTGTCGTCGGCCGCGGCAGGATGCCGCCCCCCGTTCCAGATCGCCTCCATGTACAGGGTGCCGGTGGAGATCGCCGTGCACACCACGATCGGCATCATGGGGGTCGCCGCCCGCTGCAGCCGCTGCCGCACGCCGAGCATCCCCAACTGCGCGGCCGGACCGCCCAGCGCGGTCAGCAGCGGGGCGAGCAGCGCCGTGGCGCCGCGCAGCAGCAGCGGGGCCAGCAGCGCGAAGCCCAGCGACGACAGGATGGCGCCCTCGGCCGCCACCGACTGCGTGGCCATCTGCTTCCCGTCCATCACCGTCATCGTGGTCACACCGCAGTTGACGCCCGCGACGACCAGCACGATGCCCGCGACCAGCCGGAACCGGCTCATCCGCCGGCCGCCCGCCGACGCCTCGGCCAGCGCGCTCCGCGCGGTACGGCGCGCCCACCGCCGGCCGGTCAGCCACGCCGCCACCAGTGCCGCCAGCAGGCAGCCGCCCGCGCCGATACCGAGGGCGGCCCCGCCGAACCGGTAACCCGTGCCGTGCGAGATCTGCCCCGAGTGCTCCAGCGCCGCCAGCAGCCCGGCCCCCGCGCCGTAGCCCACGGGGACCGCCGCCAGCACGCCGAGCACGCCCACCAGCGCCACCTCGCCGACCAGCAGCCGCGTCACCTGGCCCGGGGTGGCCCCCACCGTGCGGAGCAGCGCCAGCTCACCGGCCCGCTGCCGGGCGGCCACCGCGACCGTGGTGGCCACCGCCGAGGCCACGATCACCGCGCCCCAGCCGCCGACCACCGAGGCCATGATGCCGAGCGCCGAACGGTCGGTGTCCGGGACGCCAGGGCCGCCGCCGGTGTCCAGCATCGAGGCGAACGCCATCAGGATGGCCGCGCCGAGGAACACCGACAGGAAGGTCGCGGCGGATCCGCCGCGGCGGTGGCGTACCGACGCCCGCGCCAGCCCGGTCATCGTCCCGCCCCCGTCCCGGCGCGGCGGGCCTGCGCCGCCTCGTCCAGCCCGGTCATCCGGCGGGCCACCTCGTCCGCCTCGGGAGCCTCCAGCCGGTCCACGATCCGGCCGTCGGCCAGGAACACCACCGACTGCGCGCGGGCCGCCGCGACCGGGTCGTGGGTCACCATCACCACGGTCTGGCCGAACTCCCGCACCGCCTCCTGGAGCAGGTCCAGCACCTGCCGGCCGCTGGCCGTGTCGAGCGCACCGGTCGGCTCGTCCGCGAACAGCACCGCGGGCCGGCTCACCAGGGCCCGGGCGATCGCCACCCGCTGCTGCTGCCCGCCGGACAGCTCCGCCGGCAGCCGGTCGGCCAGCTCGCCGATGCCCAGCAGGCCGAGCACCGTGGCTGACTCCTTGCGGGCCGGGCGGCGCCCGGCGAGCCGCTGCGGCAGCGTCACGTTCTGCGCCACCGTCAGATACGGGATCAGGTTGTACTGCTGGAACACGAAGCCCACCCGGCCCCGGCGGAACCGGGTCACCGCGGCCTCGGCGCCGAACGGCAGCTCCTCACCGCCCACGTGGACCCGGCCCGACGTCGGTGCGTCCAGGCCCGCCGCGCACTGCAGCAGGGTGCTCTTGCCCGAGCCGGACGGGCCCATCACCGAGGTGAAGCTCCCCGCGGGGAGGGTCAGCGACACCGCGTCGAGCGCGGTCACCGGCCGCGAGGCCCCCTCGTACACCTTCGTCAGCGATTCCAGCCGCAGCGCCTCGCCGCTGCGCGGCGGGCCCACCGTCGTCACCCCGTGCATCGTCGTCCCCTCGTCCCGTCGTCCTCGCCGGCCATCTGCCGGACCGTGCCGGGCGAGCCCCGGCGGGCCCCGGAAACTCCCCGGCCCCGTGCCCGGGGAGTTCCCCCGGAGGGCCGTGCTTTCCGGTGCCTTCGAAACTACGGAGGACGCGGAGCAGGGGACATGGCACCAGCATCCCGTTGCCCGCCTACAGAAAACCCCACCTTCCGGGTGGCCGGAACCGGAGCATGTCCCGGCCACCGGCCGGACCTGGACGCCATGGGTGCGCCCCGAGGCGCGCGCCGGATCCGCCGCCCCGCACGGCCCCCTAGGCCGCGGTCGCCCGCCGGACCCGGTAGTCCCAGCGCCTCAGCGCCCGCACCACGTTCTCGGCGCCGCTGGGGTTGGCGCTGTGCACGAACACCGTCCCGATCCGGAAGGGCCGCCCCTCGAAAGCGGCCTCCTCCAGAACGGCCACCACCGGCATGATGCTGTCCTCGCCCCCGAGATCGTGGTCCAGCCACAACTCGTCGATGAAGCGGCCCCGGTGCTCCTCCAGCAGCGCGATCCCCTCCCGGTTGCTGCGCGCGATCCGCGTCGCCCGGGGCAGCAGCCGCAGGTCGTCGATGCCGAGGACGACGGCCGGGGGCACCACCGCGTCCTGATCTCCGCCGCCCGTCA
>Ga0123353_10019841_pt1 | contig 10011 bp, 6 predicted proteins | sample TergutLab28metaG_3_FD_92763 | JGI IMG/M metagenome (GOLD analysis project Ga0123353, IMG submission 92763) | Labiotermes labralis P3 segment gut microbial communities from Petit-Saut dam, French Guiana - Lab288 P3 | ecosystem: Host-associated > Arthropoda: Insects > Digestive system > Gut ...
ATTTGCGTATCCCGAGATAAGGACTTTTCAGATACTGACGTTACCTACCCTCACGCTTTGCATACTGAGTAATTTCCGATATATCCACCTGCAAGTAAACAGCAACCAGACTATTCAGGATCTGGAAAACATAGCATATCGCGACGAACTGACGCAACTGCGCACACGCGTGATACTAAAAAAAGACGCCGAGGACCTTATAACAAGGAAAATGCCGTTCCACCTCATCTTCCTTGACCTGGACAGGTTCAAAAGCATCAACGACCGCTACGGCCACCGCGTCGGCGACCAGTATCTGGCGTTTTTTGCGTATGAGGTCAAACGGCGAATAGGCAACCGCGGCGGTTTTTACCGGGTTGCCGGGGATGAGTTCGTTTGCGTGTTCCCAGAAGAAGGTCTCGAGGCGTTTCTTGACGCGATCAACACATTGCCTGAAACGATGCCTGAAACTCAAGTAAGGTTTTTGGGCTTCAGCTACGGGATAGCGACATATCCCCAAAACGGCGACACAGCCGACAGCCTTCTGGAATACGCGGATAACCAGATGTATGAGATGAAGCGCACAATGAAGCAGGTATATGGGTGAACAGTTAGCAGTATTTTTACTGCTGATGTTAATCATATTTGTGTCAAATATCAAGTTCCTCGATACGCATTGCCTTGTAGAGCTCGCTGTAGTGGCCTTTTGCCGCCAGCAGCTCCGAATGTGTACCGCGCTCAACTATCTTCCCATCCTCAACAACCAGAATGATATCCGACCGTACTATCGTTGAAAGCCTGTGCGCTATAATAAACGAAGTGCGGCCTTTTAGCATATGCGACACAGCATTTTGGATGAGCTGCTCAGTCTCAGTATCTACGCTTGACGTCGCCTCGTCGAGAACGAATATCGGCGGATCGGCAAGAACTGCGCGCGCGAACGAAACAAGCTGCTTTTCACCGGTCGAAAGCTTATCGCCGCCCTCGCCTACCTCGGCGCCAAACCCATCCGGCTGACGCTGCGCTACGATATCGGCTGAAACGAGCTTTGCCGCAGCCGTGACTTCATCGTCGGTAGCGTCCAGCCGCCCGTACCGGATATTCTCCATGATCGTACCGGAGAACAGGTGAGGGTCCTGCAGCACATACCCGAGCGACGAATGCAGCCACAATTGGGAGCGTTCCCGGCTGTCACGCCCGTCGATGAGCACCCGCCCGCGCGTCGGCTCGTAAAACCGGCACGCCAGGTTCACGATCGTCGATTTCCCCGCGCCCGTCTCCCCCACTATTGCGACAGTTGTGCCGGGAGGGATGTCCAGCGAGAAATCTTCCAAAACGTACTCATCGCCGTCAGGATACTTAAACCACACATTCTCAAATGTTACGCCGCCGAGCACCGTCTCCCAGTTTTCGCATTTCGGACTGAACGTATCGCCGTATTTCTCCTCAACTTCCGGAGAGTCCGTTATTGTTATCGGCTCGCCGAGGAGCCCCGTGACACGCTCAATGCCGACCTGCGCCCCAACCATATCCGAAATAATACCCGAGACCCAGACGATAGGTTCGATCGTGCTGACCGCATATGTCACAAACGCCGAAAGCACGCCGAAATCAAGCAATCCGCGCCCAACCAGCTGCCCGCCCCTGTTGAGGATAAAGGCAAGCGCGATCGATCCCAGAGACATTACCATCGGCATCATGATCGCCGACAGGCGCGAAGAACGTACGGACTCATGATACATCCGATTAGATAATTTCCCGAATTCCTCGCTGTTGATGTCCTCGATCACGAGGGTCTTCGAAGTCTTCGAACCTGTTATACCCTCGTTGTATGCTCCCGTGATCTGGGAGTTTATCTCACGGACTTTTCTGCTTATTACAATGATCTTCCGCTGGAAAAACCAGGCGATGATACCGGCGGCGGGGATGATCAGAATCAAAATGAGCGCCAGATGCGGGTTGAGGAAGAGCATGAATACCACGCTGAACACTATTATGAGAGAGGCTTCGAACATCCCGGAAAAACCCCAGGATATCATGCCGCTGATCCTTTCCGTGTCGGACATCACCCGTCCGATCAGATAACCGACGGAGTTGACATTGTGGTAAGAAAGCTGGAGCTTTTGCAGGTGAATGAAGCAATCCCGCCTGATCATAAGGCTCATCTTCATTTCGACGCCGATGAGCAGCTTGACCCAAAAGAAGATACACAGTCCCATCAGGATAATAAATGAGGCGTATATTACAGCGAACGGGGCAATCCCCCGGGTCGATTCGGGAATGACGAAATTATTGACTGCGTAGCGCGTGAAGAGAGGGAAAGCCGCGGAGGAGATCGTGGCGATGAGGATGACGATAAGCGAGCCGGCGACCTGCTTCTTCATTCTCTTAAGGTATGAAAAGAGCCGTTTCCAGACTTTCAAGCTGAGCCCTTTGGTCTTGCTTTCTTCAAATTCATTCATACTCAGCGCCGCACCTCCTTTTCAACCTCTCCAAGAGACTCAGCCGCGCCGTCCGCCGCCACAGCCGCAGCGTCCGCAGCCACAGCCTCGCAAGTCGCAGACGCAGCTACAGCCTCGGCGTCCGCCGCCACAACTGCGCCGTCCGCCGCCACAGCCGCGCCGTCCGACGACTGCAGATCATAGACCCTGCGGTAGATGCCGTTTTTCGCCGCCAACTCGCTGTGCGAACCTATTTCGGCGACCTGCCCGTCTTCGAGAACCATTATCACATCCGCCTTCATAAGCGTCGAGATCCTGTGCGAAATGAGAATCACCGTCGCCCCGGCGGTATCTTCGCGCAGCGACTCCCGGATCTTTGCGTCAGTCTCCATATCCAAACTTGACATGGAATCGTCGAACACCATTACCGGCGCGTTCATCATCAGCGTCCTCGCAATCGCGACCCGTTGTTTCTGCCCGCCCGACAGCGTCACGCCGCGTTCGCCGACCATCGTGTCATACCCTTTCGCAAACGACATGATATTATCGTCCACCGCAGCTATCTGCGCCTTTTCGCGTATACGGCTCAAATCGCGCCCGCGCGAAGCAATGTCAATGTTTTCGAGGATCGTTTTCGAAAACAAAAAAGGTTCCTGCAAAACAAGCCCGATGTTCCGGCGCAGGTGCGCCTTTGATATCCGCGATATATCGACGCCGCCGATCGTTATGCTCCCGCCATCTTCCGGCAAGTCATACAGCCTGTTGAGCAAGTATGTGATCGTCGACTTGCCCGATCCGGTAGCGCCTAAGATCCCGAAAGTCGTCCCGCTCTTCACCGTGAAACTGACGTTTTTAAGAACAGGCTGCTCCTCATATGTAAAACTGACATTCTTAAATTCAATGTCGCGGTCTATCGGCGGCTCAATAGCGTCCGGGGCGTCCGATTCGCCGGGCGTGTCGAAGATCTCTTTTATCCGTTTGAGAGACACTCCCGTTTTGCTCATTTCAGCCAACACCCTGCCAAGCTGGCGGACCGGCCATATTAGTAGCTGGGTGTAACTGGTGAACACGAGCAGTTCGCCGAAAGAGAAGGAAGTCGTCGCGGCCAGATATGAGCCTACAATTATGATGCAAAGCAGCTGCATCGCCGAAGCGGCGTCGCCGATGCCCCAGTAAAGGCCAAAGGTACCGCCCAAAGCCGTCCATTTGTCGGTAAAAGCTTTATTCTTCTCATCAAACCGCCCGGTCTCGAAGCGCTCGCGCCCGAACGCGCGCACGACGCGCACCCCGGTCAGGTTCTCTTGCACCCTGACCATCAGCTCGCCTTCGGCTTCGTCACATGCGAGGAACCTGGAGGATATCCGCTTGAAGAAAAACAGGGTGTAGCACAATACTATCGGTATAAACGACGTCACGACAGACGCCATTGTCGTGTTGAGCGAAAACATGATGACCAGCGCCACCACGACGAGCGTCACGGTCCGCAGCACCTCGATAAGTTGCTGAAACACAAAACGCCGGACAGTTTCGACGTCCGATGTACAGCGCTGGATGATATCGCCGGTCAGGTTTTTCGTGTGCCACTCAAAGGGCAGGCTCTGCGTATGCGCGAACAACTTGACGCGGAGGTTGTTTATCAGACGTTCGGCGCCCTTTGCCATGTTGACGCGCGCCAGATAGTTGAAAGAAGCGGTGATCAAAGCGCAAGCTATGATGAGTACTGCGCAGATTAGAAGGTCCGAGCCAAAGGCGCCGCGCTCGCTTAAGAATTCATAAATCTTCAAAATGGGTACGGGCAAAGAAGGGGCTTTGTCGCCTATCACGGAATCGACAGTAAAGCCGACTATCAGCGGCGCCATGAATATCATCAGGGACGTCGCCGCCGCCGATATGATGGACATCAGAAAATAACGTTTGATTTTATGCGTAAAACCGAACATCATTTTCAAAACTGTATTTTTCTTCATCTTAAGTGGCCATTCCTTTGCTGGAACTAATGTGCGCTCTACCCGCAACCTTGCAGCTTTTTCTTATCTGCGCTCTAACCGCAACCTCAAAACTTGCTTATATCAACGTTGCGCGCACATTTGTTACTATACAACAATGACCCGCAGGCCGTCAAGCGGCTTCGAACTGACTGTTATAGAGCTCTGCATAAAACCCGCCCAATGCGATCAGTTCGTCATGATTGCCGCTCTCGACGATATCGCCGTCATTCATTACCAATATCAAGTCGGCGTTTTTGATCGTCGAAAGCCTGTGGGCGATCACGAACGACGTCCTGCCCTGCGTCAGCTTAGCCATCGCAGCCTGCACGATCCGCTCGGTCCTCGTGTCAACAGAACTCGTCGCCTCGTCGAGAATGAGCAGCGGAGAATTCTGTATCATCGCCCGCGCTATGGTGAGGAGCTGTTTTTGCCCGGCGGACAACGTGGCTTTGTCGGTCAGCACAGTATCGTACCCCTGCGGCAATGTCCGGATAAAATGGTGGAGCCCGACGGCTTTGCACGCGGACTTGACCTCGTCGTCGGAAACGCCTTGCTTACAATATATAATATTTTCCTTGATCGTCCCCTCGAACAGCCATGTATCCTGCAGCACCATACAGAACTGATTATGCACATTCTCCCGCGAGACCCGGTTCGTGGAGATACCGTCGATGCAAATATCGCCGCTGTCGGTGTCATAAAACCGCATAAGCAAATTAACAATTGTCGTTTTACCGGCGCCCGTAGGCCCTACGATTGCGATTTTCTGCCCGGCCTGTATCTTTGCCGAAAAATCGTTGATGATCGTCTTGTCCTTGTCGTAACCAAAATGAACGTTTCTGAACTCCACATCGCCCTTGATGTCTTCCAGCTTTTCTAGCTTACCGCTCTCGTCGGACAGCTCCTCCTCGTCAAAGAACTCAAAGACGCGCTCCCCGGCGGCGGCTGTCCTTTGCAGCTGCTGCATGGCCTGGGCCATCTGCGATAAAGGCTGCGTAAACAACCGGATGTAGATCATAAACGCCACGATGACTCCGAATGATATGGTTTCGTTCATGGCAAGCGCGGCGCCGACCACGCATACGGCCACATATCCGAAGTTGCCGATAAAGCTCATGATGGGCATCATCAAGCCGGACAAGAACTGCGATTTCCAGCCGCTGTTATAAAGCGACCCGTTGATGTTCTCGAAAACCGCTTTCGCGCCTTTTCCTCCGTTATACGCCTTGACGACATTGTGGCCCGAGTAGATCTCCTCGATATGGCCGTTGATATCTCCAAGCCCCTGCTGCTGTATCCTAAAATGCTTTTGCGATTTTGACATGATCAAGGTCATCAGTATAAAACCGACAAAAGTCGAACCTACGGCGACAAGCGCCAGGATCCAACTGTTGTAAAACATCATGATAAGCGAACCGAAAAACAAAGTGACTGCCCTCACCAGCCCGTCAAGGCTTTGATTGAGAGTCTGCCCGATGGCGTCGACGTCGTTGGTGACGCGGCTTATGACGTCGCCGTGACTGACTTTATCGAAATAACTGAGCGGCAGTTTGTTGATTTTCCGGGAGATGCCCGTCCTCAGTTTTTTCGAGATCCTTGCCGTGACTGTCGCCATCATGAAGTTTTCCGTAAAGCTGAGGATCGTTGAGGACGCGTAATAAAAAATGAGCATCATCGCGATATTATATATGGCGTCCAAATCGATCGAGCCCAGTACGGGAATGCCTTCTATAAGCGCGGGAAGCCCCTTCAGGATCTCGTTTGTCATCTCCTTGATCTTATCAGGGCCGATGATCTGAAACACCGTTCCTATCGCCGCGATAACAAGAGCGATCAATATCACAGGGATATAGTTTTTGCAATAACGTATAAGCTTGACCCAAGTCCCCTTGAAATCCCTGGCTTTTTCGCCGCCGCCCATACCGGGGCGCCCGCCCATCGCAAACCGTCCGCCCATCGGGCCCCTGTGTCCGCCCGCGCCGCGCGCCGGAGCTTCGGATTGATTCTTTTTTTCATTCTCGCTCATTGATCAAACCTCCAGTATTCATTATCGTATCCACCTGAGTAAACAGGCTGGCAGTCATCGCGTTTTTTCATAAACGCTCCTTAGGAAGCCAATTCTTCCTCGCTCAACTGCGACATTGCGATCTCCCTGTACACATCGCAATTATTCAGCAACTCTTTGTGGGTCCCCTTGCCCACGATCTTACCTTCATCCAGCACGATTATCTGATCCGCGTCCATGATCGTGCCGATCCGCTGCGCGACGATCAGGCTGGTGACCCCCGCGGTCTCCTTCTTCAACTCGCGGCGCAGCAGACGGTCGGTCTTATTATCAAGCGCCGAAAATGAATCGTCGAAAATGTATATTTCAGGGTTGCGGCACACCGCGCGTGCGATAGCCAGCCGCTGTTTCTGGCCGCCTGAAATATTCGTTCCGCCCTGCGCAATATCCGCGCGGTATCCGCCCTCCATCTTCTCTACAAAGTCCGAGCCCTGAGCGATCCGCACGGCGCGCTCCACCTCTTCGATCTCAAAGCCGCCGGCGCCGTTATCGCCATAGGCCACATTGGAATCGACGGTACCCTTAAACAGTACGGCCCTTTGCGGCACATATCCGATTTTATTAAGGAGCGACTCCAGTTTGTAATCCTTAACATTGACGCCGTCTATCAGCACTTCGCCGTCGGTGACGTCAAAGAACCGGGGGATAAGGTTTATCAGCGTCGATTTTCCGCTCCCGGTTGAACCGATGAAAGCGACTGTCTCACCCTGCTTGACGGTGAAGCTTATATCGTCCAGGACCGCCTCCTCAGCGTCGGGATATTTGAAAAAGACATGGTTGAACGTGACCTCGCCCACAACGCCGGGGTTCCCGTCAAACACAGGCCCGTCAATAATTGTGGATTTAGTATCAAGCACTTCGTTGATACGCCTGGCGGAAACGCTGGCCCGGGGGAGCATGACGAATATCATGGCGAGCATCATAAACGACATTATGACTTGCATGGAATAGCTTGAAAAAACGACCATATTCGAAAATATATCGAGTTTATCAAAAACGCCCGCGGCGTCTATCAGATATGCGCCTATCCAGAATATCGCAAGCGAAAGCCCGCTCATCATCAACTGCATGAAGGGCATCATTATGGCTATCGCGCGGTTGGTAAACAACTGCGTGCCCGTAAGTTCTGCGTTTGCCTTCTCGTATTTTTCTTCCTGGTAACCCTCGGCATTGTATGCGCGTACGACATGCAAACCATTCAGGTTTTCCCTGGTAACGCGCGTAATGTTATCGGTCAATGTCTGCATCTTTCTGAATTTCGGCACAACGAATATCATGAGCAACGTAACCATGATCAGCGCAAGTAAAACACCCGATGCGGTCACCATCGACCATTCGATGCAGCCCTTACCGGCGATTCTTATGATTGCCGCGACCGCCATGACCGGGGCTTTGATCGCCAACTGCAAGCCCATGACGACCAGCATTTGAACATGCGTGACGTCATTGGTGGAGCGCGTTATCAGGCTTGACGTCGAGAAGTAGTTTATTTCTTCCATCGAAAATGATTCTACTTTATTAAATAACATGCTGCGGAGCCTCTGCGAAAAGGACGCGCCGATCCTGGAGGCGAAGAACCCGACGATAATCGCTGTGGCCATGCTACCCAGCGCACACAGAAGCATATTGCCGCCCGTGCGCCAAATATCGCTCATAGCGCTGCCCTGCGTCTGGGTCAGTTTTGTTATATCAGTCATATAGCTGGGGATCTCGAGATCAAGCCATACTTGAAAGATTATAAAACCCAGGCTGATAACGGCCATCACCCATTCCCTGGGTTTGATATACCTGAAAATCTTTGCCATAAGAAAACCTCCGAATTGAATATTGTTGTAATGTCACCCGAAAGATGAGAAAAGCTCTTTTTCGCGCATCGTTATCAAGTCCGCCAGCTTGCCTGTTATGCGAACATATTCTTTTGCGTCCTCTTCCCCCAACAGATCAAGCATTTTCGCAGCCTGTTCCAGGATCTTCCGATAATGTTCGTCGGCCACGTTTTGCCCGTCCAATGTCAGCTTGATCAAAACCCGCCTACGGTCATGGGTGTCGATCCGCCGTTTTATCCACCCCTTCTTCTCTATGCTGTTGAGGGTCTGGGCGATCCTGGCCGAACTTACGTTCATTTCGCCGCAAATCTCACCCGGCAGCACATCACTTCCCCGGCTCGCGATGTATTTTAGGACAAACGCCTCCCCTTGCATGGCCCCGTTGATATTCCTGTGCGGCCCGGCCTTATAGAGCAGTTGCATTTTATCCAGCATCACAGCCGCCAATTCCAAGTAATCCACAAAATACGCCCCCTTTTCCCGAATTACTAATAGTCTTATATGATAATCGTATTAGCAATAGCCGTCAAGGGGGAATCGCATTGTTTAAAATAATTTAACATGTAGCCTGCGGCGCATTTGCGCTTGGGATGATTCTACAACCATGCTGCTGCTCAGTTGCGCTTGGGATGATTCTGCAACCATGCTGCTGCTCAGTTGCGCTTGGGATGATTCTACAACCATGCTGCAGCTCAGTTGCGCTTGGGATGATTCTACAACCATGCTGCTGCTCAGTTGTTCCTGAAAGAACTTCTACATGCAGCTGCGGCGCAACCGCTGAGCTCCAGTATTTCCGAAGCGATGTCGTCGACAGACCTATTCTCAGTGACGATCTTCACCTCAGTTATATCTCTATCATACGCGTCGATGCATAAATCGATATGCTGTGCAGCCCAACTGTCGGCGGACTCCCCGCGGCCCAGGAGCCTGGCGAGTACAGTTTCCCGCGTTGCGGACAAAATAAAATGCTTGACCGCGATACCGTCGCCGACGAGGCTCCCGATGATCTCATCGTAATACTGCCTGTTGAAAACAGTCATTGGAACAATAATAGTCCCGGAATAATTATTGCTGATATGCCCCAGTATTTTATAGTTGAACTCGCGCCATATGGGAAGGCTCTGAAAACAACCCTTTCGTTTCAGATTCTCGGGAAAGTTATCCCAAAGAAAGTACCCGACCTGTTCCGGATCGTATACAAACGATTCCTGGATTCTTAAACTGATCGCTTCCGCCACGCTGGACTTACCCGAACCAAACGCGCCGTTTATCCATATAATCATAGACAAAACCCCTCGTACCAAAGACCTCACTGAATAGTACCCCACAGCGGACAAAAAAACAAGATAAAATGAGCACAAAAATAAACAAAAAATAAAACAAAAAAAGTCTTGACAAGCGGGTGCGGAAGTGGTAAATTAACCGGGCGTGTTTGAAGCGGGCCGAAAAAAGGTATTGACAAAAACGCGTCAGATAATGTAAACTATAAGTCCGTCCGCGAGGACGAAGTGCACCTTGTAAATTAAACAATGTAGACAAAATGCGCACTTAAGAACGATTGACGATTGACAATTGAAGATTGACAATTATGAGAATAGCTGTCGGTTATCGTGTCAAAAGGGGATCGTTCAAACGGGTCATCAGCGCCCGCTGATGGTCCGGAAATTCTTTTGAGAGCTAGATATAGCGATCGATTTTGGTTTTGACCGGCC
>Ga0123353_10019842_pt1 | contig 10011 bp, 9 predicted proteins | sample TergutLab28metaG_3_FD_92763 | JGI IMG/M metagenome (GOLD analysis project Ga0123353, IMG submission 92763) | Labiotermes labralis P3 segment gut microbial communities from Petit-Saut dam, French Guiana - Lab288 P3 | ecosystem: Host-associated > Arthropoda: Insects > Digestive system > Gut ...
AAGAGCTGTGGTAGGCTCGTCGGCAATCAGCAACTTAGGTTTGCATGCAAGTGCAATCGCAATTATAATGCGCTGCTTCATTCCACCGGAGAACTGGTGCGGGTATTCCTTATAACGCTCCGGCTGGATACCAACTGTACGCATCATATCCATAGCCTTAATAACCGCTTCACTTTTACTGCATTTATCATGCAGTAAAATGACCTCCGCAATTTGATCTCCTACATGTTTCACAGGATTCAAGGCTGTCATAGGATCCTGGAAAATCATGCTGACGTCTTTACCGCGTATCTTCTTAAGTTCTTTCTCAGTTTTACTTAGGATACTATTACCATTCAGAGTTATGCTGCCGCTAATGACATTTGATGGTGGCACAGGGAGGAGTTTCATAATAGCAAGAGCTATTGTTGTCTTACCGGCGCCTGTCTCGCCGACAAGACCAAGCACTTCCCCTTTGTTGATGGTTAGGCTGACGTTATTCACAGCCTCGACCACGCCGTCGTCAGTCTCATAATGTACAATAAGATTAGAAATCTCAACAACAGGGGTCTTTACTTCCGTCATAAGCATACTCCCCTACTTCAGCCTGGGATCCAGTGCGTCGCGCAGACCATCACCAAGCATATTGAACGATAAAATAGTTAGCATAATCATAGCCGCCGGAAACAGAACCATGTAGCTGTATGAGGTGAAGAATTGCTTGCTGCCTGCAAGTATTAGTCCCCATTCCGGCGTTGGTGGCGATATTCCTACCCCAAGGTAGCTCAAAGAAGCCATCATATTAATTGAGGCTCCCATTAACGATACCATAAATACAACGATAACGCCGACCGTGTTTGGCAGCATATGCCGTAGAATCATTCTTCCGCTCTTGACTCCGATCGCACGCGAAGACTCCACGTACTCGGCGTGTTTTACATTCAGAACTGCAGCCCTGGAGTTTCTTGCGGTGGTGGGCGTCGTAGCGATCGTAATCGCAGCAATCAGCTGAGGAATTCCATTACCCAGACTTGCCGCAATGCATATGGCAAGAAGAACTTGAGGTATACCCTGAAGCATGTCCATCACACGCATAATTGTATTACCTAAACGCCCTCCGGAGTAACCGGCTATCATTCCAAGCGATCCTCCTACAAAGTAGGACGAAAGAACACAGGTCACCGCAAGTACCAGCGAATAACGCGCACCAAAAACACAGCGGCTAAAAAGATCACGCCCATAGTTATCCGTACCAAATAAGTGGGTAGAACTCGGTCTCTGATATGCATCAGTATACACCTGTTCCTGGTACGAATAAGGCGCAATTGCATTAGCGAAAATCGCTATGACTACGAGTATAAAGAGTATGACCATACCAACCATAGCAGTGCGGTTGCGGCGAAGGCGCTTCCACGCTTCACGGCCGGGCGAGCTGTATTTACGCTTTCTTCCACCCCGGTGTTTTGCTGCATAACGCTCAATTGCAGGCGTTGAGATTTTTGGCATGCAACTCTCACTTTCTTAATCAATCGCTGCGGTTTTCAGCAGGGTTTTCCTCATCCTCGTTCTTCCGCTTATGACAGATGTCTTCAGGCGTGGATTAATCACAATAAAGCTCAAATCAATGATAAGATTCATTATGGTAAGCACAAACGCAAGTAGAATAACTCCTCCCTGAATAACCGGAAAATCTCTTACTGCAATACTGTCGGCAATATACTTACCTATTCCGGGTACGCCAAAGACTGTTTCAATGATAAATGCACCGCCAAGTTGAATGTTCAGCTGGCTCCCTGCTGCTGCAGCTACAGGAATAAGCGCATTTCTCAGGGAATGCCTCATTGTTATTGTTATCTTCGCTTGTCCCTTTGCACGGGCAGTACGTATATAATCCTGTCGGATGACTTCCAGCATACTTGAGCGGGTAATACGCGTATACTGTGAAGACGTTGAAACAGCAATCGTAACCATCGGCATTATATAACCTAATGGATTTGTTATTCCAACCGCCGGCAGCCACCCCAGTTTCACTGAGAAGACTGCTATCATCGTCAATGCAAGAACGAAACCCGGTGTTGCGTTGGCTATAGTTGAAAAAAACAGGACAACACTGTCAACCCAGGAGTATTGCCTGTTTGAGGATATGACCCCCAATGGTATACCTATCAGAAGACCGAGGATTACCGAACCACAGGATATCAGCAGAGAAACCGGTAAGCGAACTAAAAGCGTGTCCGTTATTGGCTGTCTAGTCTGATAGGACTTTCCGAAGTCTCCGGTAAACACGCCTTTCACATAACGAATAAATTGGATTGGGATAGGTTGGTCGAGGCCAAGCTGCGCGCGCATTGCATCTCTTTGTTCTTCTGTTGTGGTTGCAGACGGCATGATCTGATCTAGCGGGTCGCCGGGCGTAATGACTCTGAGCGCAAATATGATTAAAGTGACCCCCAACATAATCGGTATTACAAATAGGACTCTACGAATGATGAACAAGACCATATTCTGCCCTCCGTGGTGTAGCCTGACCCTAATAAAACTCAACCACTATTATGCGCTCCAAAACTCTGAAAGAAAACACAAGACTTCTCTAGCCCTTTCACTCAAACAGGAACCTTTTCTTCGTATTCTGCATTATAAATATAAGAATTTCATTAATAAAACGTCGCAGGATTGTTGAGATATTCTTCCCAAATCGCGACGAGTTACTCGGTTTCATTTTTTAACCACTAATAATTCTTAAGCCTTCCCAACTGTTAAAATAATAATATGCAATAATAGTATTGTCAACACTTTTTGCTTGTCCGAGTCTTAGGAAGTAATAGCAAATCACACGAAATTGTGTTATTATCATAACAGGTTTAAAGCTAACAAAGAGGTGGCTAAAATGAAGAAATCACTCAGTCTACGAATAAAAAACGCTGCGTCAAGCATCGCAGTCGAAAACCTGAAAGCACAACATACGTATCTTCACTGTATTACTCCCGGAAATAAAGAGTTTGGTGTAATATGGACTCAGCGTGAGGACACTTCCTGGGGGCACGGTGATGGGAGAATGTACGGCATAGAAAACGTTAAAATGTACCATGTAAATCATTTCGACTACAAAGCATATAAAAATTATATAGGCCTTTTACGGGAATACCCGCAGGTCGGAGGTCTAGATCCGCACCCCCTTCTGGAATGTCCTGTCCACACCCTTGCAACCGATATAGTAGAAGTCGCCTCAGATGGGATGAGCGCGCGATCCAGCCATCTGACGCCTGGTGTGCTTATTTCCTGGCTGAACCCTGATGGAAAACGATTCGGCGCCGGGTTGTGGGAACGATACGGCACTGACTATCTGTATGAAGATGGTCAGTGGCTGATTCATCATGATCAGGTGTGTCCGGACTCAATGTTTATGCTGGACAGAAGCTCCAACTGGGCTGCGATTTCGTACAAGCGACTTCGCAGCGGAGAACACAAACCCGAACCTGACTCCGGCCGCTGGGGGCGCAACCATCCGGGATGGGTACATCGTATGTACTCGCCGGTGCAGTTGCCTCAGGATACAGTCAGTTATCCGGAGCCATATGATTCATTCGATTTCGAGGATAACTATTCGACGATCCCTTGTGTTCCATGTTAGGTTTCCTGCAGAACTTCACGCTTCCGGCAGGCTAGTCTTCGTCACCGGCGCACATGCTCCCGCCTATCGCCCACTCATCAGCAGGGATTTCGGAAAAAGTTATCCATATATTCTGATCGGGAACTAAAGGCATTTCTTCCCGGATTACTTCTGTGATTTTTTTTGCGATGTTTCTTTTCACTTCCTTGGTCTGCCCGGGGAACATGTAAACGCTGATATACGGCATGTTTGCGACCTCCCTGATCCCTGTTTCCACGATGTAGTCATATCTACTAAGAGTTCCTATTGCCTGGTATTTGATCCCCGACGTTACGCTCGTCACAGTAGCTTGCCACGCATGTAAAGAATGGCTGGTCGTAATCCATAATGGAGATACTCTTGCATTTGTTAAAATAGCTCGACAGTATGCTCATGCTTACCGGATAAGCGGCAGAACCTTGGAGGTAAACATGACTGTTGGGATCTACATAAGGAGTAATGACCAGCGGCAGCTTTTCCAGATTGTAATTGTGTGAGCCATTGGTGAATGGTTTGCTCATATCGTCTGTCATATAGGTTATAAACACTTTGTCTCCATCCGTGCTTACAGAGAAATCGATTTCTGCGTCCGGGTTTGTATCACCACATTTCTCAGCCATTAGGATCTTCACCATTCTCACAGCATATAACTCATCTCTCCAGAATATTACATCGTTCGGGTAGGCTAGCCTTACGACGCTCGCCATTACCCATGTCGGAGAGTTACCGCGCAGCTCAATAGTAGAGCCTTTAACAGTAGCATCTTCAAGCTCGTGTATAGCGCTGAGGAACTCATCGGTTGACCACATAGGATACTCACTCTTCGAACCATCCCTGCGCGTGCGAACTTCCCAGTTTTTGACGTAACGTCTAGCTATCTCAACAATATCTACAATCGTGATTTGCTCTCCCATATTATTCTCCTTCAGACCACACTTCATCCATCAAGCGCATTGATTTCGCGAGTATAGTGACAGGAAACAAAATGGTTTTCTGTCACCTCAATATATGGGGGCTGCTCCTGTGTACATATCTGTTTTACAAAAGAGCAGCGATTTGCGAATCTGCATCCGGGTTTTGGGTCTATTGGTGTTGAAAGCTCTCCCCGCATGATGATCCGCTCTTTCTTCAAATTGATGTTCGGCACCGGGATAGCTGTCAGAAGCCCTTTGGTATACGGGTGCATAGGTCGGCTGAACAGCTCCTTGGCCGGGCATTTCTCGACTATGCACCCCACGTACATTACCATTATCTCATCGGATATATGTTTTACCACTGACAGATCGTGGGTAATAAACATATACGAGAGTCCTTTGGCCTCCTGCAAATCCTGCAACAGGTTCAGTATCTGCGCCTGTATGGATACGTCCAGTGCAGACACGGGCTCATCACAGACGATAAAACGAGGTTCGAGCGCCAGAGCTCTGGCAACCCCTATGCGCTGCCTGCGCCCGCCATCAAGCTCATGCGGAAAAGAGTAGGTAAACCGTCTGGCGAGCCCAACTGTATCCATCAGTTCCCATACGCGTTTGTCTAAGTCCACTTTTGAACGAAAAACCCTGTTTGTTATCAGCGGATCTGCAATCAACCTCCAAACGGACATCCTCGGATTAAGGGATGAAAACGGATCCTGAAATATGATCTGCATGTCCTGGGATAACCGTCTTCGCTTTCGCCCTTTTATGTGCGTGATATCCTGGTCCATGTATAATACTTCGCCGTCTGTCGGCTCGAGCAGACCGATTATTGTACGTCCAAGCGTAGACTTCCCGCAGCCTGATTCGCCGGCGACTCCCAGCGTCTTACCTGCATCCAGCGTAAAACTGACATCATCTACTGCATGCAGAATGCCGTACCTGTTCTTAAAATACTTCTTTAACCCACTGACTTTCAGTAGTTCATGCATCATCTCCACCTGCCTTCCCGCCGTACTTATGGCAGCGGACGAGATGCCCCGGCCCGACTTCAACTGCTTCCGGATGTCGTTGCATGCACTCGGCGTTCGCATCGGGGCAACGAGGTGCAAACTTGCATCCGACCGGGAGTCTGACGGGATCAGGCATGAGGCCCGGTATCGGATTCAGCCGCCTTACATCCTTGTCCAAGCTGGGTAGTGATCCAAAGAGGCCGACCGTGTATGGATGAGCTACGTTATTAAATATGTGCTCAAGTGTGCCGGACTCAATAATCTCACCCGCATACATAATGGCAACCTTGTCGCAGGTCTCAGCAACCACTCCTAAATCATGAGTAATAAGCAGCACGGAGGTGCCTGTATCTTCCTTTAGAGTATTCAACATGTCGAGAATCTGCGCCTGGATAGTAACATCCAGCGCTGTTGTCGGCTCGTCCGCGATCAACAGTTTCGGAGAGCACACCAGTGTCATAGCTATTATTGCTCTTTGCTTCATGCCGCCCGAGAACTGATGAGGGTATTCGTCTCCGCGATTAGCCGGTATTCCTACCAACTCCAGCATTTCGAGCGCCTTCTCCCTGCATTCGCGTTTCGGCAGCTTACTGTGGACTCTTATGCCCTCTGAGATTTGCCTTACTACCTCCATCACAGGGTTCAGTGAGGTCATTGGATCCTGAAAAATCATCGAGATATGGTTCCCGCGGACTTTCCGCATTTCTGCTTTTGTTTTTTTCAGCAGGTTTTCATTCTCGAAAAAGATTTCGCCTCTGTAGACATCGCCCGGAGGAGACTCAATCAATCTGAGGATGGCGCGTGCTACGGTGGTTTTTCCGGCTCCGGTTTCTCCGACAAGCCCTAATGTCTCGCCGCTTTCAATACTCAGGTTGGCTCCGTTAACTGCGTTTACTACACCATTCTGAGTAACATATCGAATCCAAAGGTCGTTGATTTCCAGTAATTTCATTTGATTCTATCCCCGTTACCGCTTCAACTTAGGATCAAGTGCATCGCGTAGTCCGTCGCCAAAAACGTTGAAACCAAACATTGTCAGAAAGATTGCTACCCCCGGAAAAGTCACCATCGGCCAAAACGAACGGATGTATCTGCGTCCGATATTAAGCATAGAACCCCATTCGGCAATCGGGGGCTGTACTCCCAGGCCGATAAAACTCAGCCCGGATATCGAGAGAATGTTTGCTCCGATACGCAAAGTTGTGTCCACAATAATCGGAGCCAGGCAGTTCGGAAGTACATGTGTAAAAACTATTCTGAAACTGCCGGCGCCTCCTGCGCGCGCCGCTTCGACGAATTCCCGCTCTCGGATAGTGAGTATTGTCGCCCTTATCATCCTTGAGCCCGGGGCGATACCTGCGGCAGAGACTGCAACGGCTGTTTGCCACGTTCCTGTTCCCAGTATTGCCGATACGCAAACTGCCATCAGAATGGCAGGCATCGCCTGAAGAATATCAACAACGCGCATGATGACCATATCTACCTTCCGTCCGAAAAAGCCTGCGCAGGAGCCTATGATTATACTTAAGCCAAGAGATATACTGCAGGACATGAGAGATACCAGCAGCGAGGTTCTTCCTCCATGTAATATGCGGCTGAATATATCACGTCCGTAATTATCCGTGCCAAGCAAGTGTTCCCTGCTGGGAAACTGTAGTTTCCTGTCCATATCCTGCTCTGTATAATCATAAGGAGAAATAATATTGGCAAAGATCGATAAAAGTACGAGTATCACAACAATACACATACCTATCATCGCTAGTTTGTTTCTGCGCATACGTACCCAAACATCAGACCATTGGCTGCGTTTCTTGAATTGATCATCGGTTTCGGATTCATTTAAATTAGTATCATCAAAATTCAATTGCTGGATCCCCCATTCGCAAGGTTGCGCATGGCTTTTCGTCTTCTGGTTCCTGTAATCAGTTGCGCCTTAATCCGAGGGTCGACAATGCAATATAAAATATCAACGACTAAGTTTACCACGCTGACAAAAATTGATATTACAACTGTAATACCCATGATTGTAGGGTAATCCCTGGAGTTGATACTGTTGATCAGCAGCGTTCCCATTCCTGCGATTGAAAAGACTCCCTCAATAACAACCGAGCCGCCGATTATTATGCTGAATTGATTCCCGATCACCGTGATTATCGGTATGACAGCGTTCTTAAAGGCATGAAACTGGATCACGGACCCTTCTTTCAAGCCCTTCGCGCGTGCAGTGCCAATGTAGTCCTGGCGGATAACCTCAAGCATGCTGGAACGAGTCATTCGTGTTGTTGTAGCGGTAGCCATCAGCGAGTTGCAGACGACCGGGAGAATGTAGTGTTTCCACGTGTAGAGTCCGGACGACGGAAGCCATCCGAGCACTTGGGTAAACAGAATAATTGCCATCAAGCCCATCCAAAAACCGGGAAGGGAGGCAAACATGATCGACAAAGATGTAACGCCGTAGTCAAGCGCCGTATACTGCTGAGTTGCAGAAATGATCCCGAAGGGTATTCCCACCAGTGCTGTCAGTAGACAACTCATCAAACCCAACCTGAATGTTACCCAAATCCTTCCGCCCAGCTCTCTGCTCACCGGCAATCCGCTGGTGTAAGATCTGCCGAGATTGAACTCGGTCGTCACACCCTTTATATAATCAAAGAGTTGAATCAGGAGAGGCCGATCCAATCCCATCTCGGTTTTCTTGGCTTCGTACTGCTCCTGCGTGAAGTCGGCGCCTAATAAGTTGATTACCGGATCTCCCGGCATTGCCCGGCTCACAAAAAACACAATTACAAGTACTCCAAGCAAAACCGGTATCATGAGTAAAAAACGCCGGGCTAAAAACTTCAACATGTTTGGACCCTCTTGCACCGCTTATTGCAGTGCACGAAACCCTACTTGCCGGGTTTCGTGCACTGCAGATTTCCTACACCATTTGAATAAAGCGTAGATTGCTCCTCATCAGAGAATTCATATTCGGATTGGTGACTTTGTCTGTACGATAGATGACCGAGAGACCCCATTCGACAATAGGTATTGTCCGGAAGGTTTCTATCAGGTGTCTCTGGATATTCTTTGAAGCTATCGCGCGTTCCGAGTCAACCAGCGATTGAGTGATGACATCGAGGTATTCCTGCATTTTCAGGTCATTTTCCAACCGGGATTGCGGGAAAATATAGGCTCTGCCGAAAACATACATTGAGAAATAGGGATCACCGTCAGGTATACCGTCCATGAATCTGTTAATAATAAAATCTGTCGCCTGCGGATCATCCCGATATCTGCCGTTGACTGTTGCGAATGCTCCCGACTCAATTTCAAGCACTATTCCGATGTTGGATAAGAATGATTGCAGAGTTTCGGCAACAGCGTAGAGTTCCGGGTTGCTGGCGACAAGAAACTTCAGCTTTATCTCGCCTGGCGAGTAACCGGCGGCTGCCAGGACCTGCTTTGCCTTATCCGGATTATATCCGTACTGATGTCCGGGTTCATACCATTTCAGGCCTGACGCGAAAGGTGATGTTGCGACAACTCCCAGTGACCCATATGAAGCGTCTGCGATTGCCGCCGGATTTACAGCATAACAGATCGCCTCACGTATTGCCACATCCTGCAATATTTCAGACTTATCCGATAATGTCAGCATGAGATTCGTGTTCGCGCTGACGACGACTGCATCAACGTTACTAATGCTGCCGGACAGCGCCGCTCCGGTGTCTATCTCCGAAGCATTGAGTATGACGTCAAGTGTGCCGCGCTCCAAATCGATTGCCATCGTTGTCTGATCAGTATATTGGAACCCGACAATTTTATTTGCCTGGCACTTGCTCGGTCCCCAATAGTCGTCTCTCAGCTCCAGGGTAATGCTGTAATCCTTTGTATACTCCGTTATCTTATATGGCCCGCTGCCGATAGCATTCGCCGGATCATACCAATCTATCGTATCGCTTATAGGCTCAACAAACGATTTATTTACGACAAAAATATCCAGCTTGCTCATAGCCGGTCCAAAGGTGTACATGTACTTTATGACAACAGTCATTCCATCAGCCTCGACATACGAGTTGTCATGGTCAAAGTGGTTATAGAACGAAGGTATCGCTCCGGTACTTTTACGCCAGACGGAGTATAACACGTCTTCACCGGTCATCTGCTCTCCATTTGAGAAGTAGACATCATCGCGCAGCTTCATTTTGAGCGTTAGAAAATCAGCCGACCACTCCCAGCTTTCGAGTATATGTGTCTTCATTTGATTATCATTGGGGTCGCAGTAGAATATGCTGTCATACACCAGATAGTATACCGGATAACAATACTCCAGGATATCATACTGGCACGGGTCCAGATTGCCTGCCCATGTATATCCGAATACCCCGGCATTCAGAACACGGTAAATATCATCTTCTTTTTCACCGCCCGGGCTTCCCTGGTTTCCAGAACTGCTGGGTTGACCGGGGCTCTG
>Ga0123353_10019844_pt1 | contig 10011 bp, 6 predicted proteins | sample TergutLab28metaG_3_FD_92763 | JGI IMG/M metagenome (GOLD analysis project Ga0123353, IMG submission 92763) | Labiotermes labralis P3 segment gut microbial communities from Petit-Saut dam, French Guiana - Lab288 P3 | ecosystem: Host-associated > Arthropoda: Insects > Digestive system > Gut ...
TCGGTAGCCGCACGAAAATTAGCCGAAAGCGAACAGATTGATATTCGTCTGTATTCCATTATTTACAAGGCTATCGAAGAAGTGAAAGACTCGCTTGAGGGTATGTTGGCGCCGGATGTTCAAGAAAAAGTTACGTGTAACCTCGAAATCAGAGAGGTGTTCAAAATCACGAAAGTCGGGTCTGTGGCGGGATGTATGTGTTTGGACGGCAAAATCCAACGCAGCACAAAGGTTCGAATTATTCGTGACGGAATCGTGGTTTACACCGGAAAACTCGGCTCTCTCAAACGTTTCAAAGATGATGTAAAAGAAGTTGTGTCGGGACAAGATTGCGGTTTGAATATCGAAAATTTCAACGACATCAAAGTTGGTGATATTATTGAGGGTTACGAGATCATTGAAACTAAACGAACATTGTAACACTATAACTCAACTAATTTGCAAGCAGATTCCTCGCTTCGCTCGGAATGACAGGGGTATGCATGTAGGGTTGAAAAGTGAAAATGGGAGCGGCATTGCCGCTCCCATTTTCACTTTTCCCTTTCTTTGTTAATCATTGTCATGTCGAGCGAAGTAAAGCCGAGCGAGACATCTGCTTGCTATTTACATTTTTTTTCGTATCTTTGTACTGCCACTATGAAAAAAATCGGACTTACCATATTATTTTTTCTGAGCACCTTTGCGCTTTATGCTACTCATCAAAAGGCAGCCGAGATTACGTATCGACACATAGAAGGAAATCGCTATGCATTTACCCTTATAACTTTCACATATTCGCGAAGTTTGGCCGATCGTCCGTGGCTAACTGTTAGTTGGAGAGGACTGAGAGGTGGCGGCGAAACATTTGTAGTTCATCGCCACCCTATTACCGACACTGTCGGTCCGATAACCGTAAAAAATACTTACTTATTTGAGATTAATTTTCCGAGTGAGGGTACCTTTTTCATCTCGATGGAAGACCCCAATCGCAACGGCGGTGTTGTAAATATACCCAATTCTATCAATATTCCGATATTTGTTGAGACTACGCTTGTGATTTCTTCGGCTATGGGTCGTAATTCGTCTCCCATACTTTTGAATCCTCCTATTGACCAGGGTTGTTTTGGTGTTCCGTTTATGCACAATCCGGGGGCATTTGATCCGGATGGCGACAGTTTGTCGTTCAGATTTATAAATTGTCGTGGTGCGAATGGCTTGGAAATTCCGAATTTTCGATTGCCAAGTGCATCAGATTCGATTACACTTAACCCTATAACGGGTGATTTGATTTGGGCTTCTCCACAATCTATCGGCGATTTTAATATCGCAATTTTGATTGAAGAATTTCGAAGAGGTGTGCGTATCGGCTCGGTTACACGGGATATGCAGATTTCGATACAACATTGTAATAATCGTCCGCCCGAGTTATTTGCTCCGGAATATCTTTGTGTGTTTGCCGGTGATACCTTACGAATTCCGGTAAGGGCTACAGACCCGAATCCTCAAGATATTTTGACGTTGTCGGCAACAGGCGGCATGCTTCCTCCGATTCGAAATGATGCTGTGTTTTCAGGCAGCACAGGAGTGTCTCCGGTGTACGATACGTTGATATGGGTGCCGCAACACAGCGATGTTCAACAACAACCGCATCCGATTTATTTCAGAGCGAGAGACAACGGCACTCCAAATTTGAATGCATTGAGAACAACATCTGTGCGAGTTATTGGTCCGGCTCCTCAATTCGATTCCATTGTGCCGACATTTGACTATATTTCGCTGCATTGGACACCGGTTTCAGACCAAAGTGTTTTGGGTTATCGAATTTACAGAGCACTATCAAGAAGCGGAATCACACAAGACTCCTGTGAATTTGGATTTACAGATGCAAATTATCAACGAATTGCTGACTTGAGAGGAGATTCTATTTCCGTTTTCATAGACTCCGCAGTAAGTCAAAATTTCCTGTACTGCTACCGAATTGTAAGAGTCTACAGAAATGGAACATTGAGTCAAATGTCTGATGAATTTTGTATTAGTTTGTTAACAAAAACGCCGATTATAGAGAAAGTCAGTATTGTTGAAACCGATGAAAATTTCGGAAAAATACAATTGGCTTGGCGGCATCCGCTAGATTTTGATGTTATGTCTGACGAGGCGAATTTCCGCTATGTGATTCATCACCGTTTGAGTGGTGGGAGTTTTCAAGCCCTTGACACCAATCAGATTCAGGATACAATTTTTCTTGATACACTAAGAAACACTCAGGATTCTTATCACATTTACAAAATTGAACTCATTCAATGGCAAGACCAATCGTGGATATCCGTAGGATATTCGGACATAGCAACCTCTGTTTTTATCGAGGCTGTTGGCAGAAGTAGGCGTGTAAACATAGAAATTTCGCAAGTTTCGCCGTCTTGGGATACAATAAGTTTTGACATTTATCGCAAAATGGCTTGGCAATCGGATACTGATTTCGAATTTATTACCAATACAACTTTGCGAAATTTTACAGACGTCAACTTGATGAACGATAGCACATACACGTACAAAATTCGTGCTATCGGACGACATTTCGACGAGCGCATCAACAGTTACGAATTAATCAATTGGTCGCAAAAAGTAAATGCAACACCGACAATCGGTGTGCCTTGTACTCCGGATCTTTGGGTCGAACTCTTTTGTAATCCTCTCGAACATCGTTTGGAGTGGTGGTGGTCTTTTGACAACGATTGCGATATTGACGATTCAACAGCCTTCCACATTTTTTTCAGTCCTTCCATAGCTGGAAGTTTTACAGAGATAGGTAAGGTCGTTTCGGAAAACACATTTACTAATCCGAATGTTTTTGCCGGTTGGTACTACATTGTGGCAAGCAACCGAACTACAGACGGCAGAGTTTTTTACAGCGAACCTTCCCAAATAAGATACATTTTATTTCAGCAATATTATGACGAGTGTATGAATTTTGTGTTGCCAAATGTTTTCACGCCAAACAACGATGGAATAAACGATGAGTTCAAAGTCATACAGCCACACAATTTGCCGGATGGTTTTGGTATGTTTACCATTCGTATTTTCAACCGTTGGGGAAATCTTGTTTTCGAAAGCAACAGCCCAAATTTTGAGTGGGACGGAGTAAATCAAAGTACCGGACGACCTGCTCCTGACGGAACTTATTTTTGGGTTATTGAGTTAGGTGGTCCCGGCGGAGAAACCTTGATTAGGGAAACCCTTTCGGGAAGTGTTACGTTATTACGGTAGCTTCAGTTTACTTATTTTTATCTAGCAAAACCAAAATAAATTTGGTCAATTCATTTTTTTTTCGTATCTTTGTGACCGACCTCCCACTCAAAAATATATAAATAATTGACAATAAATCAAGAAATCAATAAAATGCCAAGGACGCCACAACAAAATGAAGCAATTCGTAACGAAAAAAAGAAAGCTATCTTAGATGTAGCCTTACAATTATTTGCAGAAAAAGGCTATGCAGCAACTTCTACCAATGAAATTGTCAAAGAGGCTAGTATCTCAAAGGGCTTGTTATACAATTATTTTGAAAGCAAAGAGGACATTTTGAAAACCATAATTTTGTCCTTTGGTGCTGATTTCTTTGATATGATAGACCCAAATCGCAACGCTACCTTAAACAAAAAAGAAATGGCGTTGTTTTTCGACAAATATTTTGAATTGTTAATGACTCGTACTAATGAGTTGAAACTTTACATGCAACTTTCTATCCAACCCGAAGCAACAAAAATTTTATCGGAAATCTCGCCGGAAATTTTGAAGCAAGAGGATATGCTATTTTCATATTTTGCCAACGGTAAAAATTCAGACATTTTGCTGATTGATTTTACAGTAATTATCAACGGACTTATGCTTGTTTATGCGTTTTCGCCTGGAAAATTTTCCGACGAAACAATGCTTCAATACAGGGATTTTCTGAAAAATATGTTTATCGGTCGAGGTTAAATTCTGCAAACAGAAAATTTGCGATGTCAAAGATTTTTGAATATCTGAAGCCCTATTCATGGCTTGTTTTTATCGCAGCGCTGTTGCTTGTTGTGGAAGCGATATGTGCGTTGGCTTTGCCTGCATTAATGGCGGATATTGTGAACGATGGCGTTTTACCCGGAAATATCCCCTTGATTTGGCGAACGGGTGGAATTATGCTTGTGATTACGCTTGTAAGTGTAATTGCAGCGTTGGCAATGGGTTATTTCGGAGCAAGAACAGCAGCAGGAGTAGCCAACGATTTGCGAGAAGCGGTGTTCAAAAAAATTCTTGGATTTTCCAACGCAGAAATGGACAAATTCGCCACATCGTCACTCATTACTCGCACTACAAACGACATCACGCAAATTCAATCTACAATGGTTATGGCAATTCGGCAAGTTTTTTATGCCCCGATTATTGGCATCGGCGGAGTTATAAATGCGTTAGACAGAAGCCCGTCAATGACTTGGATTATCGCACTTGTCGTGGTTTTAATGACTGGATTTATGTTGGTTATGCTCATCGTTGCGATGCCCAAATATAGGATGATTCAAACGTTTATCGACCGTCTCAATATGGTTTCTCGTGAAAGTTTGAGCGGTATTTTGGTCGTTCGTGCATTCAGTACACAAAAATTTGAGCAAAAGCGTTTTGAAAAAGCAAACAAAGATTTAGCCAAAACAAATCTTTTTGTTGACCAAGCGTTTGCATTTATGACCCCGACCATTAATTTACTTTTCAGCCTTACAACTGTTGCTATTGTATGGATTGGAGCACAACAAGCTGCCTCGTTTCGTGTTGATATTGGGGATATTTTTGCGTTTTTGCAATATGGAATGTTGATTCTTTCGGCGTTTTTAATGGTATCGATTATGTTCGTGATTTTGCCACGTGCGATGGTTTCTGCCAATCGTATCAAGGAAGTTTTGGAAACTGAAAACACTGTTAAATACAGCGAAAACCCTACGAAATTTCAAAAAAACATCAACGGAATTGTTGAATTTCGCAATGTAAATTTTCGGTATCCGGGTGTTTCGGAAAGTGATGAGAATGTTCTTGAAAGTATCTCTTTTACTGCTCGTCCGGGCGAAACAACGGCAATTATCGGCTCTACCGGTGCAGGAAAAACAACGATTTTCAATTTGCTTTTGCGTTTTTACGATGCAACAAGTGGCGAAATTTTGATAGATGGCACCAACATTCGAGATGTCGCCAAAGACGATTTGCACGAAAAAATCGGCTATGCCGCTCAAAAATCGGTACTTTTTTCGGGAGATATTCGTAGTAACTTACAATATGGCGATAAAAATGCAACGCAGGAAGCCATTGATATTTCTGCTGAAATCGCACAAGCAAAAGAATTTATTTCAGGAAAAACGGAAGGTTACAATTTTAACATTGCACAAGGTGGCTCAAATGTTTCGGGCGGACAACGACAGCGATTGGCTATTGCACGAGCATTGGTCAAAAATGCACCGATTTATTTGTTCGACGATAGTTTTTCAGCGTTAGATGTGAAAACAGATGCACGACTTCGCATAGCATTAAAGGAAAAAATGAGCAAAAGCACCGTGTTACTTGTTGCTCAACGCATCTCGTCCATTATGGATGCAAACCAAATTATTGTTTTGGAACACGGCAAAATTGTAGGACTTGGAACACATAAAGAACTGTTGCAAACCTGCGAAATTTACAGAGAAATAGCGGCTTCTCAATTAAGTGAGGAGGAAATGAACGTATGAGCGAGCAAGAAAACAAACAAAGTAGTAACTCCGATTTCGGTTTCGGTGGACAAGGGCTTGCACAAAAAGCAAAAGACCCGAAAAAAGCGATAAAAAAACTTATCGCCTATCTTGCTCCACACAAAACCGCGTTGATTACGGCTTTGATTTTGGCTGTGATTTCTACCGTATTTGCAGTCATAGGGCCTCGACTTTTGGGACGAGTAACAACCACACTCGTGGACGGTATAATGGCACATTGGTTTGGCACAGGACTTTTGACCAATTTTCCGCTTATCGCAACGATTATCGGGTGGCTAATCGTGCTTTACATCATATCGTTTCTTGCTAACATCGGACAAGAATTTATTATGGCTCGACTTTCCGTCAAAGTAACCTACAAACTCCGAACGGAAATTGCCGAAAAAATGCACAAATTACCAATCAATTATTACGACACACGTTCGCAAGGCGACATTCTTTCTCGTGTTACAAATGATGTAGATACAATTGCCCAAACACTTAATCAAAATCTCACTCAGTTGATTACATCCGTAACAACAATAGCCGGTGTTTTGGCGATGATGCTTTGGATTAGTCCGCTGATGACTGCCGCTGCACTTGTCGTGATTCCGCTTTCGTTTTCGGGGATGATGGTTGTTTTGAAAAAGTCGTATATCTATTTTGGCGAACAGCAGGAAGCACTCGGAACGCTCAGCAGTATTGCAGAGGAAACGTATGGCGGACACAACATTGTTCGTTCGTACAATGGCGAGGCAGAGGCACAAGAAAAATTCGACAAGGCAAACAAAAAATTTCACAATGCCGCTTGGAAAGCCGAATTTATGACGAATATCGTTGAACCGATTTTTAATTTTGTTGGAAATTTGGGATATGTTTTGGTCTGTGTTTTGGGCGGTTGGCTTACTGTTCAACGTGTGATTACGATTGGCGATGTTCAAGCATTTATTCAATACATACAAACATTTACACAGCCTTTGGGCGAACTTGGTGCCTCGGCAAATATGATGCAATCAACGATTGCGGCTTCCGAGCGTGTTTTTGAATTTTTGGAAGAAGAAGAGGAATGTGCAGAAACCGGAAAATCGCAGATATTGAAAGATTGCAAAGGAAATGTGAAATTTGAAAATGTGCGTTTCGGTTACGTTCCCGAAAAGGTCGTTATCAAAAACTTTTCCGCAGAAATTTCCGCAGGACAAAAAGTGGCTATTATTGGTCCTTCGGGCTGTGGAAAAACAACATTGATAAAATTATTGATGCGTTTTTACGAACTCAACAGCGGAAAAATTTCTATTGACGGCATTGATGCAACGGATTTTACACGAAAAAACTATCGTGATATGTTCGGAATGGTGTTGCAAGACACGTGGATTTACAACGCAAGCATCATGGAAAATATCCGCTATGGTTCGCCTTACGCTACAGACAAAGAAGTTATAGAGGCAGCAAAAACCGCCCATTGTCACGAATTTATTCGCTCACTTCCGGGCGGTTATGATATGCTTTTGAATGAGGAAGCATCGAACATTTCGCAAGGACAAAAACAACTTTTGACAATCGCGCGTGTCATTCTAAAAAATCCTGCAATTTTGATTTTGGACGAAGCCACTTCGTCCATTGACACACGAACGGAAATCTTGATACAGCAAGCAATGCGGAACATTATGAAAGGACGAACAAGTTTCGTAATCGCTCACAGATTATCAACCATTCGAGATGCGGACATCATTTTTGTTATGAACGAGGGCGATATTATCGAACAGGGCAATCATGAGCAACTTCTCGAAAATAAAGGATTTTACGCAGATTTATACAATTCGCAATTTGAAAAAGGCGACAGTTTTGAAGAGTAAAAAAATATTAAAACACACAAAAATATGAACAGCGAAAGCAAAAAAAACAGCGGTAAGAAAATCATTTGGGGTTTGTTAATAACCTTGATGCTCGCAACAGGTGCGGGCATCGGATTTTATTTTGTTTGGCGAAGTGCCGGTTATTTTGTTACGGACAATGCACGAGTAACAACGACTTTAATCGCCATAACGCCCGATGTTCCGGGCAGGCTCGAACGATTTACAGCGTTTGAAGGTAGCCGAGTTCAAAAGAATGAAATTTTGGGTTGGGTTGAAAATGGCGAAGTGATGCGTTCGCCCGTTGACGGATTGGTAATTCACTCCAACATCGTACAAGGGCAGATGGTTTCGCCTATGGAGCCGGTGGCGATAATCGCTGACATCAACCGTATGCACGTGCTTGCTAATGTTGAAGAAGAAGACATCAAGAGAATACGAGTTGGGCAATCCGCAGTAGTTACAATAGACCCTTTCGGGAATAGGGAGTTTATCGGCTATGTTTCGGAAATAGGATTGATAACGACTGCCGAACTTTCCGGAACAGCCTTGTTTTTCAACACCGGCGGTAATTTCACGAGAGTAACACATTTGATTCCGATAAAAATCACGATTGTTGATGATGACATTAAATTGGAAAATTTTATCGGTGTAAATGCACGAGTGCGTATCCCGTTGAGGCAAACGGTTAATCAGCCTGTTGCATCAACTCCAACTATTCGGCAAAATGTAACACGTATTTCCACAAATGGTATGGTTGAGAGCGTAAAAAGCAGAAATGTTTACACAACATTGGGCTCAATTATCGAACGTGTGAATGTTGAGGTTGGCGATATTGTGCGCAAAGGGCAAGTGTTGGCAATGTTGGAAACCGCAGAATTAAAAAGTCAGATTTCAAGTGCCGAAGCCACTTTGAGAATAGCAGAAGTAAATTTGGCAACAGCGGAACACAACTATGAAATTCTTAGTAAATTGTCTGCAACAGGAAGTACCCAAAGAGATAATTTGCGACAAGCGGAATTTATTTTACAGTCGGCAATAGCCTACCGCCAACAAGCCCGAGCGTTGCTCAATGCCACACGCATTCCTTTGGAAAGGTCTATACTCACATCGCCCATAAATGGTACGGTTACAGAAGTTATTGCCAAAGAGGGCGAAATTGGTATGGGGCGAATGTTTGTTGTAGCAGATACGGAAAATTTAAAAATAGTAACCCGTTTCCGAGAACACGACCTTTCAAGAATTGAGCCGAGTATGGAAGTTACAATTATTCCAAACGGCACGACAAACGCTCAATACACGGGAGTAATAAGCAGAATAAATCCTGCCGCTACGACACTTTCTCCGGTTGTGGAATTTGAAACCGAAATACGTGTTACATCCATAAACACCGGTTTACGTATTGGTATGAATGTGGGGATTGATATTGTCTTGAAATAATAATTTTATTTTTTTTCTTTCACAACCAAATATACCCCCGAAAGTACTAAGGCAGCACAAAGCAAAAATTGTGGCGAAAGACGGTCTATACCCAACGATATCGTCAAAAGCGATGCTATCACCGGTTGCGAATAATTGTAGATTCCTACAGTGGTTGAACGCAGTCTTCTCAAGCCATAGGCGATACACAAATAAGTGATAAAAGTCGCACCAACCAACATATAGGCTAATAGTCCGATACCTTGAGCATCAAACCCCGACCAGTCGGTTTGAAGAAAATCCATGCCACCAATGGGTATCACCGTCACCGCAGCAAACGTAAAAATCCAACGCACTACAGTGAGGGGATCGTATTTCTCTATTAAAGGTTTGGCAACAACTAAATAGAGTGAATATGCAAGTGAACTTCCAAAACTAAGTAAATTTCCAAGCCATTGATAAGGGCCAAATGTTCCGTGAACTCCGCTCGATGTAATCAATAAAATTGCACCCATTCCTCCTAAAATTATACCAAAAACCTTATTTCTGGTGATTGTCTCTTTCAACACAATAGCAGAGATGAGCAAAACCAATAGAGGTGTAAGCGTCATAATTATCGACGAATCCATCGGAGACGTATAACTGATGCCTTTGAGAAATAAAAATATATTCAGAGAAACCCCCAACTGCCCACAGATAAAGAGTTTTAGCAAATCACGTTTTTCTACTTTTTGATAATTTCCAAATAGTGCAAACGCCCAAAACATTGCCACAGCAAACAACACACGTGCTACAGTTGTTGCCATTGGCGAAATATAGTCAATTACCAATATTCTTGAGAACACGTAGTTTACACCAAACACAAGATTTGCAATAATGATAGCGGTGTGGGCAGATTTGTTTTTTAGCATGATAGAATTTGTGATAGTCTGTAGGGGCGAGGCATGCCTCGCTCCTACAATGATAATCCTTGTGCTTTCAGTTCAATCATTGCCCCATTGTCGGGAACGAGCATACAA
>Ga0123353_10019845_pt1 | contig 10011 bp, 8 predicted proteins | sample TergutLab28metaG_3_FD_92763 | JGI IMG/M metagenome (GOLD analysis project Ga0123353, IMG submission 92763) | Labiotermes labralis P3 segment gut microbial communities from Petit-Saut dam, French Guiana - Lab288 P3 | ecosystem: Host-associated > Arthropoda: Insects > Digestive system > Gut ...
AGGACGCGCCGTTGACATCTCGCGTATCTTCGCCATCAGCGGCGCGAAGAGTTCCGTCTCATAGACCGTCGCGCAAGCGTTCATCATGCAGATGGTGCGCTCAACGCCCATGCCCGTATCCACATTGTGTTGTTTGAGCGGCTCGTATGCGCCGTCCGCAGTCTTGTTGTACTGCATGAACACATCGTTCCAAATCTCGACATATTTTCCGCAACGGCACCCCGGCCGACACGCCTCGCAACACGCGGCCTTGCCCGTGTCAACGAACATCTCCGTGTCAGGCCCGCACGGACCCGTCGTCCCGGCCGGCCCCCACCAGTTGTCCTCCTTGGGCAACGCATAGATGCGCTCCTCGGGGATGCCCAGCGACTTCCAAATCGCGACAGACTCGTCATCGCACGGAATGTTGCCCTCGCCTTGAAACACGGTTACACTCAACTGTTCCGGCGCAAACCCGAGATGTTGCGTCAGGAACTCATACGACCATGCGATGGCCTCCTGCTTGAAGTAGTCGCCCAGCGACCAGTTACCCAGCATCTCGAAAAACGTCAGGTGACACGAATCCCCCACCGCGTCAATGTCGCCCGTGCGTACGCACTTCTGCACGTCCGCCAAGCGCGAGCCACCGGGATGCTTCTCGCCCAGCAGGTACGGCACCAGCGGGTGCATCCCTGCGGTGGTGAACAGCACGGTCGGGTCGTTCTCGGGAATCAGCGACGCCCCCGAAATAATCGTATGTCCCTTGGACTCGAAGAATTTCAGGTACTTGTTACGGAGTTGGTCAGCGGTAAGGTTCATAATCTGCCTGTCTTTTGTAGGTTAGTGAAATCAATCAAAAAGGGTAGCGCACGGCATCCTGCCGTGCTTTTCTGTTGTGTTACCTTGACAACGGGACAACACCAGCTCTGCGCCGATCTCGACACACCGAACGCAAGGTGTCTTTCCTGCCGAGCGGATTTCCTTACAGAACTCCGAGCCCGCCTTGGTCCTGAACGCCGCTTGCAATGTGCCGTGGGTTTCCGCGGGCGACAGCAGCATCGCCGCATGAAGCGCCCCGCAACGGCCCTCGGGCGTTCGCCCGCCCCCGTTTGCCCGAAGCGACTCAACCAAGTCGTCCCGTCCACACCCCGCCGCAACGGCCTGGGCGCAATTATGGGTCTTGGGTACTCGCGAATAGAGTTCAACAGCTTTATTCATGTGAAAACGTCTTACCTGAAAGGGCAGTCCATTAAATGGTCATTCACATATCCCACTGCTTGGAGATGCGCGTAACAGATTGTCGTGCCGAAAAAACGGAACCCCCGTTTCTTCATGTCCTTGCTGATGCTGTCGGAGAGTGGCGTGGAGACCGGGATTTCGCTTAACGCTTTCCATTGGTTGACGATGGGTTTCCCGTCTGGCAGGAACCCCGTGAGGTAATTGCAGAAACTGCCGAACTCCTTTTGAATCTCCATCAAGCGAACGGCATTTGAAATGGCGGCTTCTATTTTCTTCCTGTTTCGGATAATACCCGTGTCCTGCATCAGACGCTCCACATCCTGCTCTGTGAACTTGGCGACCTTGCGGACATCAAAGTTTGCAAACGCCTTGCGGTAATTCTCGCGCCTCCGCAGAACCGTAATCCAGCTCAACCCTGCCTGAGCGCTTTCCAGCACAAGGAACTCAAACATGGTTTTGTCGTCATCAACGAGCTTCCCCCACTCCTCATCATGATACCGCACATAAAGAGGGTCATCCCCGCACCACCCGCACCGTTTGATTTCTGTGTTATCCATTGAAGATTTTTGTATAACTACCGTGATGCACTAACCGAGAAATCGGCGAGGTCGTTCAATATCCAGTCGGCGGCGGAGAGGTCTTGGGGGTTTTCGGATTGGCGCGAGAGGGCGACGCAGGCCATGCCGGCGGCCTTGGCGGCGGTTACGCCGGCCCAGGAGTCTTCGAAGACGACGCAGTGCTCGGGCGCGACACCGAGCATTTTTGCGCCCGTCAGGAAACCCGCCGGGGAGGGCTTGCCGGGGAAGTAGTCTTCCGCGCCCAGCACGAAGCGGACGCTGGCCTCCGCGCCCATCAGCCGGACGGCCTCGGCAACGTCGTCGCGGGGTGAGCCCGACACCACGATGACGGGGTAATCCTTGGCGAGCGTTTTCAGCAGTGCGACCGACGACGGGATCAGGATGCTGTCCGTCTTCTTGCACTGCTCCACATAGTAGTCGCGCAGCTCGTCGGCCATCTGCTGGCGCGGCACGGATGCCACCGCCGGGTAGCGCGTGGTGATGTCGCGGTGAATGTCGAGCCACGACCGCCCGAAGACAATGGCCATCATCTCGTTGCGGGGACAGACGCACTGGCGGTCTGCGAGGTACGCGACCATCGCGTCAACCCACAGCATCTCGGAGTCAATCAGCGTGCCGTCGAGGTCAAAGATGAACGCGCGGGCGGTCATTTCGCTTCCGCCTCCTGCTGCTGGCAGCACTTCTTGTATTTCTTCCCGCTCCCGCAGGGGCAGATGTCGTTCCGGCCGACCTTGGGCTGCTCGCGGCGGATGGGTTCGGTGCCGAAAATCTTCCCGTCAATGAACCGCCATTCGCCGTTCATTTTCGCGAAGTCGGCCATCTCGTGGTGCTTAAATTCCGTCTCTTTCACCGAGTAGCGCGCGACGAACTCGACCCGGCCCGTCTCGTCGTCCTCGCCGCCGCCAACGGTGGAGACGATCTCGATGCCGCCCCATGTGGCGGATTCCGCCCATTTCCGGCTGTTGTCCGCATCGAACTCCTTACGCACGCGCGGCCCTGCCGTCTTGTACAGGTACTCGATGCTTTTCATCGCATACGCGCAATAGCGGGCACGCATCAGATCGGACGCCGTTTTCGGCTTCGCCTGCTCCATCAGGAAAGGCTCGCAACACGCCTCAAACGCAAGGCCGCTACCGCACGGGCAAAGATCGTTCATCCTCTAAATCCTCCATGATACCGCAGGCCACCCTCAACCTGCCGAAAAATTGAGAAGATAATATACCTGAAACGCCCCTCCTCCGCAACCCTGAAAAAAAGACGCCCCCCGATGAACAATCCGCTTGCGGGTTTGATAAACCCTTTGCTAAGATGCGTGTGATTTTCAATCAATTAGAGGTAACAATGGCTGGGATGCCCGACATAAACACGCTGTGGATCAGCGCGAAGCTGCCGATCGAGTTGACGGCGGAGGAGGCGCAACAAGTGGCCGAAAGGATACGTGCGAATGAGAAAGCCCGGTTGCACAGGGGATTTCAAAACAGCTTGGAGGGCCCTCGGGTGAGGGTCTCCGGAAACAGGCGCGAGGGCGGTCTCGGCGGATGCCGGTGAACGCTCACGCCCATTGGTTCGCATGAGGTAAGGGTTACCGGGGGCGGGTCAATGAAGTAAAATCAGAACAAAAGGAGAGAGTAAGAGTATGGGAATAGCATCAATGATTATTGGGATTATAGCAGTCCTTGTAGCCTTTGTTCCTTGCGTAGGGATGGTCGCCTTTTTGCCTGCGATCCTCGGCCTTATATAGGGGGCTGTGGATGCTAGCATGAAAGGCAAGAAGAACCTTCCGCGCGGGATGAGTATCGCTGGCATTGTGTGCAATGTGGTTGCGCTTGCGGTGATCGTGCTTTGGGTCTTTGTCTTTGGAGCAGCGGCGGCACTGGCTGACTAAAACCGTACGTGATGCCCCATGGGAGTTGCTTGGAGTCAATCAAGCGGGTTCTCATGGGGCATTCTTTTTTTCATGTGTGAAGCGTCTTAAAAGGGCAACGGCGAAGGCTTCGATGTGTTTGGCGTCTGAGAGAACGGTGTTTTACCGCGTCATGCGAATCGCGTTCCCGCTGTTTGTGCTGAACGGGGTTTGGTTCTGCCGCTCCGTGCTGTCGGCGAGCGACGGCGGGTGCGCCGTTTTCAAACGCTGGGGCATCTACTGCATGGGGTGCGGGGGGACACGCGCGTTCAAGGCCCTTTTGCGCTTAGACGTGTGGGAGGCTTTCCGCTACAACCCTTTTCTGACCCTCGGCCTTCCGTTCCTGATTGTTGCGGTGCTCTGCATTGGGGTCTTCATCTACAAGGGGGCGTTCCCCTTTGAGTCCCGTCTTGCCCAGGCAGGTTGGTGGAAAGACTGGAGGCGCATCCTTTTGCTCGTGCTATCCTTACTCGCCGTCATCGTCGCCCTGACATTTTTGCGGAACGTGATCCCCGCGTTGCAGCCTCCGCCGGATGAGGCAGGAACAAGGAATCACCCGAAACGAATTCCCATCTATTGACGAAACCGCGTTTTTGTGCCATGCTATCACACTGTTGATTTCGGGTGATTGTGAGGAATGCGAATGAGGAGGTTGAGGCGATGAATCGAGTCAGTGTTGTTTCCTGTTTCCTGTTGGCCGTGTGGTGTGGTGCCGCCCGCGCGAATGAGGCCTCTGCGGACATCTCCCCCAAGGCGGGCTGGGACTCGCTGCCCGCCGTGAAGCCCGACCCCACGGACTTCCCGTGGTGGCGCGGCCCGAACCTCGACAACATCGCCCACCAAGGGGTGAAGCCGCCCAAGGCCTGGGGGCCGCAAGCGAACATCGTGTGGCGCAAACGCCTGCCCGCGGAGGGCCACTCCTCCCCCTGCATCTGGGGCGACCGAATGTACGTTACCGCCGGCGACCGCGGGAAAGGCACGGTAACGCTGTACTGCCTCGCGCTGTCATCCGGGGACACCCTCTGGCAAACCCCCGTCAGCACCGGCCCCAAATACAATATGCACGCCGACAACACCACCGCTTCCTCAACCCCGGCCTGCGACGGCCGCCTCGTGTTCGTGCCCTACCAGACCCCGGCCGACGTCCGCCTCGCGGCCGTGAAACTCGACGGCACCCTCGCGTGGAGCACCGTGCTTGCGCCCTACACCTCCATCCAAGCGTACGCCGCATCACCGACGATTTACCGCTCGCTCGTCATCCTCCCCGTCGAGGGCGCCAGCAGCAGCCACATGGTCGCCGTGCACCGGGGCACAGGCGAAATCGTCTGGCGCACCACGCTCCGCAAAGTCAAGGAGAGCTACGCGTCCGTCGTCGTGCGGAACGTTGCGGGGCGCGACCAGCTCCTGCTCACCGGCGGCGAGACCACGCGCAGCTACGACCCCCTGACCGGGGCGCTCACTTGGGAATGCGAGGGCCCCTCGACGTATTGCGGCGCCACACCCGTCTCCGACAAAGACACCGTCTATGTAACAGGCGGCTGGCCGAAGCGCGCGTTGCTCGCCATCCGCGCCGACGGGAAAGGCGACATCACCCAAAGCCACCTGCGCTGGAGCAGCGACATCAAGGCCGGGTATGTCCCCTCGCCGGTGCTGCACGACGGCCTCTTGTACGCGGTCAACGACCAAGGCCTCCTGCGGTGCTATGCCCCTGCGGACGGCCGCGTGCTGTGGGAAATCAATTTCGAGAAACCCGTCTATTCCTCGCCCGTCGTTGCGGACGGCCACCTCTACCTCTTCGACCGCCAGGGCGGGGGCCACATCATCCCCACAGGGCCTCAGCAGAAAACCGTGGTCACCAACACCCTCCCCGACGGCGTTTTCGCGACCCCCATCTTCAAGGGCAAGCGGATGTACCTCCGCACCCTCGGCGACCTCTACTGCATCGGCGAGTAATGGACACCTATTTCCCTTTTGCGGGCCACTACGCGCAGAGCCTCGAAGGCCCCCCCTGCCCGGCGGCGCATGAGCCGCCGGCGCGCTACCGCACGGCGTTCCATTGGAGCGAGCGCCACCTCCAATGCCTCTGGTTCGACCCGCGCTACCGCCCCAAGGCGTTCCAGCTTGCCGGGAACGAGACGCTCACCGTCCTCGACCCTGGCGAGTGGAACGTGGAGGCCGGGCCGGACTTCATCAACGCCACGCTCCTCATCCAGCCCGGCGAGCGGCGCATCCGCGGCGACGTCGAGGTGCACGTCCGCCCCGCGGACTGGGACGCGCACCGCCACCGCGCCGCCCCCGCCTATGCCAACGTCATCGCGCACGTTACGTGGTTCACCGGGCCCCCGGCCAAGACCCTCCCCGCCGCAACCCATTCCCTCACGCTCGCCGACCCCATCTCCGCGCGCCCCGACCTCTCGCTCGACGACATTGACCTCAAAGCCTACCCCCACGCCGTACTGCCCGGAACGCTGCGCCCCTGCTCCGCATTCCTGAAAGACGACCCCGACCGCGCCAAGGCCATCCTGCGCATGGCCGGGCATTACCGCCTGCGTGAAAAAGCCAGCCGTATCCTTGCGCGGCTCGACCAATCGGGCGACCGCCAACAGGTCTTTTACGAAGAGGTCATGACCGCACTCGGCTACAAAAACAACCAGGCCCCGTTCCGTGCGCTGGCACGGCTGATACCGGCCGCCGCGTTGCGCGAGGCCTCCCGCGAAGACGCGTTCGCCTGCCTCCTCGGCACCGCACGCCTCCTGCCCCAGCCGGATGTCGCGCCCGACGAGGAAAGCCGGAAATTCATCCGCACGCTTTGGGACGTCTGGTGGAAACAATCGGGCGACACCCTCCCCGAAGACGTGCCGTGGTGCCTGCACAACATCCGCCCGCACAACGCCCCCGTGCGCCGCATCGCCACGGCCGCCGCGCTGTTCAGCAACGCGCGCGACTTGCCCGGCGACCTCGAGCACCTCATCAACCGCCATCCTGCCGAATGGTTCAGCCACGTAGCCCGGTACTTCGAGAACGCCTCCGAATGGCCCTTCTGGAACCAGCGGCTCGCCTTCACCTCCGCGCCCGACCCGGCGCGCCAGCAGACGTTGCTTGGCGGCAACCGCATCGCGGCCATCCTCTTGAACGTCATCCTGCCGTTCATGGTGGCGGAAAACCGTTTCCCGCAACACGCCGTCAACCACCTGCCGCCCGAGGACCTCTCCTCGCCCATGCGCCTGACCGCCCTCCACCTGTTCGGCCGCGACCACAACCCCTCCGCCATCTATGCCGACAACGGCCTGCTCCAGCAAGGCCTGCTGCAAATCTACGTTGACTTCTGCCTCAACGCCCAGCCCGACTGCGCCGACTGCCGCCTCTGCGCCACGTTGCGGAACGCGGAATGAGCAAGGCGGGATTCAGCACCTGATGCTGGCACATCAGGGCAACGCCTGTTTCCTCTTGTAATGGGAAAACGGAAAGGGTATCCTTGCATGATCCAAAGGGTAATAAGGTGTTGCTTTGCGGAAGGGGCAAGAGGTTGAGGTTATGAACATCGTGAGCGTTTGCACATCGTTGCATTCATTTTTCTTAGATAGGCCTTACAGGGTTAAACAGGACGTTCTATGCGGCCTCAATCAAATAACCCTGCTGACCTTCTTGAGTTCTTTATTTTGCGCGTCGGCCGCATGGACCAACCCGTTCCCGCAGAGCCCCCACGACATGAAGGGGGCGCTGGAACGCCAGCTTGCGATGGGCATCGGCATCATCATGCCTGACCCCGGCACGCCGTACTCGTGCCATCACGGGGTTCTGCCCTTGCCGTCCCCGGACGAGGCGGGTTTCCCGATGGGGTTCCTGATCGGCCTGACCGGTGTCGAGCGGTACGGCGTAACGACCTACCCGGTCTCCGTCCGCGTGGACGATGCGTCGGGCGATACGGTGTTCCGCAACGCGAACGGCGCGGCCTTCTGGGCGATCGCCCCGGACTGGGCGTATGACCCCGACTGGGTCTGCTGGCTCAGGCTGCCTGCGGACTGGACGGTCGCGGCGGCCACACCGGCGAGGGAGGCGAGCCGTCTCCTGACGATTGCCCTCCTGCGCCCCTCGCACGTCGAGGCGCGCTGGACGTTCGTCGCCGAGCAGGACATGGCGCAGTACAGGGCCGCGCGCATTGCCGAGCAGAACGCCCGACGGGCCGCCAACCCGGTGCGCCAGCTCTCCACCACTGACCCCGAGATGAGAATCGCGGCGTTCAGCGTCGGCGCGGACGCGCTTCATTTTACAATCGAATGGAACAACCTCATGAACTTCCCCGACGGGGGCCTTGACATCCTGTACAGCGAGAAGCTGGACAAGCCCCACTGGTTTCCCGTGTATATGATTTTGGATATTCCTAGCGGTGTCGCCGGCAGCACCAACATCAGCCTAACGTTTGAGGAGCTTGCCCTGCACGGCATCGCGCCCCCAGCGGAAACGGTAACGGGATTCTTCAAGGTGGACATCCTCGGTTGCGGCGGAAGCCACGGTGGGGGAGGCATTGGAGGCCCGCCAGGCGGCGATGACGGCGAAGAGCCGCCTGAAGACTTCGACGCCCCGGTGGACTCGGGCGAGGCGCAGGTGGTTACGCTGGTCGGGAGTTATCCCGAGGATGTCGTCAAGACGTTATCCGCGACCGTTACGATGACACGCGGGCAGGCGTATATCCTCGCCGTTTATACGGCCAGTAGCGAATACCCCTTTAGCACAGGTAGTTCCTCTGTGTTCAACGACAGGCTGACGTGGGACATCACCTGCCCGGATGGGCAGGTGATGTCCGGGGATACGGATGTCAATAGCCGTCACGACGCCTGGCAGGTTGCCGAGCAGAAGGGTGTGTCCATCCCCGAGTTTTCTGCAGCACACATAGAGGACCTACGTGTCATTGTCGTGCCGGAGGAGGAGTCGCGCGCAGGGGGGGCAAGGTCGGGGTCGGGGCAGACGACCGCCTCGATAAGCCTTTCGGCGGTCAATGTCGGGGACGGGCGGCAGTACAGCGCAGTCAGTGTCCACCTGTGGCCGCTGAAGCTCGTCCAGCTCAATATGCCGAACACGGGACTCCCGTTTAACTCGACGGATCTGGGGATGCGCAGAATACAGGAGATAGGGATTGGCGCCGATGCGGTTGCCTACGTTACGGGCGAACCCAAGCCTCCCGCCCTCCGGGCATTTCTCAAAGGCACGTCACCCCACTTCAACGTTACATGGGGGATGAGCATTGTTACAGAGAGGCCCGAGCGGAAGGCAATAGACAATCGCACAATCCCGAATGTTACGCTCCCGTGCGACCAAGAGTGGAACATCACACAGGCAATGAACAACGAGATCCTCGGGGGGAAATGCACGCTCATGTGCAAGGTAACGTATGAAGGCACAACCGACCAGAAATCATGCACTTTTTTTATCCGCGGCAAGAACCCCAGGGATCAGGACGTTGAATTTTACCTTTACGACCGCCTCCTTGCCAAGGGTCTCACCAACTGCGTGGCTTTCGCGCGGTTTATGGTCATGAAGGAGACGTGGAAGGGAGTCCCGGGAGAGGATAATTTTGTGCGGGTCTATAACCAGTTTAACCCTTACAATTCCACCAAGACACCTGCGGCGAAAGTGGGGACGCTGAATTGGGGAGACCCCGACGGATGGGGGATCGGGCAGATTGACCGCAGCGGAAACAAACCCACCCCTGGCATCACCACCACTGCCGAAGCTTGGGACTGGAAAGCGAACATTGACTCCATGGTTGAAAAGATTGCGGATAAGAGGGCTGATCACCGGCGGTTTATCGGGTATTTCGAACAGGCGTACGGCGCCCTCCCGAAGTGGGCACCCCCACCCGCATCCTACACGATCAACACCATCACATTTTCTGCGGAACAATGGGCCACCATGGTATTGTATAATGGTGCAAAAGGCATACCAAACGCCCCGATCCCCGTGTCGCCAACGAAAAAAGAGAACCCTCAAACCCCCTGGCTGTTTGTCCCAAGTTCGGGTAACTGGGTCTTCCGAGACAATACGAACAAATATGCTAATGAAGTCAGCGAGAAGATGAGGAAAATCCAAACAGGGGAAATAACAATAAAGGAGTGATGTTATGAAGCAGTTGTTTCTTTGTTTATCGGTGATACTGGTTACCGTCGGTTGCGGGAAAAAAGAAGCTGTTGTCATGCCCCAGCCGACTATCGAAGGCTTGTATGAGACGATGAAGGGAGCGATAATGGAAGCTCCTTATTACCAACCAAAGTTGGTTGCAATCTTTTTCGAGGCTAATCAAGACGGCATCCCCCG
>Ga0123353_10019846_pt1 | contig 10011 bp, 6 predicted proteins | sample TergutLab28metaG_3_FD_92763 | JGI IMG/M metagenome (GOLD analysis project Ga0123353, IMG submission 92763) | Labiotermes labralis P3 segment gut microbial communities from Petit-Saut dam, French Guiana - Lab288 P3 | ecosystem: Host-associated > Arthropoda: Insects > Digestive system > Gut ...
ATCGGCCGCCCCCCTACAAGGCATTTTAACTATTGTACTATGATTTTGTTACATCTGTCAACCCCTACGTGAGATTTGCACACATTTTTAAACCCACTGCCAACAGCAGTGGGCGGTTTTATTTTTCATCGGGCCGGTATTCCGCGATGTCCGAAAGCTCGCAGGAGAGAATCCTGCACAGGGTGTCCAGGGTGTACACGCTGACACTTTGGTTTTTTCGCAGGCGATTGAGTTGACCGGGGCTATATCCATATTCCTTTATGAGCTTGTATTGCGATATTTGCCGCTCTTTCATGGTCTGCCAGAGCCTGTCATAGACGATCATAGAAACACCTCTGCATTTCGATACCTCTATGATAAATTATTGTCTACCTCTTGACAATTAACCGGAATCGGTCTATACTGTACCAAAAATGCTGAAAGAAGGTATCGCCCATTGGCCACGCATCGAAAGCAAACAGTGCGAGTAACATTCCTGCACAGCATGCTGAAATCCGAACGGAAGAAAAAAAGCTTCGATTTACACATCAGCGGCCAGGAAAACATACCTGAAAAAGGCGGCGTTTTGGTTGTTGCCGATCACGGCGGCACCGATTCAATTGCCTGTATGGTGGAGGCGCTTGGACCAAAACAAACCTATGTTGTATTAAGTGAAGACCTCAAAAAATCAGGGTTGAAGAATCGTGTCGCTGCCGAATTGGCCGGTCCGATTTGGATAAACAGGTTCAAAAAAAAGAGTATTGCACGCGCTAGAAAGAAAGCGGTTCGCCTGTTGAAAGAAGGCTATCGCGTCTTAATGTATCCAACAGCGGCGGAAGAACTTGCGCCGTCAACGCCGGTTGCCGGGGTCAAGGCCGGTTTTTACAACTGGGGGAAAGAAGCGAGCGTTCCGGTCTTGCCCGCAGCCACCGAAATAGATGATAGCCGTGGTGATATTCGGTTTGGCAAAGTAATAGATGTTAATCAATTCACCGATTTTCAGGCAGCCGAAGATGGTTTGACCGACACGATCGCCACATTGCGTTGGGCTTTGTGGGAAGAACTACAAGCCGAACAGGAGCAGGCGTTGGGCAGAAAGCTCACGAAAGAAGAGGCGTGGGCGCATTATGAAAAATTGATGCGTTCTGAGCAGTATACGGGCTTTGCGTGGTTCCGCACAGAATACAAGGGCGATATAGCCGCGCTCAAAAAGCGGAAAGATAAGCCGCTACCATCGAAAGAAATTTTTCCCGATGGCGGCCATCTTGGCTATGCGGACGCCGACGAAGTTTTTGCGTCCAATAGAAGATATCCAAATCCGGATCGTATTTGGGACGGTTTGTCGCATGAACCAAACCCCTATTCACAAACCAATATCTACGAGCATTTCTTGTTCGGCGACGACCCCGTGAAAAATCCGCAATTACAAGTCTTGTAATTTGTATCAATTTGTGCTAGAATTCATATGGAAGAAAAGGAGGTTTTGCTATGGAGCCCACATTCGCATCCCTGGGTACCTATCAGTGCCCGGACTGGTTCCGGGACGTGAAATTCGGCATCTGGAGCCACTGGGGCCCCCAGAGCGTGCCCATGTACGGGGACTGGTACGCCCGGCACATGTATGTGGAGGGCTCGGACCAGTACCGGTATCACCTGCGGCGCTACGGGCATCCGTCCAAGTTCGGCTATAAGGACGTCGTGCAGCTGTGGAAGGCCGAGGCCTTTGACCCGGAGGGGCTCATGGCGCTCTACAAAAAAGCGGGGGCGCGGTATTTCGTGGCCCAGGCCATGCACCACGACCACTTCTTCAACTACCCGTCGAAGCTCAACCGCTTCAACGCGGCGGAGATGGGCCCGAAGAAGGACATCGTAGGGCTATGGAAAACAGAAGCGAAGCGACTGGGCATGCCCTTCGGCCTCACGGAGCACCTGGGGGCGTCGTTCTCCTGGTGGGCGGTCAACAAGGGCAGCGACAAGGACGGCCCCTACGCGGGCGTGCCCTACGACGGCAACGACCCGGCCTACCGGGACTTTTACTACGACAACTTCGAGAACATCAGGGAAGACGGGCGCATCGACCTGTGGTACACACAGAACGAGGCCTTCCGGGACTACTGGCTGGCGGCGATGAAGGAGCTCATCGACCTCTACCAGCCCGATTTGCTCTACAGCGACGGCGCGCTGCCCTTCGGCTCCCACTGGTGCGACGACGAGAACTCGACCACCACGTATGAGGGCGACCCGGGCTACCGCCGGGGCCTGGAGGCCGTGGCGCACCTGTACAACACGTCCATACAAAAATATGGCGAGAACCGCGCGGTGTACACCCAGAAGGACCGGCGGCCCGAGATCCACCGCGTGGGCGTGCTGGACATCGAAAAGAGCCAGCTGCCCGGCATACAGCCGCGGCCCTGGCAGACCGACACCTGCATCGGCAACTGGTTCTACGACGTGCGGCAGCCCTTCAAGCGGCCCGGGCACATCGCCGAGATGCTGGTGGACATCGTGGCGAAAAACGGCACGATGCTGCTCAACGTCCTGCAGCGGCCCGACGGCTCCATCGACGACGAGGCGCGCTGGATTTTGGAGGAACTGGCAGGGTGGTTCGCGGCCTGCGGCGAGGGGATCTACGGCACGCGGCCCTGGCGCGCCTACGGCGAGGGGCCCTCCGGCTCTTCGAGCAAGCCTTTCTGCGAGGACACCGTGGAGTGGACCGCCGCCGACTTCCGCTTCACGCAGAAGGGGGGCACGCTGTACGCCTTCCTGATGCGGTGGCCGGAGAACGGCGTGGCGGTGATCAAGAGCCTGCGCCCGGAGGAGCGCGTCAAATCCGTGCGGCTGCTGGGCGGGGAGGCGTGCGCCTTCGCGCAGAGCTTTGGGGTTCTGACGGTGAAGCTGCCGGAGGAGACGCCCACGGGGCTTGTGAACTGTTTGGCGGTGGAGATGGGCTGAGGAGGTTTGACGATGGCGGGCCAAGTCAATTATTCGGCGCAGTATGACGTATTCCTGTCCTATCGGCGGGACGGCGGGGAAACCATGGCGGTGCTGCTTCGGGACCGCTTGGCTGCCAAGGGCTACCGCGTGTTTTTGGACGTCGAAAGCCTGAACCCCGGTTCCTTCAACGAGCAGCTGCTGGACGTCATCGAGCACTGCACGGACTTCCTGATGGTCTGCTCGAAGAACAGCCTGAAGCGCTGCAAAAACGAGAGCGACTGGGTACGCCGCGAGATTGCCCAGGCCTTTCAATGCGGCAAAAACATCATCCCGTTCATGCTGCGTGGCTTTCAGTGGCCCAGGCGGCTGCCGGACGACATCGCCAAGCTGCCCATGCAAAACGGGGTGACCGCCGACAGCAATGTGTACTTCGACGCCGCGATTGAGCTGCTTTGCAGCACATTTTTGAAAAGCAAGCCCGGCGCAAAGACGCCTGAAAGAGACACGCCTAAGCCCGATCAGGGATCACACATTTTCATCTGCTATGCCTACAAGGATTTGGACCGAGTGTCTCCGTTCCTGGTTTGCCTGCGGCAGGAAGGATATCGCTTCTGGTTTGAAGAGGGCATTGACCCCGGTGCGGAATTATTCCCGCAGGCCATCGCGGAGAACCTAGAGAGCGCCGCCTTTGTGATGCTGTTTATGTCCGGCAACGCCGCGATGTCCAGATACACGCGCCGGGAGATCGTGTTCGCGCAGAAGAAACGCATCCCTATCGTCGTCGTGTTTCTTGAAGAAATGCACTTGCCTGCGGATTTAGAGTTGCAGTTATGCACTTCGCGGCAGATCAACGGCTATCAAACCGGGGACAAAAAGGTTGTTTTGCGAAATCTGTTTCAGTGGGAATTATTCGAAAAAGTGCGATAAGGCACCCATGGCACTGCGCACCGCTTTTATCCCCGCCCGGTTTTGCCGGGCGGGCTTTTTGTGCTTCCTTGCAAAAATTCCGCAAATTCCAGTCTTGTAATTCATATAAATCTGTGCTATGATTAATATGGGAAATAATATTGGGAGGCGGCAATATGACAAGCGTTCAGACAAAAACAGGGCTGCGCGTGGTGCGCGTGCAGCGCAGCTGCGTGCACGACGGCCCCGGCCTGCGCACGACCATCTTCTTCCGGGGCTGCGCGCTGCGCTGCCAGTGGTGCCAGAACCCGGAGAGCCTCGCCCTTGCGCCGCAGGCGGGCGACGAGGACCTGACGGCGCAGGGCATCGCCGAAATTGTGCTGCGGGACGCGAAATACTATCGTGCCACGGGCGGCGGCGTCACGCTCTCAGGCGGGGAACCGTTTTTGCAGGACAGCGAGAGCCTGCTGGAGCTGCTCGCGGCGCTGGGAGAGGAGGGCATCCCCGTGGCGGCGGAGACCGCCCTGTGCGCCCCCTGGGAGAGCATCGAGGCCGCGCTGCCCTACATCGGCCTGTTCGTGGTGGATTTGAAGGCCATCGACAGCGGGCTGCACAGGGAGCTCACCGGGCATGACAACGCGCTCATCCTGAGCAATCTTGAAAAGCTCGTGGAGCTGGGCGCGCCCATCAAGGTGCGCATGCTGATGGTGCCTGGCCTGAACGACGGCGAGGAGCAGGTCAAGGCCATGGCGGAGTACATCAAGGGCCTTGGGTTCGATACGATTGAGCTGATGCGCTACCACAACATGTACGAGGACAAGGCGAAGCAGCTGGGCATCGAGGTGCCGATGCTGGGCATCACCGGGGAGCAGAGCCTGCTCTCGCTGAAGCAGGGGATCGACCTGTTCAAGAAGTACGGCGTGGGCGCCTGCAGCGACGACCTGGCGCAGCGGCCGCCCGACGCGCAGTTCACCAAACGCGTGCTGGAGGTCCGCGACTCCATACGCGAGGCCCCGCGCAGCATCTGCTTCGAGGTTTCGCAGCTCAAGACGGAGTACTACAAGAAATTCGACGGGTTCAAAAAGCCCGTGCACATCCACCGGGCGGAGCGCCTGGCGCACGTGCTTCGCAACAAGAGGACGATCGTCTACCCAGGCGAGTTGCTGGTGGGCAACTTCACCGGCAAGCGCGTGGCGGGGCAGATCTGGGAGGAGCAGTACGGCGCGCTGTACGCCCTGTTCATCGGCAAGGCGGACCGGCAGACCCCCGTGAAGTTCTACTCCGGCAGGAAGGAGCGCATGGGCTACTACTTCAACGTCTTCCCCTACTGGCTGACGAAGGGCACCGTCATGCGCGGGAGCGGGGGCGTGAAAAACATGTACCTGACCCTGTCCCGCGTGGCGGAGAGCTCCACGGGCTTCAACAACAACTACGCGGCCATCGCCCACTTCATCGTGAACTTCGAGCGCATATTGAAGCTGGGCACGCTGGGCCTGAAGGCCGAGGCCGAGGCCAAGATGCAGGAGCACCCGGAGAACAACCAGGACTTCTATGAGGGCGTGAAAATCTCCCTGCAGGCCCTGGAGGACTGGGCCGAGCGCTACGCCGCGCACCTGTGGGCCCTGGCGGCGCAGGAGGCCGACCCCGCCCGCCAGGCGGAGCTGGAGAAGATGGCGAAGATCTGCGCGCGGGTGCCGAAATACCCGGCGCGCACCTTCCACGAGGCGCTGCAGAGCATGATGTTCCTGCAGCTGGGCCTGTGCATCGAGGCATACGAGAACGCGGTGTCCTTCGGGCGCATGGACCAGATCCTCTACCCCTACTTCAAGCGGGACCTGGAGGCCGGCGTCATCACCTACGAGGAGGCCAAGGAGCTGCTGTGCCTGTTCATCCTGAAGATGGATGAGGTGATCCTGGTCAACGACGGCGACGGCGTGCTGAACGTCAGCAAGCTGTTCGAGACGCTCTCGGTGGACCAGGCGCTGACCTTCGGCGGGGTGGACCGCGCGGGCGAGGACGCGGTGAACGACGTGACCTACATGTGCATCGACGCCTGCGAGCTGCAGCCCCTGGCGATCAACATGTGCGCGCGCATCAACGCGAAAAACCCGGAGAAGTACTTCGACCGGCTGGCGGAGATCTACATCAACGGCTGCCCCATGCCGGAGCTCTTCGGCGACGAGGTCTACATCGAGAGCCTGCAGCGGCACTACCCCGACACCACCCTGGAGAACGCCCGGGACTATGCCATCGTCGGCTGCGTGGAGCCCATCGCCTCGGACGACCACTTCGGCAACACGGACAGCGCGAACATGAACCTCGCCCTGCCGCTGCTGCAGGCCATGAAGGGACAGAGCCAAGACCTGTGGACTTTTAAATTTAATTTGCAGATGGAAAAAATGAATACGCGCATGATCGAGTTCTTCCTGCCGCAGTTCAAGGAGAGGCGGGAGAAGGCCCTCGAAAAGCGCAACCACAGGCGGGGCATGTACGACTACGACCCGCCCAAGGACATGGACGAGCTGCTCGCACGCTTCAAAACAAGGCTGAACGCCCTGGCGCGGTCCATCCTGGCCGACCAGCAGATCATCGAGAAGGCGCTGAGCGAGTACTTCACCACGCCCCTCGCGTCGTCGCTGTATAAGGGCTGCATGGAGAGCGGCAAGGACGCCTACGAGGGCGGCACGCACTACAACACCGCGGGCATCCAGGCCGTGGGCGTCACGGACGTGGCGGACTCCCTCCACGCCATCGACGAGCTGGTGTTCAAGCAGAAGAAATACACCCTGCTGGAGATCCTCTGGGCCATCGACGCGAACTTTGAGGGGGGATCGAAAAACAAGAAGATCCGGGAGGACATGCTGGCGATCCCGAAGTTCGGGGACGACAGCTCGCCCGAGCCCGTCAAATGGGTGGACACGGTGCTGGACATCTACAACAGGGCATTGGAGCAGTGCCCCTACGCCGTGCGGGGTGGCAACTACACCGCCGGGTATTACGCCCTCAACACCGCCGACCGGTACGGCATCAAGACGCAGGCGCTGCCCTCCGGGCGGCTGAAGGGCACCCCCCTGGCCAACAGCGTGGCCCCCGCCTACGCCATGGAGAAGGCCGACCTGCTGTCCTCCCTCAACGCGCTGACGGCGGTCAACTTCACCGACTACGCCGTCAACGGCACCACGGCCACCTTCACCATCGACGCCGCGCTCTTCCCCGGCCACGAGGGCGTGAAGAACCTCGGCAGCATCTTCAAGACCTTCTTCACCACCGGCGGCATGCAGTTCCAGCCGAACATCATCAGCCGCGGGCTGCTGCAGGACGCCTACGACCACCCGGAGAAATACAAGTACCTGATGGTGCGCGTGGCGGGGTACTGCGCGTACTTCAATGAGCTCTCGGACGACCTGAAGAAGGTGATTATCAACCGGGTGTGCTATAGCTAATTGGTTATTTATGGCGGGCGGCTGTGGGCAGCCGCCCCTACGGGTGCTCTGCACCACCACCCCGGCCCTGCGGGGCCACCCCTCCCAGGAGGGGAATTGGGAGGGAGGCCAGCCATGAAGAAAGTCCTTTGCCTGATAGCCGTTCTGGCACTGCTGCTGGCGGGCTGCGGGGCAGAGCCTGCGGTTGAGGAGACCTCGGGCACAACAACAACACAGATCGAGACACAAATACAGCCAGAGACGCAAACCGAACCGCAAACCGAGGAGCCCAAAGAGGAGTGGGCCGTGCTCACCCCGCCGCTGGACTATGAGATCATCAACGGCTTTGCCAAAACGCCCACGCACTACTATGCCCCCTACGACGGCGGTATTGTGCGGGCACCCATCGATAACATTGCCCGGCAGGAGAAAATCCCGCTGCCGGATAGCTATGAGGGCATGAAGCTAAGCGGGGCGGAGATATGCGGGATCACGGAGAAGTGGCTGTTTGTCAATGTGTGGGAGGCGAGGGAGAAGATACGGCATGAGTATGAGGGCGGATATTGGGAAAGCGAGGATTACGAGGATCGCACGTGCGTGACGTATCGGATTGCGATAGGGAGTTGGAAGGCGGAGGCGATTGCTGCGGGAGTGTATAATTACCGGCGGCCCCTCCCGTGGTATAATGCTGTCAGCGATTCGCTGCTGATTCCGGGTGAAGCGGGCTTTGATGTCATGCCGCTGAGTACCCGGAAGCGTGTGCCGGGTGTGCTGGACAGTGATCAGATGATGGTTCCCTATTGGCGCAACGCCATGGACGGCCGCGCGGTACTGGTGGACCCCTGCAGTGACCAACAGGAAGAATATCGTTTCTATGTTTTCGATAAGAGCAATCAGGTGTGCTTCAGTGCGCTTGAAGGCATAAATTTTCCAGTGCGTTATGGGACAGAGGCCCCGAAAAACAAAGCGGAAGAGGAATTGCGCAAACTCACCAGAAACGATGGCTGGATTAATGAATATGTTACCTGCGGCGAATATGTGTATTATATTCTCTATGAAGATGGAATCCCTAATTTTTATCGTGTGAGAACCGATGGCACGGAACGCATGTTACTGCGAGAGAAGACGAATATTCAAGTGTTGTGTTCGGCGGGAGATATGCTCTTTTGTCTAGCCTACAATCCGACGTTTAGGCCGAAAAACGATTGGGAAGGCGGACAGATTGATATATGCCACTTAAATAAAGAGGGCAAAGTTGATAAGGTTTTATTTCATTATCAAGAAGATACAGAGGGCAACAGTGGCTATGGCCTGCTCCTTTATGGCAACAAAGTGCTGGTTGTTGGCTTCTCGATTTATGGACCAGGCTACTTCGTGTTCCTCTACGACCCAGCAACGGGCGCGAAATTCCCGGCGGGGTGAGGTGTTTGGGATTGTTGTTATGTTTCGGCGTGGCAAAGCCGCGCCCTACAGGGATTGGGCCAAAGGCCCTTTTGCCCTCGCATAGGTTATGCCGCTAATTCCACGGCCTCGGGCCGTATCCCTGTAGGGCGAGCCTTTGGCCCGCCGGGATAAAGACAGGACATCACTATTAAGAAAGGCCGTGATCCCATGCAAAATGCACCCGTCACCGTCCGCCGCCTCTCCTCCCCGCACCAGACCGAGAGCTTTACGCAATTTCTCCCCCTGAACGACGCGCTGAAGGCGGAGATAGTCGATGCCGTCAAGGAGATTTTCGACGCGGCGGGGGGCAGAGCGCTGCTGAAAGCCAGCGGCGACGTGTACCTCAAGCCCAACGCGGTGGACTGCAAGGCCTATTCCTACACCCGCCCGGAGGTGATCGAGGCGGCCGCGCGCTATTGGAAGGATGCCGGGGCGCGGGACATCTATCTCTTTGAGAACTGCACGCAGGGGAATTTCACCCGCATGGTGTTCGCCGTGACGGGCTACAGCGAAATATGCAAGCGCCTGGGCGTGAAGCAGGTGTTCCTGGACGAGGAGGAGAACACGGAGTTTGTTTTCCGGGGAAAAGACGACTACGAGAGCGACTCGTTCCGCATGCCCAAGTTCATCGTGGAGCGGCTGATGGAGCATAAGGATGAAAATCTCTACATCAGCCTGCCGAAGCTCAAGACGCACTCCATGGCGGAGGTGACGCTGGGGATCAAGAACCAGTGGGGCTTCCCCCAGCAGGGCGACCGCCGCGCGGACCACAACTTCAACCTGCCCCACAAGCTGGCCGACGTGCTGGGCTACATCCGGCCGGATTTCACGCTCATCGAGGGCGTGGAGGCCACCATCCACGGGCACTACCCCGTCACGGCCTTCGCGGACACCTGCGTGCTGCCCTTCAAGGTGCTGATCGGCGGGGCCAACGTCGTCGCGACGGACATGGTGGGGGCAAAGCTGTTCGGCCTGGCGGCGGACGACGTGCCGCATATAAAGATCGCGCTGGAACGCGGGTACGGCGGCGATGTGCAGGCGTGGGAGGACATAGAAGTGATCGGGGATATCTCCGATTTTACGCAGAGATATCCCACGGATCTATATCAGAAGTTCCCGGAGGACGTGACAATCCTGCGGGGGAGGGAGCGGCTGTGCAAGGAGGGCTGCCAGAACAACCCGCTGACCCTGCTGCAGGTGCTGGGCTTCGACCACGGCGGCAAGGGCGGCTGGACCCTGGTGATGGGCAAGGGGCACGACCCGGCGGAGATCGCGGCCATCGAGGGCAAGGTGCTGGTGGCCGGGCGCTGCGCCATCGCCGAGGTGG
>Ga0123353_10019847_pt1 | contig 10011 bp, 7 predicted proteins | sample TergutLab28metaG_3_FD_92763 | JGI IMG/M metagenome (GOLD analysis project Ga0123353, IMG submission 92763) | Labiotermes labralis P3 segment gut microbial communities from Petit-Saut dam, French Guiana - Lab288 P3 | ecosystem: Host-associated > Arthropoda: Insects > Digestive system > Gut ...
ATATTGCCAACTTTTCTCAAAAAAAAAAAAAAAAGCTCATAGGTTACTACCAGCAGGAAAGCACATGTGTGCATCTTCTAGTCTTTTCGATTCTTTTTTTAACAGTCTTTTTATGTTTGTGTGATTTTATATTGCATTCTTCACTAAAATATGCAGTGGAAATTTGCATCTGCTGATAATGCTGTGTGATTGGATTCCAGTTATACAACTACAGTTGTCTACTGTAACAGTTTTTAGTTTTTAATTATAACATATCACATGACAATCATGAACCTCATTAACATATTATCCCCAGCATCCATTCACCCACAGCATGTGACTGGACAGCCTTGGTTAGTTGCCAAGGTAATCCCAAGCAGTGAACATGATATTTTAGCTATTTAATTCTGTCAAACCAACAGGGAAGCGTAATAGGGATGTTTTGATTAATAACAATGGCTCTAAATAATATGACTACTAAATTTGGTCATTGTGACCCAGAAGTATGACAAGTCTGAATAATTAATGAAACAAGTAGGGAATAACTGGGAGTTATGGAGGTGTAGTGGATACACTGTTAAATATGTAGATTAATTAGAGAACATGTGGGAAGGACAGTTAAGTCAGGAATATACCACTTATCTTTCATGTGGTCAATACTGATAGTATTGTTCCCATCATTATACTGAGGTAAATATCCCACTTAATTACTTCATGGAGCAGAGTCCTTCTTGACAAGCTAACCAGTTCTGTGCTAGTCAAGAAATTCCCCTAATTTTGAGGAACCTGAGGGTTCATTACCACATTCACACATGGCCGCAACCTGTCCCTATCCTGAGCCAGCTTGATCCAATCCATGCCCCCACATCCCACTTCCTGAAGATCCATCTTAATATTATCCTCCCATCTACACCTGGGTCTTCCATGTGTGCTATATGTCCCGCTCATCTCATTCTACTTGATTTTATCACCTGAACAATATTGGGTGAGGAGTACAGATCATTAAGCTCATCATTATGTAGTTTTCTCTATTCCCCTGTTACCTCGTCCCTCTTAGGCCCAAATATTCTCCTCAACACCCTGTTCTCAAACACCCTCAGCCTATGTTCCTCCCTCAATGTGAGTGACCAAGTTTCACACCATACAAAACAACAGGCAAAATTATAGTTCTGTATCTTTTAATGTTTAAATTTTTGGGTAGCAAACTGGTAAATATCTACTTTACTTATCCAGCATATTTTCTCAGTTACATGCATCTTAGTTGTCAACATTTTCGATCATGTTGTATTGTCAGTAGATGTGTTATAATTTGCATGCCATTACAGCTACGTGGCAATGATATGGGCAATACTGCCTATATACAGTAAATATTTATGGCAAATCAGAAATAATTTGGAAGCATGTTACTTTCCACTGGTGTTAGCTCTAAACTATCAATAACTTATGGTATCTTTCCATGCCATTAATGCATTTGGGGGTGGAGGTACAGTTCTATGTATTCTTAATCTCTATATGAGTTGGAGGAGAGTAATCAGCTCCCCTGCCCTAGTCTGTTGAAAATGTTTCATGTACCCACTGGATAAGAGGGTGGGTGGGCCATTTTGAAATTAAGAAAACTCTTACTCCTGCAGCAAATTAAACCACAATTCTTTGGTAACTTGTGCTTATTAAACTCTAGTAATATTTGCACCAAGGAACAAATGCAAAAAACTGAAAGCATGATGTGACCTACTCTGTCTTGGAATAGGTCATGGTGTTGTAATCCCTGGTTTGTGAGAAAACCTCATTCACATTAAAGAATAATTTTTCAGAACTTATGGTACTAATTAGCATGTGTTCTGAGATCCATTAACTTATTAATTATATTTGGAATAAGGATTGTACCTATCTATAAGAAGGTTGATAAGACAGAATGTAGTCATTATAGAGGCATACTACTTTTGTCAACTACATACAGAATTTTAACCAACATCCTGCTGTCAAGGTTACTCCATATGCGGAGGAAATTATTGGGGATCATAAGTGATGATTGCCACGCAGCAGTTCAACCCTGATCATATATTCTGCATTTGTGAAATACTTAAAAAAAAAAATTGAGATACAATGAAGCAGTGCATCAACTGTTTATAGACTTCAAGAGGGCCTATGATTCAGTTAGGAGGGAGGTCTTGTATAATCTCAATGAGTTGGGTGTCTCCATGCAACTGATATGGCTAGCAAAAATGTGTCTGGATGAAACCTGTAGCACAGTCCAAGAGTGCAAACATTTGTCTAATATGTTTCCTGTTAAGAATGGTTTGAAACAAGGAGATGCAATATCGCCATTGCTGTTCAACTTTGCTTTTGAGAATGCCATTTGGAGGGTTCAGGTAAACCAGGATGGCTTGAAATTAAATGGTATACATTAGCTTCTAGATTGTACTGATGATGTTAATACAGGGTGGAGCAGAGGAAACGCATGTTTTTCAAATGGCTAGTACTCGGTAAGGGTGGGGTTGATGACGTTGGGCATGAGCCGGCGGACAGCTCAGAGAATGCGGTTTCAGTAGCCATGGCGCATTGTAACGTAGAGCATTGTGTGTTTGCCGTCGAGCAGTTTGTTAGAAACAGTGATCCCGTAGTTACTGTCCAACGTATTTTCCGTCGTAAGTTCAATGTTGAGTGTCGAGATGCAATTCCAGATCGAAACATTATACTCCGATGGGTTGAAGCATTTAGAACTACCGGATCTTTACATTTGTCAAGAAATCGCAGCTGTGCCGCAAAAAATGTTGGAGCGTGCGATGCAGGACTTTGAGGAGAGGCTCCGAATGTGTGTCCGGCAAGAAGGACGTCATCTGACTGGCATTATTTTCCGTACGTAATTTGGTACGTACTTTAAAAATGCATTAAAATACCTTCTTTTTTGTGTAATTAAAACTTTTTTATGTTGAAAATAAACAAAGTTATTCTTATATAAAAAACACGCGTTTTCTCTGCTCCACCCTGTATATTGGGCAGAAGCGTACATACTATAAAGAAATACACAGAAGCTTTAGTAGTTGCCAGTAAGGAGACTGGACTAGAAGTAAATGCTGATAAAACTAAGTAGATAGTCTTGTGACGAGATCATAATGCAGGATGAAGTCAAAATATAAAGGTTGGCAATAGTTTCTTTGCAAGGGTGAAAGAGCTCATATTTTTGGGAACAACCTTAAAACATCAAAATTCCATTCAGGAAGAAATGAAGAGCAGTTTGAAGTCAGGGAATGCTTGCTATCATTCGGTGCAGAATCTTTTGTCTTCCGGTTTGCTATCTAAAAATATATAGATTAAGATATATAGAACTATAATTTTGCCTGTCGTTTTATATGGGGTGAAACTTCGTCGCTCACGTTACGGGAGGTATGTAGGCTGAGGGTGTTTGAGAATAGGGTGCTGAGGAGAATATTTGGTCTCTAAGAGGGACAATGTAACAGGGGAAGGCAGAAGACTATATAATGGAGAGCTTAATGATCTTCTCACCAGATTTTACTTGGGTGATCTAATCGAGAAGAATGAGCTAGGCGGGGCATGTAGCACGTATGGATAGATAGGTGTATACAGGGTTTCGGTGGGGACGTCTGACGGAATGAGACCACTTGGAAGGTTCAGGTGTTGATGGGATGATTTTAAAATGGATCTTCTGAAGTAGGGTGGGGTGGGGGGCGTGGACTGGTTTGATCTGGCTCAGGATAGGGTCAGGTGATGGGCACTTGTAAACGCGGTAACGAACTTTTCGGTTCCATAAAATGTGGGAAATTTCATTACTAGCTGGGAATCGGTTAGCTTCTCAAGGACTGCTCCATAAAGCAAGTAAGCAAGCATTACATTACTGTCCATCACACACAGTCAGCAACCAGTCGCATTTGCACAGCAATCGTCAAGGGTTTTTCTGACACAATGATATAATGAAATAATAACACAGCTTCGACATTTAAGCAACATCATTCTCATGTGCACAGATCATCTAGTCTCAAGTGTATCCTCTTTTATCACAGAGACCTATGGGCATCCATGGATATAAGTGAGTAATATGCCAATCATACATTAACTGTGGCCGGTAGTATGGATATTAAAAGCCACGGATGATACACTCAGTACTCTACTGTCTGTCAAGGAGTTACGCCCCCAAGGTTTTATCAGAAATCATCAGTGACGTATGGATACGTATTTCTGCTACACAATATGTTTCGAAATTCGAAGGGTACTTGTGGGTGCTTGTGTTAGAAGTTTGTCCTTTGTTTGGGTATAGTTTACGGCGTCATAGTTTCTAAATTAATGTTGTTTTAAGATGTCAGTTTCATATATGATGCGCATAAAATTTGTTGCGTGTATAGTTGTTTGTTTTCTGATTTGGCAAATAGTACGACATTTATCATCTTTTTCTGAGTTATCGAATCGGGTGAGTACCTCGAATACGGGATTATGGTAAGGCGTCTTGTTGCTGGTGTTGGATGTTCTGCTTGACTTTAGCATTGCGTAGTCATGTAAAATGCGTATAAAATTTTATAGTTGCCACGTAAGTTTTCTTGACGTCCTACTCTTCGATGCAGGATTATATCTTCACCGAAAAGAAATTTATTCTCGATGGACGTGCTCTCTTAATTGTATTTTTCGACATTTCGGATGAACCATTTGGCGTATTGTGATATTGCCAACCTTGTATGGAAGATAACTTTTTTAATACTATCGGTAGCAGGGTGCAAGTTGGTTTATTGCAGTGTGATGTTTTGTAAGCAATTTTAAATTATGGTACTTGCAATATGTTGTAGAGGGAAGCTGTGGTGCCATCAACATTGGTTCCACCAGTAGTAATAACCGTGTTCTATGAAGCTCTTTGTCCAGATTCAAGAAGTTTTTTTACGAAACAGTTACTACCCACTTTTGAGAAACTTCCACATTTGATACAGATTAATTTGGTTCCATATGGGAAAGCTAAGGTGAGTGTTTTTGGATATAGTCTTTTACTTTTGATTTGTTATATACTGTGGTTATTCTGATACACATTAAAACTGGTACAGTTTCACTGTTAAAGTTTGTCAGGTTGTAGGGTATGTAAGTTAATGTGAATGATATAATTACAATGATATGAACTGTGGTACTTTGGATAGCCTGGCCGCGGTCCCAAGCAAGGATGTAGTCTGAAGGTGCAATACTCTTACCAGTATTGTTTGCTACCAAGAGCATTGTGTTACCCTTGAGCTCAGTCTTGGAATACTGTAATGAAATGAGTCATGTTTGTATTGTTATCAGATCTATTGTATGTACTTTAATAACTGCATTTCTACAAATTATAGCTGTTAGAAAACTAAGGATATGAACAAGAGAATTTCACTTGTTGCAGACGGAGCCAGTGGGGGGCAGCTATGTTTTCAGTTGTCAACATGGCCCATTGGAGTGCCAAGCAAACAAGATACATGCATGTGCCATTGCCAAGGTGACACAGCCTGACATACTGCTCAAGTATACAACCTGCATGATCAGTGATAACATGAACCCAGAGAAGATTGGAGAAGAGGTTAGACCATGCCAGTGATAGGTGGTCCAGAAATCTCATTTACATCTATTTAAAAATGAGCCTTTTGTAAGTAATAGTGTATGATGTGAGCCCTTCAGGAAGTATTTATAATGTACAGTAAGGAGTAGTGTCATATTTATTTGGTGTAAGTCTTGAAATTGTGTAACAAATGAATATTTAATCTTTGTTAACAAGTATCACATTTAGTAGTTTTACATACCATTGTACCAGATCTCATGTTTGTGGTATAGGGAAACTGTACTCCAACTCCATGTGTAGAGGCAGTTTTCTTCCTGTGATTCCAGTGTGCCCAGGAGCATGGTGTGACGTGGAAGTTAGTAGAAGAATGTGCGGAAGGTTTGGAAGGAGATGAGCTGTTGAAACAACATGGTGAGGCAACTAATGCATTACATCCAAGAGTGAGCTTCATTCCGACTATCTTACTGGATCAGGTAATACTTTGGCGAGTGATGTATTTCTATGCCAAAATCCACTTCTTTTACATGGGTCTTTCCATTAGTCATGGCAACTACTTTTTTTTTATTGCCAGGTATGTGGAAGTGTGGGAAGTGGAGAAATGTAGTACGTGTGCACACAGGTGAAAGTGTGTGACATGTACCTGTAAATTTGTGTATCAGCTAGAATATCAGCATGAGTGCCTATGTATTTCGTGCACAAATGTCCGTGTATGGCGACCTCGTTTGGAGACGGGAGGTCCATAAAGTGAGCAGAGAAAATGGCAGTTATCTGTCACAGAAATGCAGATTAGTGTCATGCAGAGCTATGTGAAGCACTAGATCATTACACTATTCTATATTGAACCCTTGCAAGGTGGGAACAGGTATTCAAAAGCAGAAGAGTGTCAACTGCCAACATGCCCTGCAGTGGACATTTTGTATCTGTTCACACAGACATGTCAGTAGCCATAATTTGACAGTACACGTATAAAGATAGGCACTGGACTATGTGGGAGTTAGCCAAGCATACTGGGATTTCCAAGTCTGTGGTGCTTTAAATTTTATGAAATAACTTAAAATGCAAAAGATTGCTGCCAAATGGAAGTCACATCATTTAGATGAGCTACAACAGTGGATGCACTATGAGGAATGTTTTATTCATCTGGGATGGTTTTGTCATAAGGGGACATGTTAAAACATTCAGTGAAATTCTCAGTGTACCTACCAGAGAGATGGATCCTTTTTGAGAAATGTGCATGGATTGTGGTCAAAGGGCAACACGTGTGTGGGGGTTTGGGGGTATTATTACAGTTTCCTACAGTAATTTAAACACTACATGTATGAACACATTACAGTGCATGTATTATGCAAATTATGATGTTTTCTATATTTTTTTTTGTTAGTAGGGAGAATTTTTATGGATTCATAATACTCTTTGGCAAGAACTCCATGTTTAGGCCTAATGGACACCTCTCCCTCCTATTACTGCATTAAATAGAGGATCAGCTCTACTACCATACACTGTTTCTAAGATAAGATTTTCCCAGATACAAAGTTTTCCTGTTTAAGAAGTTAGATTTTTTAAGTACAGTACTGCAGAAACTCCGATGAGAAAGGTATTAAAATTTTTTTATATGTGGAGATCTCAAGTAAAGAGTTTTCTTGTTGTAGAAGTTCATTTATTTTTGTGTGTACAGAAGTTCCCCATGTTATGTGTTTAAAAGACTTTATAGCATATAGCAATAATCCATTTCTTGATGGTGAAACTGTCACAGTTAATAATTGATTACAGACCAATTTATCACAACTGCCTGTTTCCTGTTCCATAGTTTGTGTTATTCATTGTGGGCATATTTTACAAAGTAGAGAAAGAAAGGGTTATATGGTGACAGTACCTGCCTGTACATCAGTCTGTCCATCTGTGACCTAGTATCAGTAGGTGAACCATTTGTCAGATTGTTATGAAGTATGGTACAGGAATTATTTGCAGTAAGTTGTTGAGAGAGTGTTAGTTTCATGAAAACAAGCTTATTGGCAGTCATGCTTCACGTAGAGGTGTACATGAATTACTGCCTGTACTGTCCAAATTTCTTGAATTCTTTAGGTGACATTCATTGTAGGAAATCTGCACATGATGCCATTGAGCAGTTGTGACTTTCATGAAAATGGAATTTGCAAGCCATGCTTTACCAAAGTTTTTGCATGTTTTGCCTGTTTTGGCTAAAATTTGGTAGAAGAGATTTCAACAAAAAAAAATATATTGTGTAATTGTGAGTGTTGTAAAAATTGGCACAGTGAAAGCCTTACTCCATATACTCTTGTTTAATGAATTTCCATCTGTACTGTCCATGTTCAGAGTGTGATTTGGGTGATATGTCTTATAAGGGATCTGCATATGTTGCTATTGAGCATGCTGAATTTTGTTAGAATTTGTGCAGGGTAAGAACATTCTTTTCTAATGGGCATAAGTAAAATGACATTTTTATCTGGTCTGTGAAACCACAGGACATTTTTTAAATAAAGTGTGCAACGGTAAAGTCTGTTCTGTTGCATAGAGTAAACCATTTGCAGTTATGATTTATATCTGAAGCATATCATAGAGATGTTGCAGCAAGGTTCTAAATTCAAATACAGGTTTGAAGATTTTGTAGCAGTGGCTGATAATGTGCCATAAAGTATTAAATTACACAGGTACTACAGTGACTGCTGCTACGAATTGAAAGAGCAGCAATAAGACCTAAACTGTTAAATCATTCAGAATCCTGAGGTGTGTATTAGTAATTATAGTTGTACTTGTTTTTGGGTGCATTCTTAAAATTGCAAAAAGTGATTTTTAGCTTTGCGTATCAAGCATATCCTGCATCAACCAGACTGCTTATATGAATGCATGAAAGAAATACCATAAAATTGCATGTACAAGTGTTTCTGAGGATAAACACTTGGATGTTCAGAACATGTCAAAGACACTATAATTAAACTAAAACAGTAATATAAAAAGTATACATTTTGTTCATTCTTATTACATAGCTTTGTCTTGTCTGTCTGGCTGTGGACATGAAGCAACTTGTTTTCACTAGACACATTTTTATGAAATTTGATATTTGAGTATTTTTCGAAAATGTGTTGAGAAAATTGAAGTTTGATTCAAATTATACAAGAATACTTTATATGAAGACCTATTTATGTTTATGGGAATTCTTCTTATAGTGAAGAATTTTCAGAAACACATCCAGAATATATAACACTTTTCCATGGCAACAATGTTTATGTGAATGCACCTCATTGTTACGTTGTTCGCATGTTGCATGTCTTGTTAACATATATTGTCTGTGTTGCAGAACCAGGACAACCAGCCTGCAATATTGAAGAACCTGTTGAAGGAGGTGTGCATCCGATTGCAGGCGCAGGTGAGTAACTTTCCCTTCACTCTAGAAGCACTGCTTCAGAAAGCATGTCCATGCAGATTCTTATTTATGTGCTCCTAAATTGTATACTAATATCTGTTTTCATGCAGTTGCCCATGTTGCAGCATTATTATTAAACCAGTTTGTTTATGTGATATTTTACGTCCTGCTTCACATTTAGGGATGAGGCAGTGTTATACAATAAGATATATGCCAATTGAATGTTGAGATTTTTATGAAGAACATTCCAAGAAAGGTAGCTTCGTTATCATTCCCACTGGAACAGGACTGGACATACAGTGTAACAGCGGGTCTTATAATATTATGAAAGAAATGTGTCATTCATTGCAGTATTAGAGTAAAGTGAAATATCTGTATCCATTTTTTCTAATGGGAAACTGGGGAAGTTGGATGACTGTGGTAAATGATGTTGCAGGCAAGCATTAAATGTGAGAAACACGAAGCAAATAACAGCACAATTTGAAAAGAGTTGATTTTCCACTTAGGCATGCAAATATAGTAAGTTATGTTTTAACACCTGTGTACCAATCACTTATTTTCCGAGAAATATGTAATTGACAGCTGTTTAGCTGAAACATTAAGTTTCAGACAGAACAGTTCCAATTCCTAGCTGGGAATATTTAAATCATATTTGATAACTGATAACATGTGCTGTGATTGCTGCTTTTGGCTAGTAAGTAGCCATTTTCAAGTCAATTCCAGACACTTGTACACTGATAGTATATTGATAAGTGTCTGGAAGTTAGTTTTTTGGCTGTTTACTAGCTGAAACATCTAGTCACAGTATATATCAGTTATCAAATATAATCTAATATTGTATTCTGAGGATCGAATCTTGGTGGGGGCGAGATTTTCCACACCTGTCCAGAGTGGCTGTGGGGCCCACCCAACCTCTTGTACAGTGGGTACTGGCTGTCTTCCTGGGGTAAAGCAGCTGGGGTGTGGTGTTCAAACCCGCCCGATCTAGTGTTGAGGTTCAAGAAAGAGTAGAGCTCTACCTCTACTCCCCTTCTGGGGCTTCATGGTCTATTGCAGGGGAACTTTAACTGGATATTTTATACAGAGTTCCAGTTTTATAACCGTTAACATTATGTGACTTCTGCTGTTTTTC
>Ga0123353_10019848_pt1 | contig 10011 bp, 1 predicted proteins | sample TergutLab28metaG_3_FD_92763 | JGI IMG/M metagenome (GOLD analysis project Ga0123353, IMG submission 92763) | Labiotermes labralis P3 segment gut microbial communities from Petit-Saut dam, French Guiana - Lab288 P3 | ecosystem: Host-associated > Arthropoda: Insects > Digestive system > Gut ...
CAAAAGCCCCGTCAAGTTTGATTACGACCCGGAAGCCAAGTTTATGAGAATCGACACACTTGTGATAAACGGTACAGGTCATGTTTCGTTTCCGGCACCCGCCAAAACCTCGCAAAACCAGGATACTTTCCGAATGGTCATCGGGAATTTGGACATTAATTCCTCCGACGCATCGGTTAATTGCAAATCCAAGGTAGAAGGTTTGACCAAAATCACAGGCAACAGCCGCAAGGTAACCCTTGGCGAGATAGAAAACCTGGATGTCAATGGAGTTTTCAACCATGTTTATGCCGACTTTGTTAACGGGAATATAAGCTTTAAAAGCGAAACCGGGGTATTACAAATTACCGAAGAATGTACCGGGAACGTCAATATACGCGGACAGCAAATTGATTTATACGCACACAAGATTTTGCGCCTTGACCTTGTGATTGAACGAGGTACAGTGAACGTAAGCGGGGTTTCGGATATTTCGACGGTGAAAATGGATGCAGGCACGCTTAATCTTGGGTCAACAACTCCTGGGCTTGGAGTATACGGAAATGTGAATATCGAAAAGAAAATCGGCGGTGCAAGCGTCACATATGCAAATAACGCCTCCGCAACCGGAAGTTGTACTATCCGCGCGATTGACGGTAAAATAAGCGTATACGGTGTGCGAGGGATAGTGGACATTGTAATTGCATCTCAAGGTAATGCGAATGTCGATGTGGCGTTTTCCGATATTTCGACTGTCACTAACAAGACCAATAGAATAATCATCGAGGGAAGCCGTCCGTCGAAACAGCAATTCGGGCTTATAACCGTTACTTTGTTGAACGTGTCGCTGCAAATGTCGCTTCACGTTCGCGGAACGGAACAAACCGTTGCGTATTGGCAAACTGCGGAACTTGACAGTTGTATCAATAACCATCACAAAACAGGGTTGATTGAAGATTGGCAATGCAACGATTTTTGCGACCTACACCACATAAACGGCGGCGGGGAAATATTGCATCTTAAGACCCAGGCAAAGGTCGAAATAAAAACGGGATATTATTAAGTGAATAATGATGGTAGAGAATCAAAAAATATAAGACAGATGAGGCGGATTTTGTCGCATCTGCGCCGTGCGGACGATACCTATGCCTTAATAAAAAACGGCGACAAGATTGCGGTGGGGGTAAGCGGCGGAAAGGACAGTTTGACTCTTTTGCACGCGTTAAGTGTTTATCAAAAATTCGGATTGAAACAATTCGAAATAATCGCTGTTACCGTGGATTGTACCAACGGGAAAGCGGATTACGGTAAGGTAGCAGACTTTTGTGCCGACCTTGGTGTAAAGTATCACGTTGAACCCAGCGAAATCTTTGCAATTTTGTTTGATGCGCGGAAAGAAAAAAATCCGTGCAGCCTTTGTTCGAAACTGCGCAACGGAATGTTGAATACCGCGGCAAAACGGCTTGGGTGTAACAAGGTTGCGCTTGCCCATCACGGCGATGATTTAGTCGAGACCTTTTTGTTATGCATGACGCACGAAGGCCGCCTTTCAACCTTTCACCCCGTGATGTATTTGTCCAAGGCGGATTTGACGTTAATCCGGCCGCTTGTTTATGTGACCGAGCGCGAGATTATTGCCGCATCGCGCGGATACCCTGTTTTGGAAAACCCATGTCCGGTGAATCATAAAACTCGGCGCGAATATATGAAAGAACTTATTACACGTCTTGACCGCGATATTCCGGATTCGCGTGAACGAATGTTAGACGCGATTATTTCGGTAAACCGCTACAATTTGTTTGACAAAATTGATAATACACGCGACAATTAAATACACTAAATGTGTTTGGGGAACGAATGAAGAAACGCCGCTGGTGGATTGTGGGCGCAATCGCGTTGCTGTCGATAAGTCTTATCGGCGGCATCGTGCTGTTTTCAAGTTGCGAGGGCAGTCCTTATGCAAAAGCGTCTATCAGCGCTAACCGCCGCGATGTCAATATCACAATGGATGTTGAAAAGTTCGAAAAACAAAGGATTGATTCCGCTTCATCTTCCGCGCTTTCAACCTCGTCAAAGCGTGAGTCATGGGAAACTGATGTTGTCATAACCGCCAAAAATATGCCCAAAGGTATAAGCAAAGATGTATATCCGATCAGCGAAAATAAAAACGTTGCAACTGTGCGGTTTTTATCCCGAAGCAAAGATAAAAGCACCATTCGCATAACTGCGGTAAACGGGGGTGAAACTCGTATCCGTGTTACTTCAAGCGGCGGTGCAAAAACAACTTATATTAATGTTCGGGTGGCTATCCCCGCAAAGGACGCTGAGCTTAAAGTCGACAAACGGTTCGGCATTTTGAAAAAAGCAAATACAAGTTCGGAACTTGCATTTAAAGAAAGCGATTTTGACTTTTTCGCGACAAATAGAAACTCAGGTCTTGGTTTTACTAACTTTAGGTACACCACAACGCTTAACGACCTTGATTTCAAATTCAACGGCACTAAGCCAAACGGATTTGATATGGTAGGGAACAGATTGGTCGTCGCGCCCGGTGCAGATACCGTTTCAAATGTCAGTATAAGGGCAACGCTTGTAAACGCACCAGAAAATTATTTGGATTTCATGGTATGGGTTTTTGATGATTTCGGCAAAACAAGTCTTGACGGCGAAGGCGGAAGGAATCGATTGAGTCAACTTGTTCTTAACGACGATGATTCCACAAAAGGGCATAAGCCGGTCGAAGATTTCAATGTTTGGGCGAATAAGGCTATCGGTGCCGGTTACGGACAGCTTGGAATACATTACGGGTTTTTCTTGTCCAACCAATTTCAACAATTTGTTTTGGCAAATTATCCCAATCCCACGGCGGAGAGCAATCAATTCCAGCTTGTTGCCAACGGCGCGGGCGAAGGATGGGTTGATGTGGTTTTTTATCCGATGGTTAGGTTTGATGATGGCGCCACCATAAGATTCAACCGACCTGACCATGACCATGTGCAATTAAGAAAACGGATTGATGTCGAAGTGCGAAACGTGTTTAAGAATGATAATTTGCCGGAAGTAAAAAGTGATTTTTTTAAAGACAACAAACTTACGGTATTTTACGCGCCTGACCAAGCGGTTAATCGTGTGCCTTTTAACTTGAAGCTTCCCAAAGAAATACGAATCCATAATCCGCTTAATAGCCCTGTCAACGCGAATGTGTCTCTGAGCGCGAGATACCGTAGTAGTGGTGTAAAGCTTCCCAAAAATATAACCGAGTATTTTTCGATATATCATAACGGAATGCCGTTTACTCAATCTATGCTTGACGGGAATGGCCGTATATTTGATGGAAATTTCTCGATTTTATTGAAAGATGACAGCCTTATAGGGCAAGAAATTGACATTGTTGTTGAAAGTGTGGCTCAGCGGGACTGGTCGTCTGGCGTAACGTTTCCATTGACAACAATTAAGTTGGAATTATTGCGCTCCGTAACAGACATAAATGTTTATGACGAACGTTATGCGCAAACAACCCGGTTGTACCCTGTGCGAAGTGCAACTCCGGCAGGCACCGAGTATACTTTTTACGTTGATCCGATTGCATATTTTCCCGGACAAACAAGTTTGACGTCTCAAGGTCTTAATGCAGCCGAGTTAACACCAGACTTTTTCGACTTTGCTTTTGTAAACGAAGAACACAAAGGGTTGTTTGACATTCAAATTGTTTTTGATGGAATAAAATATGTAACAGAGTGGCGAAACGTAATCATAAATGGTGTTCCGGTTCCGCGCCTGATGATGAAGTGCACGATTGCAATTGCACTTGATGGCGGTGTGCAAAAAAATGTGTCTATAACGGGTGATTATCAAGTTCGGCTTAGATACAAAAGCGGCTTCTCCGTGCCGTTGAGCATTAACCCGTTGGATAAGCTTGAGGCCATTCGCGAAATGACAATGCGTCCGGTGCAGGGCAGCGGCGGGACTGAGTATGCTTTGGGTCGAAAAAGTGCAGAAGTAAACGGGTTCGAATATGCCGAAAGGGCGATTGTTGCTATCGGCGGTACATATGAGTTTTACGTCAATACACGTCCCGCAAACACAAGTGTTTGGGTGACGATAAACGATAACAACTTTGCGGCAACCGAGGGTAAAAAAGTACTTACTGTCACTTTCCATGCGCATAACGATGCCGTATTCCCGAGCAACTTTACTACGAGCAGACCGGTTGATGTATTTGTAATTAATCCTTTGCAAGACGCGCGGCTTGGCACCACTAGGGTTGATGTAATTTCGCGCGAAACGCTTCATTCGCTTGACTCGGCGGATCTAAAATACAAAGAGCCGGAAAAGAGTTTGGCAAATGTAAACATGTTTCTCACGTATGGACAAGCAAATCCCAGCCATAATACTGTTACCCTTCGGCCGGATGAAACCTTTAATTGGTCGATGGTAGCTGTGGGGGCTGTTTCCGCTACCATTATTACCGTGCATGATACATCGTCCAGTATTGCAGAGGTAATCGCAGGGGAGAATACTAGCATAGGCGTCAAGTATACGGTTCAAGGCAAACGCGCTTACGACAGTTTTGTAAATATTAATTTCAGCGTCAAGCAAATTGTTAAGGACGGAACAGATGAAATTCCGATTTTTGATACGGGAAACTTTCCGCGGCAGCTTAGGGTTTATGTCGAAGACGCAATATCGGTCAACAACATTGACATATATGGCATTGAAAGCACCACCGGCAGTTTGGGAAGTCTTTTGAACATAGAAATCAAAGACGGGAATCCTTTGGAATATACCCTTGACGCACGTGCCAATCCGTCATTTGCAACAGATACCAACCTTGGTTATAGTTTCGAAGTTTACGGCGAAAATGGTAAGTATCTGCCGCCGCCGTACCAACCATGTTTCGAATATGATGAAGAAACCGGCAATATAGTTAAGCAACTTAAAGAAAGACACACTGTTGGTCCTCCCGAATTTGGTAAACTATTTATCGAAATTAAGGTTGATGAAACCGGTAAAGCGACTTTAATAGCACACAATGCCACCGTGACAGAAAACATTCAAATCGTTCTTGTAATTTACGCTATGGACAGTATTCGAAACGGAAACGGTCCGCATACGTACAGGCGGCTTACCATAAACATTTATTCCGTGGCGGCGAAATCGTTTATGATTTCATCGCAAAAGGAGTTCTTGCAACACTTTTACGAACCGCGCGGCAGTTTTAATAATAATAGTCTAAGCGGATACCAAGGAAAAAACTTCACCGGCAATGCTATGGAAGACGGATACTACCGTCTTACGGCGGACATAGACTTGGGTGGTTTGGAACTTGCCCCAATTCGGAATTTCGGCGGCACGCTTACGGGCGGCAGCCAATACGCAATCGGCGGCAGCTTCGGTCACGTCCAGCACAGCATTTCTAACTTTACGATAACTCAAGATTATACCTATAACGGGGTGACCCCCGTTGCCAATCATTATAACTATGGAATGTTTTCCAATCTTATGGGAACTGTGGAATGTATAAGTTTCGCTTCCGTAAAGATTGAATTCAATGCCAATCGCCGAGGCTTGACAAGCCATAATGGTTCTGTGGTTTCTCCCAACTCGTATGCCGGAATTGCTAATTCGGTTAACAATGCCGTTATTAATCTTGGTGTGGTTGCGGCGACCGTTGCGGCAACAGGTGAAATTCGCGATGTAGCGGTGGATATCACAAGCGGAGATTACCTTTTGGACTTTTACGAGACATTGAACTTCGGCGCGATTGCGGGTGTGAATTACGGAAAAATAGAAGAAGTGAACCGCCTTCATACATCGGGTCTTATGACCATAAAAGTTCCCACTATTATTGATCCAATTACCGGCAGATTTGAATCGACACCGGGGACTGCGCAATCTTTGCTTAATGTATACAATTTTAACATCGGCGGCTTGGTTGGGGTGAATGATGGTCATTATAATACTGTAAGCAACAAGTGGGAAAGAGGTATCTTGATTAACGCTGATAAAAACGGCGGCGCAAGCAAAATATTGGAAGAAAACATCGTTATCAACAGCGACATTATCCTTGCAATCGTAGGGGTAACTCAACAAGCGTGGGCAAGCCAGCAAGATAATTACGCAGGCCTTGGTTACGACCGTAACATGGGCGGTCTTGCGGGGAAAAACTCCGGGTTAATTGATAATCTGTCGAGTGAAAACATGCTGTTCAACACCGCGCGCGGAAATACCGGCGGTTTGGTAGGTATTAATAAAGAAACCGATTCCGGTTATCCCGGCAAAATTATCAACAGTTACAGCAACAGTGCGATGTGCGCTCGCGGGGCTGTGGGCGGTTTGGTTGGGGTTAATCGGGGACGAATTGGGGAACAGGTTTCGGAAGGGGGTGTGCCGGTTACTAAAGGGTGTTATTATGACTTTTATGTTAACCAAAAAATAAAAGACGCCCAACAGGCACTCTCGGCATACTTTGAAGGCGTTGGATTTACTTCTGCGTCCAAGATATGGCCGTTTTATTCCGGAATTATTATTCCCGCATCGGCCGAAAATACAAGCAAAACCCCCGCAAAAGATGTAAATACCGAAACACGCTATCCGACAATAGTCGGCGGTATTGTAGGGACAAACAGCGGTAATGTGCAATATTGCTTTGCGACATCGTCATTTATTCATTTTCAAGGAACCAATATAATGGCGCCCCTTGAAAAAATAGTAGATACGGTGCTTGGTTTACCGTATCAAGGTGATATTTTTGTGTACAACGCTAAAGACATAATAATCGGAGGTGCAATCGGGAACCAACGTGGTGGAATGGTAAACGATTGCTTTTCGCAACTCGCGATAGGCGTGGCAGGTGAGGCGGTTAAGGATGCCGAAGTTGTCGCGAACGGCCCGCAAAAAGGTACAATAACAGGTCCTATTATGGTAGGTGGTTTTGTTGGTTATATAACTCGCCCTGATCCTGTGCTGCCAATTCATGAGATTGCTAAATTCGATAGATGTTTGTGGAACCTTGTTTTTAACAAAAATTTAACAACACTTGATGATAACGGTCAGCTTGTAGAAGCGCTTGATCAGGAAGGAAATATGTTAGGGTATCAGCTTTCTGTTGGATATGATGAATACCGTGACCCCCCCGCAACTTTTCCGTCGCTGACGGACCGTTATGCGTCTTCTTTCCATTATGCAGGAAATGCGTGGGAAATGCTTACTATTGCATGGCGTTTGCAAAGTATTAAAAAACCCGAAACCATAAACTTTGTATTCCGCGAAGATTACAAGGGTAAATATGGTACGACAATGAATCATCACAGCGGGGTGAACTATGTTGTGTCTGCCGAGGAAAATACTATTGAAGATGTGAATGTCAAGACATATCCGGGTACCGGAAAGTTTTCTCATTATCTGAACGATTATATACCAAGCGGTGCGTTGTTTTATACACCTGCACCCGCAGACGACCAATTCCGTACAGGTAACGTGGTTTTGGCGAACAGATATTACCTTGAAGACATATTTTTGGAAAATGAAATGCCGCCCGACAGTTTTAAAATCGTCCACGTCAACCCATCGACGGCAAGCCAGCGTGTATCCTTTTCCATCACAAAGGGGAATGATATTGCGTTTATCGGGATTGATACTATTGGGGGCACGGCAAGATATTACATCCAAGTATACGGGGAAGGACAGATTGAACTTATGGCGCGGTCAAATCGTTCCGTAGGTACGGCGGACGACGCCACGGGTTTTGTGCGGTTTGATGTTATCAACGGCATATCGTATATCAGGGCGACGACCGATGCGGGGTATGGAAAGGTAATTGATAAATCGCTTCATGCGGGTACGAATTTATTAAACGGAGGACCGGACGGACGAAAAGATAGTATTGCCGTACGAAAAGACACAAAGTTTTGGGTGCGTGCTTCTGTCGAACGTACAAGTTGGCAAATCGAGACAAAGGCGCAAGAATATAGCAGCGCGGGCGTTGCAGGTTACGAATGGCCTGCCTTTAAAAACGGCGGCGAGTTATATTGGACCGGCAGTTCGGTCAAAGATGTAAGTTATATCAAGCTTGATTTCACACCATATGCCGAGAGGTCAAGTTACAGGTACACATTAAAAGACCTTTCGACAAGTATCAATGCGTACTTTTACGAGGCTGCGACAGAACTTACATTACGGCAAAGTGCTACAGCAATCGATGCGGCAAGTGCAGCGTTGTTCAGCGGTGCGTTTACGACCGATGCGGGTGTTACTCCATCGTCTGCTAATACTTATACAGAGTTTTTGAAACATATTTCATTCTCGTTCCGGTATTCCGAAGAAGATTCGAATCCTAAGCCTCTGTTTGACTTGGGGTATGCGGAAGATAAGGCAGAGGTTTTCACCGAGTCTCTTGAAGACGGAAGGGTCCGCACCAGGGTTAAGTATGATAAAGTACGGACGCTTGTGTTCACGTTAAGCGTCAAACTTGATGACGCAGATTATGGTTATGTAAGATATTTGTATGACATTACCTTGGATATTGATGTTTTGGCGATTGAATATGATTTTGCAACCGCAAACATCACAAGCGATGATATTTCACCTGTGATGGGATGGGGCTTTTACGGAATTTTGCGCGCGGCGGAAGTGCCCGTTGACCATTCACATATCAAGGCCGCCGGTGCAGAATTGTATTATGAACCCTTGTGGGCGGAATGTGGTGTTGATGTTTGCGGCCAGGAACTTCAAACAATTACATTCCAGCACTTTTCAAAGACCGAAGTATCGACAGGTTCAGAAGGGCGTGAGATGAGAGCCCAATTGGACAAGCAATTCCAAAACAACAATGTTTATTACGATACGATTAATGGTATCGATGGCGGATTGCTGCGTGTAATTACTACTCCCACTTTTGCGTCTATAAAGGACATAAGATTCGATGCCCAAATCATCAATGGGTACACGATTCAATTTGTCCAACTTTTGATGGATGTAACAGATGAAAATAATATTTTCTTTGTAGAAAAGCATTGGCTTGATTTTCGCAACGGAGGCTTTGCAATTTCCACTCAAGATGGGCATGAGGGCAATAGAACATATGCATGGGACGGCACACTTTACTTTAAGACATTACTTTATGATTACGGCGGGTCGGGTGAACCATTTCCCAAAAATCAAAAATTTGATATCAAAGTTACCATAAACGAACTTGACATAGACAAAATGCTTTATGATGAAGATGGGAATGAAAGACCCCGCGAGGAACGAATACCGCGATACACCTCCCGTGTATTAGATGCTGGCTTACAACTTGGTGCGTCTGAACGTCCCGGGCTTTATTACAATTACGACGGCGACGGACAAAAAGGAGTCCAGGGCGTTGGGACATCGCATGGTTTTTCAACCGAGTTGCGCGGTGAAGGCACAAAACTCAGACAAACCGGCAGCGGTGATATTACCGTCAAACTGGGCGACCGCAGACCCGGGCAAGACCCGATAGGACCGTCACCTATTGATGCCGGCGATGTTACGGCATGGCTTGATGATACGGACAAAGACAATGGTAATTGGGTGCTTAACATTCCGCAAAACGAGGACCTTGTCGGCCGAAAAGCTACCATCACTATCTATTATGAAACAGTAGAATTCGGAAGAAAGTTTGAAAACTGGCACAAAGACCTTGTAATCGACATCGCATTGTTCAAAATCGACGGTTTCCGTGTGGACGGTGTTCGCGGGAAAAACATACGATTAAGTAACTATAATACTCAAAACATGCGATTGCGTGTCGAATCCAAAGATTGTCGGGAAAATCTTGACCCAAGTTCGTCATTATATAAAAGAGTAGCGGAAAGCATCAGAGACCTTGAGGAAAAAATAAATAATGACAGCAATGAAGAATTGTTATGGTGGGGTATTGACAACAATAACAGAAACCATTTGAACCGCCGCAATTCATTGGACGCGGAAGGTTATTACGAGGACACGGCATTTGCAGGCGGGGCATATATTTCGTCAAATCCTACGCCAAGGCTTCTTAACTATGTC
>Ga0123353_10019849_pt1 | contig 10010 bp, 4 predicted proteins | sample TergutLab28metaG_3_FD_92763 | JGI IMG/M metagenome (GOLD analysis project Ga0123353, IMG submission 92763) | Labiotermes labralis P3 segment gut microbial communities from Petit-Saut dam, French Guiana - Lab288 P3 | ecosystem: Host-associated > Arthropoda: Insects > Digestive system > Gut ...
ATACCGCCCGGCCCAATCTTTCCCGCATCAGCTCAAGAGCGGGATGCATACCATGTTCCGAGGCCAGCGTTGTTCTCAACCGATCAAGGCCTGCCTCTGCGGCCTGGTGGCTGGTTTGGGCTTTTTTCCGCATCCCGTCGGAAGAGAGCGCCCTTTTCCCTTCCTGGAATTCCGTCACAATCGTGGCGCTTTTTTTCTTTGTGTCTACCGTACGTGGTGACATGACCATTCCCCTTTGAATGTCATGGCTTCCTGCCGACTGGGGGACAGTCACCTGCTGGCGCCTCCTTGCACCATAATTCCCTTCCCACTCGTTCTCTGTATCGGCAAGCTGCGCATCAACTATAGGGCACAACAGGCGCCTTCGAAAACATTCTCCCTCCAACGACTATTTCATCAGGAAAAAATACACGATGCCCGCAAGGCCGAACATGAGCGCCGGCGCAGGAACGCGCCGCCAGGATGCGGTCAGATCCACCTTGAAATATTCGCAAGAAAGCACAAAGCAGATATGCAGGGGGGAAATCATGGTGCCCGTAAAGCCGGAACTCAGGGCAAGAGCCAGCCAGGGCAAAACGGCCTCGCCTTCGGGCACAAGCGCCATCAGCAGCGGCAGGGCGATTCCCACGCAGGCCATAAGCAGCCCAGTCACCAAACCCACAAGCCCGGGCAGGATGACCGCCGCCAGAACCAACGCCATATCCGCGCTGCCCATGTGCATCAGCGCGTCTACCGTGCCGCTTTTTTCGAGGATAATTTTGAAAACGCCCAAGGCCCCGACCATAAAAATCATGCTCAGCACATGACGTTGCAAAACTACGCGAATAAAAGCCATCGCGTTCAGCCGGTTTTGCCGCAAACATACCACAATCCCGCCGATCAGAGCCAGCGGCACCCCATAGTCCACGGCCACGCCGGGCACAAAGAGGGCGATGGCCCCCTCAAGCGCCAGCGCGCCTCCCAGGGCCAAAAAAATGGGCAGCCCCTGGTACAGCACGGTAGTCCAGGACACCGACAGCTCCGTATGGGAAATGTCCGCTGCGGGGGGAAAGGTGAGTCCGCGCACCAGACAGAACCAACCCGCGCCGAAAAAAACCAGGGTCAGCGGACTGGTATACAGCATCAATTGCGGCGTGGTGATGCCGCCCATGCTGGCCGCCAGAATAACCGCCGGAAAAAGCGGCCAGGCTATTTCCGCGCAGTGGCGGAACCAGTAGTTTATCAGCGATTTATCAATTTCCGGTACGGGCAGGCCGCGCGCCACTGCCTGGATCAGGGGCGCGGAAAATACCGCTCCGCCCGGCATGGGCAGCAGGCCAATCAAAACGGGAAAAAATACCAGACGCGCCTTGGGCGATGTGATGTGGCGCGCAAACGCGATCATAAAGCGCTCCGCCTGCCCGGTATTTTCCATCAGGGCAGAAAGCGCCAGAATCAAGGACAGCACGCACCACACCAGCACGGTGGCGGCATCGTCGAAGATCCCGACGCTTGCCGCTGCCCACTGCCAGGGGCTCATATCAAACCAAAGCGCCAGCACCAGGCTGCCGAGCAGCACGGAAAGGCCGAGTCCCAAGCGCAGGCGCACCCCAAGAAGCATGAGGGCAAACACCGCCAACAAGCGCAACAGTGGATAAAATGCAGCAAAATCGGCAAACATGGGGAGCCAGTATGTCGCCAATACCGGGGCTTGTCGAGTACTTCTTGAGGTGTTAGTGTACAAGCCTGCACGGAAACAGGAAAAACATTTTCCGCTCCCGCCGTTTCTCACCAGGAGGCTTGTATGCGTCACAGTTTGGAATGGTCACACGCGTTTACCGGCCGCATGACGTCTGCCGTTCTGGAGCAGTTACGGCCCAAGTACCCGGCTTTGGCACAGCTTTTGACACGCGAAGTCCAGGCCGGACACCTGCCCTGTCTGAGTCTCCCCTTCCGGGCGGATCTGGAAACGCGGCTTACGGCGCTGCTGCCCATTCTCGGCCGTTTCAAACATATGCTGGTGCTCGGCATCGGCGGTTCGGCCCTCGGCGCGCGCGCTCTGCAGAAGGCGTTTTTTCCGGCCCAGGATCGCCCGGGCCATAAGGGTCCCTGGCTCTGGATAGCCGATAATGTGGACGCGGACAGCCTGGACGCCCATTTCGCGGGGCTCCCCCCGGAGCAGACCGTGGTTGTGCCCATCAGCAAGTCGGGCGGCACGATAGAAACGCTGGCCCAATACTTTCTGGCGCGCCAATGGCTGCAAAAAGAGCTTGGCGCAAAGTGGCGCGAACATGTGCTCGCGGTCACCGACGGAACAAAAGGTTTTTTGCGGGAGGAAACCGCCCGAAACGACCTTTCCTCCCTGCCGGTGCCGGATCATCTGGGCGGCCGTTATTCCGCGTTGTCTGCCGTGGGTCTTCTGCCCGCCGCCTTTCTGGGCATGGCCTGGAAAGACCTGCTCGCCGGCGCCTGGGACGTCAGCCGGAGTCTGGTGGAAAAACCCACTGCCCTGGACGGACACCCGGCTCTCAGCCTTGCCGCCTGGAACATTGCCCTAGCGCACGCGGGGTACAGCCAGCTTATCTTCTTTTCCTACATCCCCCTCTGGGCCACGCTCGGCCCCTGGTTCTGCCAGTTGTGGGCGGAAAGCCTGGGCAAAGAAGGCAAGGGCACCATGCCCATCGCCGCCGTAGGCGTCACGGATCAGCATTCCGTGAACCAGATGTTCCTGGACGGACCGCGCGACAAAGGCTGCCTCTTTTTGACCTGTGACGGACTGTCCCAGGGCTGTCTGTTCCCGGAGGATCTGCCCGGCCAATGGAGCTGGCTCAAAGGCAAACGCTTCGGCGAGCTGCTCGACGCCGAAGCGCTCGGCACCTGCATGGCGCTGACGCAGAGCAAAACCCCCTTGGTGCGCATCCATATGGCGGACAGTTCGGAACGCGCCGCAGGCGCCCTGATGGCCCTGCTGGAAGCCACAACCCTACTTACCGGCTGGCTGATGGACATTAATCCCGTTGACCAGCCCGCTGTGGAACTGGGCAAACGCCTGGCCAACGCGCGCCTCGGCGCGCCCGGCTATGCGGCGGAAAACGCGGAACTCCAACGTTTCCTGTCCGTGCCCGCCCGGAAAGAAGAATTTTAGCGCATGACGGAAGAACACAAAAAGACGCGCAGCTGGGATGAACTGCCGTTAAGCTATGCCCGCGCGCTTTCCTGGATTTCGCTGGTGCTTATTTTATGCACCAGCTTGGGTATTTCGGTGATTATCACCAACTCCGCCAGGGAGTCGCTGCTGACCAAACAAACGGACTTCGCCATGCTGCTGGCGGAAAACTTGAACCATCAGATATATCGACGTTTTACCCTGCCGACCATGCTGGTGTTCGGGCGCATCGCCCTGCGCCAGCCCGCGCAATATGAACGCCTGGATCAGGTCGTCCTTTCCGTCATCCACGGCTGGCAGATCAAGAATCTGCGGATTTACGATCTGAGTTCCATCGTGGCGTACTCCATTGCGAAAGAGGAGCTCGGCAACGAGTCCCTGGCCGGCGCCGCCGTGGGCAACGCCCTACACGGCGGCGCGCCGGAATTTGAAATCATCTCCGCCATTCCCATGTGGCAGGCCCTGTTCATGGTGGCAAGACTGGCGCCGGACAGCTTTGTGCTGCGCACCACCTTTCCCCTGCGCGTCGAGGGACGCCTCGGCCCCGAGACGGAAAACGACGAGCAGGAAAGTTCGCCGATCATGGGCGTACTGGAATTTTATCAGGATATTACGGAAGACTTCAAGGCGGCCATTGCCTTCCAGTGGCTTATTGTGGGCACGATTATGCTTTCCGCGGTCGTGCTCTTCACGCTTCTCCTGGTCTTCATCCGCCGCGCCGACCGGGTGCTGACGCTGCGCCTAGCGCAAAACCGCACCCTGGAAGAAAATCTGCACATGAGCGAACGCCTGGCCGGCATGGGCCGGGTCGTAGCGAGCATTGCGCATGAAATCCGCAACCCGCTCGGCATCATCCGATCCAGCGCCGAACTGCTCTTACGGCGCACCGGGCAGGCGGACCCCCGCACCAGCGGCATCCTGCAGGCCATTTACGATGAAGCCGTCCGCCTGAGCCAGACCGTCAACGATTTTCTGGATTACGCCCGTCCGCGCCGGCCCAGGCAAGACTATGTCGATCTTGTCCAGGTGCTGAAGCAGGTGCTGGCCTTCCAGGCGGGACAGATCGAACGGCAAGGCGTCCAGCTTGAGCTGGACGATCTGGAGGAAAGCCTGCCGGTCACAGGCGACAAGGACCTTTTGTACCGCGCCTTGTACAACCTTGTGGCCAACGCGCTGCAGGCCATGGACGGCGTAGGAAGCCTGCGCGTCTCCGGCCGGGCGCATGCGGACGGACACGTGGAACTGACGCTGCTGGATTCCGGTCCCGGTTTTGACCCCGCGCACCTGCCGCAGGCGCTGGACCCCTTTTTTACCACCAAGGACAGCGGCACCGGGCTGGGCCTGCCTATTGTCAACAGCATCGTCAGCAGCCACGGCGGCGCGATCCGTCTGGAAAACGCCCCCGAGGGCGGAGCCGTGGCGCATATTTCCCTGCCCGGACCGCAAAACAATGCCTCGTTGTAACGCTTTCGGAGAACACGCATGAAAGAACGAGCCCACATACTCATCATTGACGACGAAAAAAATTATCTGCTCGTCCTGGAAACCCTGCTCGCCGATGCGGGCTACAAGGTCACGGCCCTGATCGACCCGGAAACCGCACTGGCGTTTCTGGAAGAATCCGACGTGGACGTGCTGGTCACGGACATGAAGATGCCCCGGATCTCCGGGCGGGACGTGCTCGAACGGGTCAAAAAGAACTGGCCCTATATCCCGGTGCTGATCATGACCGCGTTCGGCACCATTGAGGCCGCGGTGGACGTCATGAAATTCGGGGCCTTCGATTACATCACCAAACCCTTTTCCAACGACGAACTGCTGCTTTCCGTGCAAAACGCGGCGGAACTCGCGCGGACGCACCGCCAGTACCGCCTGCTGCGCGAAGCCATGGAAGAGCAATACGGCCTGCATCGTTTTGTAGGACGCAGCAAGGCCATGCGGGACGCGCTCAGCATGGTGGATCGCGCCGCGCCCAGCCGTTCCACGGTGTTGATTTCAGGCGAATCGGGCACGGGCAAGGAACTGGTGGCCCGAGCCATCCATTTTGCCTCGCCCCGCAAGGAAAGCCCCTTCGTGTCGGTGAATTGCATGGCCCTGAATCCCGGCGTGCTGGAAAGCGAGCTGTTCGGGCATGAACGCGGATCCTTTACCGGGGCTGTCAGCATGCGCCGCGGACGTTTTGAGCAGGCCGACGGCGGCACGCTGTTTCTTGATGAAGTGGGCGAATTGACGCCGGATCTGCAAGTCAAGCTTTTGCGGGTCTTGCAGGAGCGCCGCTTCGAGCGTGTGGGCAGCGGAGAGGAAATTGAGGTGGACATCCGCGTGGTGGCCGCCACGAATAAGGATTTGCAGGCAAAGGTACAGGCCGGGGAATTCCGGGAAGACCTGTTCTACCGGCTGAACGTGATCCATATCCCTCTGCCCGCCCTGCGCGAGCGGCGGGAGGATATTCCCCTGCTGGTGGCCCACTTCACGGACAAGCTGGCTAAGGAAAACGGCGTGCAGCCGAAAGGCTTTTCCGACGAAGCCATGAACTTCCTGATGGGCTATGAATGGCCCGGCAACATCCGCCAGTTGCAGAACGTGGTGGAGCGCTGCCTTGTGCTGGTGCCGGAGCAGGTCATTTCCGTGGACAACCTGCCCCCGGAAATCAAGGATGAGGAAGCCCAGTTCAAAAGCGCCGTGGATTTGTTGCCGGTGGAGCTTGATTTGGCGGGCACCCTGGAAAAAATCGAAGCCGCGCTGATCCGCCGCGCCCTGGTGCGCGCGGAGCTTGTACAGGTCAAGGCAGCGGAATTACTTGGTATTTCCAAGAGTCTGCTGCAATATAAACTCAAGAAATACGGCATAACGGGGCATTAAGCGCCGCAACGGGCGTGCCGTACAAAGCCCGTTTCAGACGTCGCCGCCGACCTTGATGATCTCCTGCATCATATGCGCGGCAGCTTGTTGATCCAGCACCTCGTCATGGTGGGAACGGCCGATGTCGAGGTGCTGCACCTCCACAGAGTGCGTTTCGTCAACATGCGCCTGGAAACCGGCCCCGCCGTCCGGCCCGGGCGCGATCGCCTGCCATGTGGTACTGTTGCCGTGACCGTGGTAGTCCAGCAGATCGTCCAGGAAAAAATCCAGCGAGTCGTCATCGTGGTTGCTGATCAGATCCTCAAGGGGCGCGTGGTCTGCCTCCGCGAGGCTGTACAGAGCACGCGCAGCATGTCCGTCATCTTGCGCGTTCAGCCGGCTGTAGGCATCTGCGCCGCCGTCGAGCCAGTCATCCTGGAGCGAAGTATCAGAAAACTCATATGCCGTGTCGTCAACCGCGGCGTGATACTCCTGTGGCGCAAGCAGTCCCGGATCCACATCCTCAACGTTGAAGTCGATAGGATCGCCAGGATAAAGCGGCGGATTGTCGCCTCCAGTGTGTATGTTCGCATTGAGGCCCTCCAGAGGATTGCCGTGCTCGTCGCCCACGCTTTGCAAGGTCACGCTCAACGAGCGCCCGGAATCGACAAGGGCGGTTCCCTCCTGCGCGTGGAACGCGTCAGGCGGGATGGTCACCGTACTCTGATCCGGCGCCAGGGTGACCGTCAGAAGATACTGATAGTCCTGCGCGTCGTGGGGCATCGTCCAGGTCAGCGTGTTGCCGTTCGCATCCTGTATCGGCTGATCCAGTATGGCGGGCACGAAGCTATGCGTGGCATCGGCAACGGCGAATACCGCCGTAACGGCCATTGCGGCGGTCATGGCTTCGCCGTGCGCGTTTTGCAGATGCAGGTCGAAACTCAGCTCTCCCGGCGCCGCGTTGTTGATCGCCAGGGCGAGTTGCCCCTCGTTGCGGAAGTTCACGTCTATAACGCCGCCGGGGGTGAAGGAGCCGTCGTTGTTGGCCTGTTCCACAGCCAGACCGCCCACCGCGAACTTTTCCGCGGACTCGCCCAACACGCGGTCACCGGGCGGGGTCAGCGAAACGGCCTGCGTCACATCCTTCTCCGTTCCGTTCACTTCCACCCGGAAGTACGTCGTGCCGGACCCGGGATCCGTCCACTCGCTGTAGGGGGTGTTGCAGATCCAGTTGGGCCTCGCTTCCACCAGCACATAGTGTTTTTCCGATCCGTCCAGATCGGCGAAGCTCGCGTGCACGGTCACGGTAATCTCCTGTCCGGCGCCCACCGCTTCCGTCGGACCGGCCCCACCCACGTCCGTGGGCGCGTCGGCCACGGCCCGCACAGTAAAGACCTGCCGGTCCGTGAATTCGCGTTCTTCGCCCAAATACACGTCCTTCACCGTGCTGCTCGTGTCGATCGTCACGGGATTGCTGTTGTGGCAGGACTTGCCGTCCGCATCCGTCGCCGCGAAGCTGAAGTCGGCGTTTGGATCGTAACCGCCTTCGCCGAAGTCTATGCTTATGCTGCCCTTGCCGTCCGCGCCCGCGACGACCTCATAGGCTGTGCCCTTATACCACACGGTCCCTATCACGTTGCCTTCCTTGGCGCCTTCCTGCGTGAAGGTAAACTCCGTTCTGGCGACAATTTCGTTCGTGTCCGCCGCGGGCGCCTGGAGATGAATCGGGACGCCGTCCACATCGTTTTCCACGATGTCGCCGTCCTTGCCGAAGCCCACTGCCGTCGTGTCGAACACGCCGATGCGTACGGGAACCTGTTCAAAGTTCTCCGCCCAGTTGTTGTCCAAGGTCAGTTCTTTGTCGGCGCCCGCGCCGGTATTGGGCTCCACCGAAATACCGCCCATCTTTAAAACAGCTTCCATATCCCGCGTGGCGTTCGGCGCCGTCACATGCCAAGAGACGTCCACGTCGCCGCCGTTCGCCAGCAGTACATCGTTCGGAATTGCCACCGCATAACAGGGCTTGCCGCTCTGGTCGAACACGGTGACAATCGGGAACTCCACGCCGTTGACGAGCGCCTTGTCGCACATCCACACATTGCCCTGCCCGCCCGTGGACGCGCCCTGCTCCAGCACGGCGTAGTGGACTTCCCGACCGCTCATGTCGTCGAAATGCAGCGTGGTGGTGACGTTTGCGCCTTCGCCCACCTGGGCCGCCAAGTTCCCGCTGTCGGAGACAACAGAGATGCCCACGATATCCGGCGCATTGGCCACCGCGTCCACGATCACGGTCGGAGCGCCGCCGAAGCTTTCCCGGTCCCCGGAGCCTGTATCGCTGAAGCCCGCGCTCCAACTGAAGCTGATGTCTGCGTCGCTGTGCGCTTCGGGCGTAAAGGTCACCCGGATCTTGCCTATGGCGTCAAAGTCGGTGATGATCAAATTGCCGCCGCCGTCAATACGCCAGCCGCCGACGCCATGCGGATCCTCAACCGAGAACGTTCCCTGGCCGTTTGACGACACGGTCATGCCCTCAAACTTGTCGCCATCGCCCAGCGTGCCGCTGATCACGACATCAAACCCCGGATCGCCCTCGCCTCTTTCATAGACGCCGGCGGGCACGCCCACAGACACGGTGCTGTCCACAAAGGAAACGTCGATACGGGCATTGCCGTCAATGGTCCAGGACACGTTGTTGTCCGTCGTCAGCTCCAGGTTGCCGGCTTTGCCGCTTTCCTCCTCCACCGCCATGAGGCCGGTGCCCAGATCGTGGCCGCCCTTGCCTATCTTCTCGGGATGGGTGATCTCAATCACCACGTCCGCGTACTCCTTGCCGTTTTCGTCGAGGGCATAGCGGCCGTCGGGATTCTTGGACATTTCCACCTGGTAATAGGCCTTGCCGTCCAGGTAGATCAGCTCCCCGCCGAGCACGTTATAGCCGGGCTGGGCTTCCACCAAGGCGTAGTGTTTTTCGGAACCGTCGTTGTCCGCAAACTCGCCGGTTATATGGATCGTCGCCTCACCGTTGTTGCCGCTGCCGTCCCTCTTGCCCACCGCGGTCCAGGGAGTGCCGTCAGGGGCCGTGCCGTAATCCACAACGGCATCTGAATTCTCTGGCTTGTTGGCCACCGCGTCGATGATAATGGCGGTGTTGCCGCTGTGCAGGGGAGTGCCGTCCAGATTATAGGCCGTGTACTTGACGTCCACATCGTCATCGCCGTGGCCGGTAGGCACGAAGTGGAAGGGACCGTCGGCGCCGTCCAGGCGTGCTGTGCCGTCCGTGTACACATTGCCGTCCTTGTCCACGAAATAGCCCTGAACGGGATTCCATTCCACGTCCACCGAACCGACATCGCCGCCGAAGTAGAGCGGCGCGCCACCGGCGGGCGTGTCATCGCCCAGGTGGGCATTGGGCCGGTCGTTTTCATAACCGGAGCCAACCCAGATTGCGCCAGGGCCCGATCCCAAGTTCCAGTTGAGACCCACCATGCCGCCTTCAGTGTAGGCGTAGTTGTTCTCGAAGGTGAGTTCAGAACCGGACTGGGTGCTTTCCACCGCCAGCGCGCCGACCTTGATTCCATCAGGGAGATGGCCCGCGACAACGCCGTCCACCACAATCTTTACCGGATACCCCTCCACCTTGCCGCCGTGCTCCTGTAGGTACTCGTTGCTCACCGGCAGCTTCCAGTAGTTGGTGTACCCGCCGTCCGCGTTCTTGATCGAAAAAGTGCCCTCAGCACCCTCCACTCTCGTGTTGGCTATCTGCTGCACCAGGATATAGTGGCTTTCGCTCCCATCGCCGTAGTCCTCAAAGCTTGTCGAAACCGTCAGGGCGAATTCCCTGCCGCCGTTCTGCCAATCCACGAACACGCTTTCTTCGCCGGCGCCCACCTCTCCGGGCTTCTGGGCCACGGCGTCCACAAGGATAGTGGCCCGGCCCGCGGGATCCTTCGTCGCGCCGCTGCGCGGGTCGGTGATTGTGCCGCTGAAGTTCAGGTTCACGTCCACATCGCTGTAGTTGTGATCC